>Ga0208767_1003660_pt1 | contig 11083 bp, 4 predicted proteins | sample VirMetDEL_Mar_21_FD_184514 | JGI IMG/M metagenome (GOLD analysis project Ga0208767, IMG submission 184514) | Aqueous microbial communities from the Delaware River and Bay under freshwater to marine salinity gradient to study organic matter... | ecosystem: Environmental > Aquatic > Marine >... | reverse complement strand
TGTTGCTGGTATTCTGCTCTGTTTACTTTGTTTATACCACCAATAATATCTGTAGTTAAATTACCACCTAGCCAGTCTTTACCAGGTTCAGGATATGGTTTACCTTTTTGTATTGATATTAATTGATCTGCAAAATCTTTTAGTTGAGCATCATCAGTTATAAATTTATTAAGCTTTCTAGCGTCTGCTTTTGAAAGCCCAGGTATTGACATACCTTGTTGAGTCCACATATAAGTACGAAGCGCGTGTTGATATGTAAACTTACCAACACCAGTTTCAGTTTCTAATGTTTTAGGCAAACCTTTAAACTGTTCTTTTAAAGCCATAAAATCATTTGCAGCAGATATCTTAGCTTGTACTATAGCATCTTCAGCTCTATTATAAGGATCAATAAGATTATTCTTTAAAAACTCAAATTGAGCTTCACCTTGTTTACCATCACCTAACAATCTATATAATAAACCTTTAAAATCTTCTGCAGACGATGCTAATGTCATAAAGTCAAATCTACCTTTGTCTCTACCTATTGTTCTAGCTTTAGCAGCAGAAAACTTTTTATATGATTCAATACCAGATGATGATTCAATCATATCATTAATAATAGTATTAAAAGCTTTACCTTTATTAGCTTTTACTTTTTGAGTTTTAGAATTAATATCTATTTGACTTAATATATCTTTTACAGCTTTTGATTTACCTAAAGAAGCTTTATCAAAACTAAAGCTATTAAATCCTTTTGATGCTTGTTCTGCAACATAAATAGCTATTTGCTGAGGTGTAGATAAACCTAGTTCATTTAAAGTTTCTTGTTTAACTTCAAACTTTTTAACTGGTTTATCTAATTTTTTACCTTCGTTTAAAGCATTGTCTAAAACACCTTGATTATAAACTTGCTGTTGAGTAGAAGCTTGCGGATCTGTTAAAGCCACAGGCTGTGAAGAAGCATTTAAAGCTTCAACTTTAGGCATTTGGTTTTTAGTTTTGTTATTAACAATTAAACCACTAGGTGTAATATTAAAAGTATCAAAAATAGATTTATTTCCAGCTAATATTATTGTCGAAGGATTTATACCTCCTTTTGTTTTTGCTACATTTATATTAAAATATCTAGCCCAAACATTATCCGTAACTTTCCAGCCTGCTGGCATAGTAGCAATATAATTAAAAGCTTCTTTATTAGGTTTTTTTCCTTTTAATTTATTATCATCAACTTTTAATAAAGCTCCTTGAAAATAGTTTTTCTTTATATTGTTAAAGTTTTCTGAAACACTACCATTTAAAGCTTGCATAAATAAATATTTACCAACAATAGTAGCAGGCATAGTGTGTTCTAAAGTAGTTTTAGCAGTTCCAGCTTCTATATATCCTTTTTGATAAAATTTAAATGGAGCAGCTTTTCTTAAAAAATGACCTCTACCTGCTGAGCTAGAAGATAATAAAGCACCAATAAAAGCAACACCTTCAAAATTCATAGTTCCATCAGGATTTCTCATTATTTCATTTTGAAATGCTTCAAAAACTTTTTTAAGTTCATTTATAGAGTTTTCTTGACGTTTTTTAAATTCAGCATTATTTAAAGCTACAGCTAAATTACCTTTTTTAGTAAAAACATCTTCTTGCTTTAACATATCTTTAAAAGCCTCAGTTTCTTTAGCAAAATTTTCTTTACCTATTCCAGCAATCCATTGTCTAGCTTCTGTAGAGTTTTTAAAAGGTAAATTTCCTTTATATTCTCTTAATGTACCTAATGTATCGTCTTTTGCGGTAACTGTTCTTAAATCTACTCCTTCAGCTTTTAATTCTTCTTTTGTTTCGTTAGTTAAAGCAGTTTGACTTACATAACCTAAACTTATCCAAAAACTAGGCGGAAATCTTTTAATAGCTCCACTATCTACTGCAAATTTTAAAAATCTTTTTCTACCAGCTTCAGTAGACATATCTATTTTGCTAACTCCGGTATCTTTTAATATTTGATTTAATATATTTTTATAATTAAAATTATAAGCATTAAATCCATCAGTGGCAGCACCACTAGTTGTTTCTTGAAATATATTTGTAATTTTTTGTCCTTTACTAAATCTAACTCCAGTTCTAGTTCTAGCTACAGGGTCTGGTACAGCTTGCTCAAATATTAAGTTTCTAATAGATAAACTAGCTAAACCTTTTAAAGCTTGAGCATCAGCTGATCTATATATAGCTTCTTTACCTTTAGCTCTTTTGGCTTCAGGGTTTAAAGCTTCAATTATATTTATATAATCTTTTAAACCTTTTTTAGGATTTCTAATCCATTTATCTTCAGCATTTTTAGTAAATAAAGCATTTAATATTTTACCAGGTATTAATGTAGATTTACCATCTATATTAGCAGCATCAGCCATCATAGCAAAATCAGCTGCAGCATTAGCTAGTAGTAGTTGTTGTAGGTTAGTAACAGCTCCTGACGTTACATCACCTTTCATTATGTTTTGAGTTTTACTGGAAAATCTATTAGCTTTTAAACCTGTAGCTTTTTCCATTAAAGCAGCAACTGCTGGTCCTATATCTTTAGTGTCTCTAAACTCTGTTATATCTGCATCGTAAAAATTAGCAATGTCATCTACTATAGCTGCTTCAAACAACGCATCTACTTCAGCTTTTGTACTAACCCCTAAATTACTTAAAACTGTGCTAGGATACTTCCTAGATGCCTTAGGAGTTGTTTTAGCTTTTCTTTTTACTGTTGGTTTAGCAACAGGCTCTTTAGCTGCAACCTGTCTAGCTTCTGGAGCGCTAATACTTTCTGTAACAAATTTATTTGGATCAAGTCCAGCTGCTGTATATATTTCTGCTGCTCTTTGTCTTAGTCTACCTAAAAAAGTACTAACTTCACCAGCTTTTTTCTGTATATTCTTCTGCTAAAGATTTTTTCTACCAGGAAAAGTTATATCTACCATACCTGGTGTAAACATGTCTGTTACAGCTTGTAAAACATCGCTTGAAGTAACTCCGCTTTGCTGTGCTACATCAGGATTAAACTTTAATAAATCTAATATTAAACCAGAGTTTTCTTGTACAATTGTATTAGCTGCGGCTATATCACCATCTTTTATATTTTGTATTAACTCTTTATTTCTAATCTGTTGACCTCTACTAGCTGCAATATTTAAAGGTTGATCAACTTGTGTTTCAACTTCAACATCTGTTTGTAATTCTACAACAGGTGTTGTGTCAGTTTCTTCTTCTGTATCTACCAGTATGTTTCTAGCCTCGTATCTTTTCTTGAAAGTATCTAAAAAGTTTAATACGTCGTTAGAATCCTTAAGATCCATAAGCCAAGCTGAATCACCCATTATATTAGAAATAACACTATTTAAAAACATTCTAATAGAAGGAGCACCTTTTAAAGCGCTAGCATCTATTTTACCTAAAACATTAGCATTATTCATTTGTGCCATTACCTCTTCTATATCTACTTTTGCAGCACCTCTTTCTCCAGATTTTAAAACAACTTTTCCGCTACTGTCTTTATAAAGTTCAAAACGCTCTAATAAATCATTGTAATCTTTTTCTGATATAACACCATTGTCTTTGTTTTGTTTTAAAATTTTAATAGTATCATTTATAGCTGTTTCTGCTTCTTTACTTAAATCACCTTTAGCATCTCTTAAATTTTTAGATTTAACATTAGCGTGGAATATTTCTTCTATTGGAGCTACAGCAGCATACTCTGCGTCTGCGTTGTTTAAAGAACCATATATTCTAGCTTTAATAGCATAATCATTTATTATAATATTATTACCGTCGTGTAAAGCATTTACAGGTGCATCACCTGTTAATTGATTTGCTAATGAATTAGCTTTAGCGTCGTTATAGCCATTTTGCTTTAACGTTTCAACTATTTCTTGTTTTGTTGGAAAACCATTTTCTGTAGCAGGTATTTGAATAAAATTACCATTTTTGTTCATTAAAACTTCTGCGCTATTTAAAGCCATATCATAAATACCTAAATTGTATTCTAGATCTATAGCGCTTGGAGCACCCATTTGCTCTCTCATATTTTTAGCAGCAAGAGCCATTTGACGCTTTTTAGTATTTAATAAATTATCTTTAATATTTTGAAGATTTTTATATTCAGTGTTTAATTTATTAATTTCATTTCTACTTTCTGCATCTGTTTTACCTTCTTGACCTATTAATCTTGCTTGCTCAGCAAGTTCTCTTTGCATTCTACTAGCTTCAGCTATTTCAAATATTTGATCAGGAGTTAATTTATTAAGTTTCTGTAGCGTGCTAACTTCATTAAAAGCAAATTTTCTTAATATGTCTCTTTTTTCTTTTTTAGCTTGTAAACGTCTAGATCCTTCTAGCTTTGGTATTAAAAGATCTAATTGATAAAGTCTGTTTCTTAATTTTGTATTAGCACTTAAATCATCTAAAGATCTAAAATCGTTTTTTATAGAACTAAAAATATTCTGCATAGATCCAGGACCCATCATCGCAAGAGAACTTAACCCTACTGAAGTAAAAAAATCAGCATCTACACCTTCTAAAAAACTTTTGTTTTCTCCTAAAATATAATAATCTAAAACATTATGACTTATTTCAGTTAATGTTTCTTCTAAAAGTTCTCCTGGTACGGCTTTTGTAGCAAGTGGTCTTAACCCTTGATACACATTTTTACCAAATCCTTTAGCGTACAAATATTTTAAACCTAATGGTGTTTTATATATTTTAGTTTTTAATACATTTTTAATACCTCTATTTGTAGCTGCATTTTTTAATATACCTGGCATTCTGAGTGTACCTAGTTTTTCAGCGTATCTAGCTGTAGTGCCTGCTAGTAAAGCATTAAATGACATTTGGTTCCAAACATAATTAGACTTTCTTTTAAGCTCATCAATATCTAAGCCCATTTCTTCTAATTGTACATCAGTATATTGTCCAGACTCAATAGCGTTATTATAAAACTCCATTTGTTTTTTAGCATCATATTTTTCAACAACGCTTTCACTTATTGAACTACCGGCTTCTACAGCAAAAAATGTATTAGCAACTATTCTATTAGCTGCTAATCTAGCTGATGCAGATAATCCTCCTGTTCCTAAATATGACAAACCAAGAAGTATTGTACCGCTTTGATCTGCTAAAGAATTTACAGCGTAATCAAAAAAGCCAACACCTTCTTTTCCTATGTCATCTAATTTTAAAGATGGTGCTATATTAGCATCTGTCCATGCTGCTAGTTTAGAGTTATAATCATATATACTTTTTTCTATATTATTAGCAGTTTGTGCTAATTCAACATTATACCCAAAGCCTTTTAAAGCAAGACCAGTATTAATAGTGTCCAATACAGTAGCCGCAGATAAGTTTAAAAAGTTTTTAGTATCTTTTATAAAAGTATTATATAAAGAATTTGTTAATTTAGCTGTAGCTGTGTAATCTAAACCTAATGCTTTTTCTATTACTGCTGTAGGATCTTCATTGTATGCTTCTGCTCGTTGCTTAAGTCTATTTACTCTATATTCATAAACCTTACTGTCTTGACTTAGCATTTTTGCTTTTTGACCTATTTCACTGTTTACATATTCAGTGTAAGCTTCATTATAATTTTTTATGGATAAGTTATAATCTTCAATAGCTTGTTTATATGCAGGATTTTCAGCACTAAAAAATCTTGATTTCTCAAACTCCTTAACTTTACCTTTTAAATTTTTTGTTTTATTTAATAAACTATTTATTTCATTTACTGCAACAGTTATTTCTTTTTGATTTTCTTGTGCTATAGCCTCGATTTTTTGACCTTCTTTTTCAAGACTTTTTTCTATTTGAGTTATTTCTTTGTCTTCAACACGTCTTTCAGATATATCTTCGTCATAAAAAGCGTATGCAAATCTTAAATCATCATTACGACTACCATACATGAATTGATTTATTTTTTCTTGTTGTAGTTTTGTAACAGCGTCGCTTATATTTTTTTCATTAAGTTGAAAATTACCTTGCTTATAATCTGTATAATCTTTGTATTTGTCATCGCCTAATGCAAGTTTTAAATACTCATCATATGTTACTGTTTTAGATAGATCACCAGCTTTTGGACTTAATCCTAATTCTTTTTGATCATTATAAGTAAGAGAAACTAAATTATCTTTAAAAGGACTTTTTAACTCTTTTAATTTAAAATAATCATCTATACCCTGTTGTTGTATTTGTTGTTCATCAAAAGCAAAAAAATCAGGTTGCTTTATTTTATTTAAAAGCTCTAATGACTCTTGTTTTGTTTTTGGAGATAATAAAAATTTTTCAAAAGAATATTCAGCATCAACACCTTTAGTGTCTTCCGGTGTTAAACCATATTCAAAAGCTTCTTTAGTACTTAGTCTTATTGTGTTTTTACCAGTAGCTTCTGTATAATCTTTTACTGCTTTATCTATTTTTTCTTGATCGGTTATTACAGTTTCTTGTTCTGGTTTTATAATAGTATTATCATAAGCTAATTTATTCTCATCATAATAATCTTTTCTTTCTTGAGTAAAAGGAGCTGGTATTTTTTCTTCTTCAACTTTACTTGTGTCTATAATATCACCAGATATATCTTTAAATTTAAAATCTTGATTAACTGTTTTATTATATTTATTAAAATCAACTACAAATTCAGCTGATTTTTCTAAATTTCTTCTTGCATCTCTTACAACAGCTTGTTCAGTTTGTAAAGTTATTTTTTCAAGACCTATAGTCGCTCTTTGATCTAATGTCGATGATCCAGTTCCAGATTCGGATACGTCTTGTTTTTTCACTGTTGCAGTCGTATCCTTTTTCTCCGCAACAGCAGTGTCCCCCTTTGCTTCTGTTGTAGCATTTGGGTCTTTATAGTTAGTAGATGTTTTCCACTCCTCTATTCTTCTCTTTATCTCTGTAGGATCAAGAGGTGGTTGAATAGCTTGTAATTCCTGTACTTTTTCTATTAACAGCATTTAATTAAATTTATAATTGGTTATCGTCAATAAACTTTTGAGCTTTTGCTCTTTTAACTTCTTCTAAATCAAATACAGCAGCATCTTGTGTAACTGTAGGTAATTGATTAGTAATAAATTGCTTTAAATAATTATTCATAAAGTAATCTTTATATTTACTTTCAAATAAAACTTTTTTATCTTGTGACAATGGCAAATCTTTTTCGTAACTCCAACTTTCTGAAGCTGCATTAGCATTTTGCACCATTTGATCATCTTCTTCAGGTGTAGATCCTTTAGCTATATAAACGTTCCATGCTGCAACTGCTTGTTGCTCAGAACTTAATAAACCAACAACTTCAGCATTGATAAAAGGCGCTACTTTACGCTCTATTTTATCCATATCAAATTTAAGTATGTTTCGGCCTTTACCACCACTTATATCTATTATTTCATAATCAAAAGAACCATCTGAGTTTTTCATTATAAATTCTTCTGATATTCTAGCATTAGGTGCTAATTGACCACTTTCTAAAACATCTTCTAAATTAAATATACCTACTTGAGCTAAAAGTTCTACCATTTCTGATTCAATATCTGGTGTAGGTGTAACTAAAAATGTATCTGCTTCTAAAATAGATTCTAATGCAGCACTATTTATAACTAATTCTTTTTCAAATATAGGCCCATCAAATACTATAGTTTGTGTACCATCATCGTTTAAAAATAAATCTAACTTATAACCATCTGTTTTAGAAAAGCCAGGTTTAGATGTAAATATAGAGTTTGCAACTAAATATCTATAATCATTATTTACATCATAATTAGGTGTGTCTGTAACAGCTAATTCACCTAAAATGTTTTGAATAAAATTAATAGAAACTTGAGGAGCTTCTTCTAATTGTTTTATTTTTTGATTTTCATAATAACAATTACCAGTCGTACAGTTATTATTTTTTATATCCATTTTAATAGCAGCATATTTTTTAGCCGTGTCAGCATAAGCAACTTCTAAAATCTTAAAATTATAATCAGAACTTTCAGCTAAATAATCATTATTATATGCTATAGCATTACTTTGATTTATTTGCTTAAGAAGTAAATTTGTAGTTATATTCTTGTTTTCCATTTATTATAATTTATTAATCTGATGCAAAAGCTCCTGGTGCTAATTGTGCTAAACTTCCAAACATACCTGTTATAGCTTGAGTTTGATCTGCTCTAGCCTGTGCAGTTGCTTGATTTGCTTGTCCTAACAAAGCTGCGGTTCTATCTAGTTGTTGCATTTCTCTTTGTTCTCTCATGCTAAATACAAATTGCTCTCCAGCAACTTCAGCTTGTTGTACTCTTTGAGCTTCTGAGAGGCCTATGCCTTGTAATCTTCTTTGCTCTGCTATTTTAGCACTTTCTAAAGCTTGTTCTCCCTGTGCTCTTAATTTGTCATTTGCAGCTTCTTGTTGTTCTATGTTGGCAGTAACACCTTTTTTACTTCTTAATGCAGCTTGTGCTAATGCAGTTGCTCCACCAGCAGATGCGCCAGTAGCTCTTAAAGTATCTAAAGTATTAGCTAATGATAAATCAGCTTCTTCTATTTGCATTTCAGCTGCTCTAGTTGCTACACCTAATCTTGCAAAAGGATTAGACATTTGTGTAGATAAATCAGAAACTAAACTAGATAGATCTGTTACTCCTTCATAAGGATTTATTATTTGTTGTCTATTGTTTTCAAGTCTATTTAATTTAGCTTGAATCCTAGCCTTTTCTCTTGCAGCTGCTCTAGCTGCTTTTTTAGCCGAACTAGCGCCAAATAAACCACCTGCTAAGGAAAGTCCCATTCCTATTATTGATCCTATAGGCATATTATTATATTTTTATTATTGATATCCATTAGTTCTTGAGGTTGATGATCCAACCATAAATATTTTTCTTTCAGTGTCTGAATAAGCGGCATTGTCTACACTTAAAACACATTCTAAATAATACCCTTTAATACCACTTAAATCTTGTCCAAATAAAACTTCTCCGCTTTCAGCTGTAGATATATTTAATAAATTTGCAGTATAAGTGTCTTCTTTTAGTTTAAAATTATTTGTAAATAAACCAGTTTCCATGCTAGATAAATTAGCATAAAAATCTGTAGCAGCAGTAACTTTAGCTGCTGTATCTATATTTGTATTAGCTCTAGCTTCCCAACCAGAATCACCTTCATAGTCTATAGTTTTAAAGCTTTTAGTTGTTGAAGGATCTTGATTAAGTATAGTAGTTATTTGTGATTCAAAATACTTTTCGTAAAAATAACCTCTTGTTCCTTTATAATGCTGCCATAATTTAGCGTTGTTACTACTACTAACGCTTACAATACCTTTATAAGAATAAAAATTATTTCTTAAACTAAATATTAAATCTGGTATATATGAGTATCTACTAACCCAGCCATTAATTTTATCATCAAAAACTAATGTATCTGAAGGAGGTGTTTTACCTGTAACTTCACCTGGTTGTAAAGATATAGTATATTGTTTATTATGTTGATCCCAACCACCAATTATTTTACCATTATCACGTACTAAAGCTAAATTATCTCTAAAATAATCTACCATGCCGTAATTAGATATTTCTTCTAAACCATTTCCAGATAATCTTAAAACTACATTTTGTACTCTATCTGTAAAATATTTTCTATATCCATATACTGCGAAGCTTTCAGGATTTGTACTAATACCATAATTACCAGCATAAGCTCTAACTTGTCCAATAACTAAATTACCAGATGTTGTTAATGGTTGTCCTTCTGCAGAGTATATAGCATCTTTATCTATTAAAGCATTACTAACTTTTGATTCTTGAAATATAATTAAATTAGTATCTTCAGCATATAGTTTTTGTATAGAACCATTTACTGGATCTAAACTTCTAGTTATTTCTTCACCTACAGAAAATTGATTTGTATTATTAACACCAGTTCTAGAATTAAATATTCCAGAATATATCATTGAATTAAATCTATGATTTTGCTTATTATCATCTTCTACTATATAAGCTTTAACACCTAAATCAACATCTGTATTATTATAACCACCACGTATTCTAGACTCTTCTACATACCAATCACTAACTTGTGTAGTATTGTACGCTCCTGGTATAAAAGTAAAATCTTCTATAGGTCCAAAAGTAAGACTATTACCAGCTGATGGTAGTGGAGTTGGTGCTACGTTTACTGTAATAACAGCACCAGAAACACCTGTTATATATACATCGTTTGTAAAAGCAGATCCAGAAGCTGTATTTTGTAAGACTTGACCTACAGCGGGTTGTCCATTTACACCAGTTAAAGTTATACTTGTTGTACCACTAACATAAGCTCCAAATCCATCTTCAACATCAACAATTGTATCTAGCTTCTTTATCCAAAAAGAGTTAAAATATTTAAGCTCGAGTGTTGCTGCCATACTATATTATTACTTGTTTTTTATTTAATTTAAGGTGTTGTTGATTGAGACATTGGGCTATTACCTCTATCACCTGATGTTGTACCTGAACTAGTTATATATCCATCTCCATCTATTTTAGCACTAGCTAAAGGTTTATCTGTAAGCGGTGGCATACCATTTGAATTATTGGTTTGATATCCAGGAGCTATTGTAGGTTGATAATCTATAAAAGCAGGATTTGCAGCATTATCAAATTGATTATATAGTTTAAACAAATCAGATGAACCATCAGTTCCAGATATTTGATATTTATTAGTACAATCAACATCTGTAAACAATTGATTAATACCGTTAGATGATCCTTGCGTGCTGTAAACTTTTATTCCAGTACCAGCACCGTTAAAAGGAGCGGTTAAACCAGGTCTACCTATTGTTAGATTATCTGAAGGCGTAATAGTTCCAGTTAAAGCAGCACTAAGCTTTATCTTGTTTGGATCACCTCCTACGTTAATAGCTGCTATATAAGTACTGCCAGGAATACCAGTTCCAGTTATATTTAAATATGGAGACACTGGATTTGATGTTACTTGTGCTGCATCTAAAATTATATCAAATACACCTGAATTAAAAGTACCATTTGTATTATAAGTATTATCAGCAACAGGAGCGCTTGCTGGATCTTGTGATTGTGTTACATAACCAACACTATAAGGACCTGGA
>Ga0208767_1003659_pt1 | contig 11084 bp, 16 predicted proteins | sample VirMetDEL_Mar_21_FD_184514 | JGI IMG/M metagenome (GOLD analysis project Ga0208767, IMG submission 184514) | Aqueous microbial communities from the Delaware River and Bay under freshwater to marine salinity gradient to study organic matter... | ecosystem: Environmental > Aquatic > Marine >... | reverse complement strand
TAACAACGGGTTACGGCGTTAAGTTTACCGGTGGAGCTACTGATTTCTTATTATATAACAACGCGGGAGAAAACGTTATATACATGAGAGACACTACCAACGGGGCTATGATAACTAGGTGGCACGACGATAAGTTTGAAGTAGATAAAAATTTAGACGCTAAAGACGGCGTTGATGTTACTGGTAATATCACGGTAACAGGTACAGTTGATGGTAGAGACATTGCAACAGATGGAACTAAGCTAGATACTATAGCTACAAACGCAGACGTAACACCTAGTTGGGTTCCAAGCTCTGATCCTAGTTATTTAACAGCACATCCTAACATATCTGCAGCAAGTAGTGTAAACAATAGTGGTAAAACATATATACAAGATATAACTCTTGACAGCAATGGTCATGTTACAGGCTTAGTATCTGACTCATTAACAAGTTCAGATTTTATAGAGCCTGGAAGTAATGGCGCTTTGAACAGCTTGTCTTGCGGATCATACACTCATGATACTGATATTGCTTTTGTTTTAGACAGCGATAACAATGAAACAGCTTCGTTTATTATAAAAGACGGAGCAGGAAATTCTCCTTTTACTCTTACTGAAGCAGGAGATCTTACAATAACAGGAAAATTTATTTCAACGTTTGCCTCTAAAGCCACCGCTGGAGCTATTTTAGTAGAGGATAGTGGGGAGATAAAAAAGAGAACTACCACTGAATTAAAATCAGATTTAAGCTTAAACAATGTACCTAACACAGACGCTACAAACGCTAGTAATTTATCTAGCGGTACTGTGCCTACAGCTAGACTTGCTACAACTGCAATAGCTAAAGGTGGTACAGGTGCAACAACAGCTTCAGCTGCAAGAGCAGCTTTAGGTGTAGATGCTGCTGGTACAGACAATTCAACTGACGTAACGCTAGCGGGTTCTTTAAATTATATAACAATATCTGGGCAAGAAATAACAAGGAATGCTATTGACTTAGCAGCAGATGTAACAGGTACTTTACCGCAGACTAACTTACCAGACGATATGGACTCTGATAAAGTTAAACAAATTTGTACTACGCATCACAACTTTTTTATGAATAGCTCTAGTACAACAGCAGATTTTTTCGTGCCGTTTAACAACTTAAACGAGTCAAGTAATCCTACTAACGCACAATACTACAATAGAACGGTAGTCCCTTACGGTGGTAGACTTGTAAAAATAGCTTTACATACTACAGCGGCAATAGGTAGCGCTTGCAAAGTACAATTTTGGAAAACGAATAGCACTGGAACTTTTGCTTCATATACAGAAGAAGTCACAGGAATAGATCTAAATACAGCAAACTCAAGCGACACCGCCACTTTTAGCTCTGCCACTTTTAGCGAAGGAGATGTTGTAGGGGTATCAATAATAAAATCAAGCTCAGCTACAGCTAACATGCAGGTTACTTTAGTCTGGGAATATACACTATAATTATGGCACTAGCAGATAGAAAATCAACAGATATATTTAACAAGAATACAGGCGGGTCAAAAGACGCTAAAAGTATAGACACAGCAAAAGAGGCTGAAATAAGAACCGCGTTTAACAATGGTGATCATATTGCTGATGTAGGCAAGTTTGACAACTTAGCACCTGTTTTATATGCGATACAGCAACTAACAGAAGATATAGAAGAACTTAGAAGATATATAACGGCTGAGGTTGGTGACGGCGCACAAGGACCACAAGGACCTGCTGGGCCAAAAGGAGATACAGGAGCTACTGGAGCAACTGGTCCTGCTGGCGCTGATGGTGCAGATGGAACAACTCCAACTATAACAGACTTAGACGGCAGCAGACTACCTACAAGATCTGGAAGTAGTGGCACGCTTTGGAATAATAGAGGCGTAGTTAGCGTATCGTAGAATAATAGTAAAATGTGTAATAATTAATAAATGGCTACTTCTTTAAGCATACAACTAACTAGCACTAACTTTGTTGATTTAAAAACAAGAAAGTATAAGTCTTTGCATTTAACAAACAATGATAGCACCGACGTTACTGTAAGTGTTGTTGTTGGTAAAACTGGTATAGCCGGAGGATCTACAGTTAGCGCTACAGATTCTGATAGTACTTATGGTAGCTATATAATAAAAAACATTAAAATACCTGTTGGAGTCAGTTTAGTCTTAGATGAAGCTGATTTTACTAGAACTATAACTACACCTGGATCAACAACTAACCTACAATCAACAACAATATTAGCCGCCGTAGGCGATGATAATTATGTTGTAGATTTATTAATGAAACTCGACTAATATGAGCTTTGAAATGGTATCACCTCTTTTGAAGAAGAAGAAAAAACCTGACGTTAGAAAAACAACTAAAGGAAAAGGAAGAAACTTTAGAACTACTAAAGAAGGAGCTGGTATGACAGCTAAAGGTGTAGCTGCTTATAGACGTAAAAACCCAGGCAGCAAGTTAAAAACAGCTGTAACTGGCAAAGTAAAACCTGGTAGTAAAGCCGCTAAACGAAGAAAGTCATTTTGTGCAAGATCAAAAGGTTGGACTGGCGAAAGAGGTAAAGCTGCTAGAAGAAGATGGAAATGTTAAAACTTTAAAAAATGGCGTACACAAAAACATTTGCTAAAAAGCGAAAAAAAATGATGAAAAATCCTTGTTGGAAAGGATATGAGGCTTATGGTACCAAAAAGAAAAACGGCAGAACAGTGCCTAACTGCGTACCAAAGAAAAAGAAATAAATTTAAAGCCATGAAATACTTACTTGTTATTGTCAAGATATGCTATACACGGCAGGAGGTGGCATTACCTTAATTAGCTTTACCATAAACAAAAGATAACAATTACTTAATATAGAAAACGGCCCACAAGGTAATTATAACCTTATGGACCGTAAAATTGACATAAGCAAAGCGCTTTACGTAGCGATAATGATTATCGTTTACATTATAGCTATTTAATTAACTACAGCGTTTTTTTGCTCTTGGACCGTAACTCTAACTTTTTGAGCTAGGTCTTTTATCATCTGCATGTTCTTGCGGACTCTAGTTCCAGCTGACATATTACCAGCTTCAAACTTTTCTAAATCATTCATACCTTGTTCCAAGGTGTCTGCCATGTTTTGATACAATTTTTCTAATTCTGTCATAATATTAAATTTAAAATTAAACTACTTCACAGTTGCCACCAGCACAAGCAAGCTCGCCTGATAGATCTGTGTTGTCATCTAGCTCAACCACTTTGGTTAAGTCTACATTAGATAACACTTTAGACATTTCATTAAACTTAGCTTCGTCAATGTCTTCAAACGGAGCCTGAGTGTACGTACCACCATTATATGGTAATACTGATAGACCATTATAATGATCTCTATTATCCCACATCCAATCACCAGCTTTATCCCACTCATCATCTTTCAATGATATGGTAGCTGACACGTTGTGTGAGTTAGAACCAACCCTATGACCTGACTTCACCCATTCGGTAGCAACGCGCTTAACCCTCTCAAGTGTATCAAATGGAGATTCAGTTCTTAGGATTGATCCTTCAGGAGCTTTTTGAGGCACAGAAATAACTGCAGTGTCGTGAGGTCTGAAGTACTCGTCTTCAATTAACTCAGGGTGATATACAGATAAATACGAATATATAGCCTCATTCTTTCCTACACGCATTCTACGGACATAATAGTCGTTATGCCAAGCATGAATGCCTGAAGATGTTCCTAACACCAGAGATGTCGTCCCTGCAGGTTTTACAGTTGTACATCTTGCCGACTTGTTAATACCGATTACCTTAGCAACACGGCTGTTTTCACGCTTAACAATATCAGCAGCTTTGGTCATGTCGTAATTTAATACGGCGCCAGAGCCAATACCAGTCATTGACACTCCGATCAATGCATCTTTTTCAGTTGTCTCTTTCCATATCTCTCTTAAGTAATGGAAATCGGTATAACCCGCTTGCAACGTTCCTATAAACGCAGCGGCTTTCACCCTCGCGTTAAAGTCATCTTGATCTTTAATATCAGAGACATTAACTTCGCATAAGTTACAAAACTGAAAAGGGCGTAGAGCGATTTCACAACATGGATTAGTTCCCCAGTCCTTATCGTTGTTAAAGTATATGCCAGGCTCGCCAGCGCCAGAAAGCTCTACACGTTTCCACAAGTCCATAAAAAACTCTTTGGTAATTTTATGTCTCATCAATACAGCAGAGTTATTAGCTCTACCACGCTGAGGATTAGTTTCCCACCAATCACCAGACTTACAGCTTATCATTTCATCGTCTCCAGCAGAAAACAAACTAATGAGAGCTGCGCGACGGATACCGCCAGCCAAAACAGCGTCAGCAATGTGGCATATAATATCATGCGTTTCAAGGGAGGTAAGTTTTGTTCCATCTTCTTTTCCATTTAATATTCCTTCTATTTTAATTAGACATTCTTTTAATGGCTGTGGACCAGGTGCTTTACCACCAGATGTTACAAGCCTTGCGCCTTTAGGTCTAATATCAGTATAGTCAAATACTATTTTAGACGTACGCTTTTCGCCAAGATAAGACTTGACTAACACCTTAACAGCGTCAGACCAACCTTCAATACTATCACCGATAACGAAACGTCTTGCTCGCTTTTCAAACGGCTTGATTATAGCTGGTAGGCTTTTAATATGATGCTTTTGTACTGAGTAGCCTACGCCACAACCAGACAACAATAAAAACATTATTTCATTAAAAGCATCCACACTATCAGCAGGCAGATAGCTGCAGTTGTATAAGCGATTAGGTGATATTTCAATGGGCTTACCTGCGAACTGTAATGAGCGCATGCTTGGCAAAACTTGTTTATTATAAACGTAAGTATATGCTTCATCTATTTGATTTTTTAATTCTGGATATTTCTTTTTGTGCATTGCTATATTACGGTCAACAAGTTCCGCCCAAGTTTCCCGGCGGTTAAGCTCGGGAATATACTTGGCGTACTTCATGTGAACAGTAATATCTGAGAGGATATTGTTCATTGATTAGTTTTTATATATGGTTAAACATGCGTCTATAAAACCTACGTACAAAACGTGGTTTGTTCTTGATTGTTCTTGGTATGTTCTAATACCAAATAGTAGCCCCGGAAACGTACCGAAACTTAATTCCCATTCTTTCATTTATTTTGATTTTGGATTAATTTAATAGTTTCGTCGCAGTCCTTCTGATTTTGAGGTTTATATAAAGTTACATGAGGTAAATTCTCTTTTACGTACTTTTTAAACATTTTCCATCGCATTGGAAAACTTTCGTTTGCGCGGCCTTTACATTCAATAATAAAGTCCTTACCAACAAAGTCTGGAGTATATCTAACTGGTAGTATTTTTTTATTTCCTCTGTTTTTATATTCACCCTTACCGTTAGACTGCTTTTCATAAGCAGCTTGAGTAAACTCAAAGCCTTCTTGTACAACGTAGGTTTCACCTTCGTATGCAGCTTTGATCTTTGCTTTTTTCAGGGCCAGATACATATATCGTTCCAGCCCTGAAGCAAAGTTAATACCGTCCTGTCTAACTTTTTTAGCTCTAACAGGACCACGCTTTTTAGATCTCTTCCTCATTATCAAACTTTTGTATTAAAGCTTCTTCAGATAAGTCTCTGAGCTCTTCGCGTGCAGCTTGAATGTACAATATTGCGTCCATTAGTTCTTCTTGTACATCTTTTAAATAGCCCTGTAGGTTTTTCATACCAAGACTACGTTCGTCATCAAGGGTTTGACCGTATTTTTCGTAGCCCACGTCAGATCGTTTTACAAACTCTCTGCAAACGTTCTGAACTACAGGGTCTCTGAATTTAAAGTTTTGCTCTGTCATATTATTTTCTATTTGTTATGTTAGCTCTACCGTAGCTAGTTACTGGTTGATCTTTTACAAACGTACCGTTAACCATTTTGCCCGTACGCTTAGATATAACATCGTAAGCTGACTGTATACACTCTTCAATTGGCACGCCAATTAACTCAGCTAAGTTAGTTAATACAACTACAGCATCGCCAATACCATCAACAATTTCGTTTGTATCATCTTTTAATAAAGCTCTACCGATCTCGCCAGTTTCTTCCATTAGCTTAATGTATTGAGTTTTAGGATCACCTTTGTCGTACAAGCCTCGCTCATTAGCCCAAGCTCTAATACAGTCAAATATAGGCTCTTCACAGTCGTGGCAAGACATAGCAGCTTTGTGAAACAGCTTGTCGTTTATGCGCTTTAATTCTTCGTCGCTAGTATATTTAACTACGTTAGCTTGATGTGTTGAGCCAACGGTAATATTTCTATGTGGATCGTGATCATAATACTTAGCCATAGCCTTGTTATATATATAGCAACGATCTTTGTTATACATAGATGTTTTTACATTACCCATTATCCAGTTTATGGTTGGCTGTGTTATTGTAAACTCACCATGAGCAGTTTCCCACTGCATGCCAAGCTCATCCATTAATCTACCTTTCAATTTATCTATTGGGCACGGAAAGGTGGTCGTTGCCTCTGTTACGTTTATTTTCATATAATTTAACTGTTTATTATTGTTATTAAAAAGATCTTTATAAAGCTTTCTGTCAACCTTATAACCAAACTTTTTTTGAAGCTCTAACTCAAGATTAGATATATAAGATATATCTTCGTCCATCGCTAAAATATCAAACTCGTCCCAGTCATAACCTTGTTGACGTATAACTCTACCTTCTACGTCATTTGTTACCCCGATCTTTTTACCGGGTATGTGGTATAAATAATACATCATAAGTGATAGTTTCTAGTTTGTTCATCAGGTAACTTGTCATTATACAAATGTAAGTTGTGCGCAAAGTGATAGTACGTGCCAACTGGCAAATCAAGCTCATAGGCAACATACATTTGTAAACATGAAAACTGATACTGATCGTTACAGAAACCATACCAGAGATCATTAGAACGCATTACAACAGACATATTGAGCTTGCCATTCAATACTGTAAACTGTACAGCGTAAGTGCACGGCGTGTCGTTAGCATAATCGTTGATCTCTTTGCCATCGTATATACTTATTGCTGCTTGTCTAGTTTCAGGATTGTCTTTTAGCATACTAATAACTAAGTCTAGTTGATGATTACGACGCCATTGCCAACCGTAGTTAGAGTTTACGTTACCATCTTTATCAGCCATACGTTTCCATATAGCTGGGACTTTACCGTACAACTCGCCAAGCTTTTTTATATTACGATCACCAGAACAATACCATTGCCATTCAGCCTCAGCATACTCTGCGGACCAGTTACGCTTTACGCGGCCGTTGTGTATAGCACTGTGCGCTGGAAACTGTATCTCAAAGCCTATGTTGAATAAAGCTTTAGTACCCGCAAAATCTACACCATCACGAACTATACGCCAGTATAAACTGTGAAAAGCATTGTCTGCAGTATCAAAACTAAGCATAAACTTCTCCTTTGATATTATACCAAGAGCTTAATCCAAGAGTACTAACTCTTTTTGTTACGATTTTAGTTTGACCATTCATAGTCATTGCTATTGTTTTATGGTCTAGTACTTTCATTATATTTGTCATAATAGTATTTATAATATTCTAGTTGTTTAATTAATACTTCGTCTTTTTTAAAGTTTGGACTAAAGTTTGATTTATCTTTAATAACAATTTCAATACAGAAATCTTCGCCAGAAGCTGTGTATTTTTGAGCAGGAACAACACAGCATTTTATACCGTGGTTAATGCACCATGAAATTATGTGAAAATCTTGTTTAGTCCAGCCGTAAAAGCCGGGTTTGAAGGGTCTACGCTTAGCCATTACGCTTCCCAAGGCATTGGCTCAGATTCAGCCATTGCGTCAGGCGCTGGTAGAAAACTACCTGATCGTGGTTCCCACTTAAAATGGGCTTCAGCGCCGTTTTCACCGAGGTTTTGAAACTTAACCTTTAAGACTTTAGCCTTAACAGTTTTAGCTTCATAGTCCCTGTGAACTAATAAGCCATGATAACTAGCATCGTACCATTCACCACCACCTTTAATATTGTACATTGTTGGCTCTTCAATTTTACCATCTTGACCCTTGTACATTTTAGTAGGGTGAGCTACTACAATAACCAATACATCAAACTTTTTAGCGAATACTTCGATCTTTTGTAGATACTCAAGCGTGTAGCGATTAACATCATCTGAGCTAGCGTTAACGTCTCTAACTTTATTAAATGGATCAATAACAAGGCATTTTATGCCTTTACGCTTTACAAGCTCAGCACCTTTACGTAGCACAGCTTCAAGCGAATACTTGTCCATATCGATAAAATAAAAGTTATCGTTGACGTGATCTGCAACTTGATTCCATTTACCACCACCAATATCTCCAGGCGATGGCATATCCATCCAAACCTTACGCATCAGCTTGTGAGCATGTAGAAACGTTGGTTGATTTTCTGGTGATGCAAAAGCTGTTTTCCAGCCATAATTTTTATTATAGCCTACACACATTTGATCAACAAAATCAGACTTACCAGAGCTAGGTATACCAGTAACAGTAATAAACTGGGACGTGTATGTAGAAAAGATTTTATCGAAGTTATCGATACCAATCTGAAAACCTGGTTTAAAACCGTTTTTAACAAAGTCTTGTAATTCATCTTCTATATCTCTTAATGTTGATACGCCTTCAAGTGGAACTGGTCTAACTAACGCGACAGCGTCTCGTAATTTTGCAGCTCCATACTTAACTAAATAATCGTTCGCGTCTTTACAATCCTCGAAATCAATTAAGAAGCAGACTTCAGCGCCAAGACGTCGTATAAACTCTTGTTTTAATGCTTGGCCAGGTTCATCAGCATCAACTGCTAATATAACCTTTTCTTTGTCTTCAAAATAATCGATGCAATTATCTAAGTAATCGAGGTTGTTTGAATTTAATGTAGCGCCGTTTGGTACAGATACTACATTTTTAATTCCCGCTTCGTGCATTGCAAGCACGTCCATTTCACCTTCAACTATAATACAAGTATCATAACCGATAATACTATTTATGTTGTAAAATATTTTTTCTGCACCTTTGTACAGCTTAAAGTTTTTACGACCATCTCTGTATTTAACGTTTATGAGTTGATCACCCATAAAATAGTTGAACTGAATAGTGTTTTCCGACTTACCTGTCTGAGGCATAAACTCAGGACCTTCAGTTACTTGAAGATCCTGTAGAGTTTGTTTTGAAATACCTCTATCTGCGAACCAGTCAACAACTTTAGAATCAGGTATTGTAACTGCAACCTCGTGTTGAGGTCTAACATAGACCTTATCACTAGCGCCTTTACGCTGATACGTATGTAGTTGAAAACTAGTATTGCAATTGTGACAAGTGCCGAGACCACGTTCCCAGTCATAAGAAGCGCATTTGGCTTTTTTATTCTCAGGTTTCCTAGTGTGAGAACACGAAGGGCATACACCCTGCGTTTTCCCAACCTCTAGGTCATGTTGATTGAATTGGTCAATCAAAAATCCATTGATCTCTCTGTCTTCTACATTCATTTATTAAAATGGTAAATCGCCGTCGTCAACTACTGCCGGAGCTGGTTGAGCTGGCATATTATCACGTGGTGCTGGATCGACATTATTGCCGTTTGTCCATACAACCTTAACATTACCAAGGTATGTTTTAGCTGTTTTAGCGTCACGCTCTTCTTTAGTTTGCTCTACAATCACTGGACCTTGATTGCCAAACTGATCTGGTTCATCGTTAATGGTAATTGATATAGGTAAGTATTTACCTTTTTTACCGTTAATGATTTTGTCCTTTGGTATCTCGTTGAGATTTATGGACGTTTTAATAATACTTGCCATTTAGTAATTATTTAATTGGTTAAACATTCTTCTTAATTGATCTTTAGTAGCGCCGCCAACTCTACGTAGATTATCTACAGCTTTAACGTGGCTTTGGTTCTTGTAAAAATTGTTTTCTGATGTTTTCATTCCTGTTACATCGCATACTCTAGTCTTAGTTCTAGGCATAGGTTTAATGGTTTTAGATTAATTATAATGTTTCTGTAGTCAAATATTGCTTAGGATCAAACTCTTCGTTTTTGAAAAACAAATCATATTGTTCGCTAGCTTTTTCTACTTTTCGTTCACCTTTTTCATAAAACTGTGGTGAGCAGTCAAACAATCCTATTTGATGAGTGTTTTTGTCTATAACCATAAACAAAAATTCATATCCATGAAATAGCTTGCTATAAATGTACGCTTGACTGTCATAGTTATACTTAGATGCTGACCATCTAAATCTGCCTATATCAGAAGTCGTTTTTAGGTCGATGATTAATCTTTCGTCGTGATTGATTATATCAGCTTTCCCTTTCCACTTGTTACCAAATAGTTCAGTAACGTTAGGTTGTTCATACTCAACATTTGCGCCTTGTATCAAACCTTTACACACGTCATTATCTAACATAACCTGAGTCATAAGCTCTACATGATCAGCTTCAGATTTTAATAGACACATCTCGCCATCAGATATTTCTTTATAAGCTTTTGTATTTCTATTTGAAGCCTCTACGATCTTAAAGCTTTTAAGCTTATGAGGTTCTAATATTGCCGTATGAAAATAACCACCAACTAAAAACGCTGGGCTACTAGGCTTAGGTTGATGCAGTGCTAGAGGATTTTTTAACAAGGTTGATATGTCAGAGTTGCTCAGAAACTGTTTGCCAAAATCACCGTAGTAATGCTCATCGTTTTTTAGTTTGTGATATATTTCTTTTGTCATTACTTAACTAATTGTTTTTCTTGTTCAGAAGTTAATTTATATTTGTTTTTAATAGCATTTATATCGCCGCCATCTTTCACAAACTCAACAGCTTTTTTCATTTGTTCTTTAGTTATAGCCGGCTTGGCTTTTGCTACAGCTTTAGCTGCAGGGCCCTTACCGTGGTCGTTTGTGGCGTCAGCGTCTTCAGTGTCGTCGATTAAAAACAGATTACCAAGAGCGTATTTCTTAGCGTACGTAGACGCTGCACCAAACTGTTGGGCAGTCTGCATACCTTTTTGTCCAAGGTCAACGCCTACTATAGCGGTCGCGTGTAT
>Ga0208767_1003656_pt1 | contig 11094 bp, 20 predicted proteins | sample VirMetDEL_Mar_21_FD_184514 | JGI IMG/M metagenome (GOLD analysis project Ga0208767, IMG submission 184514) | Aqueous microbial communities from the Delaware River and Bay under freshwater to marine salinity gradient to study organic matter... | ecosystem: Environmental > Aquatic > Marine >... | reverse complement strand
GTTGAGCAGAGTTAGTTATTTTTATGTCTGCTGCTATGCCTTGCGCGTGTGTTCCCGGTATCTCTTTTACAGCCTCTATCGGGTGGTCAGGGCTTCTGTAGCCGCTGGTGATAACAAAAGGAAACCCACAGTGTTCTCTGAGGGCGTCCAGCTTGTCCAAGAAAGCCTGTTCCATACGGTTTTCACCAGTATGCTGGCAGTCAAACTCTTTTTTACTGAAGTATTTCATGAATCAGCTGTTGTATATCGTTTTTAATCTTTTGGATCTTGGACTGCAACAACTGTATCTTCTTCTTGGTTTGTCTCTTCAACTCCCTGCGTAATAGACGTAGTTCCAACACCAGTGATGTTAATCTGTATTGCATTTCTTCCCGCATCTTTTACTATATCCTTTTCAAATGCAGCAACAGGAAGAATACGATCCATTACTAGCTTCCAAGCTGCCGCTTGATTTTTATGGTCAGGGTCTGTGGCTGCTTCAAAGATTGCATCCATGACTGCACGAGAGCGTGGCGAGTTCAGCATACGAGCTTTGTACTCGTTAATTATGGCTGCATCGCCTTTAGGACGACCAACTGCTCCTCTAGAACCTTTCTTTTTACTAGAAACAGAAGACTTCTTAGGGCGACCAACAGGATTCTTACGTTCTGTGTCGTTATCCATACTGTATAGATCCTTACCTAGTAGGCTTTTAGGTTTGTTTCTTATACTTGTTGTTTGTTATCTTACATTATAGTTAATATTATAACATACTTTTCTATGAAAGTCAAGATAAATCTATGTAGAAGGAGAAATATTTACAGTTTGTGCAGGGTAAATACCAAATTTACAGTGCAGATTACCTGTGCATTTACAGTGCAGACTACTTTTTTATAACAAATTGATATATAAGGACAATTAACAACAACTACTATGGCCTAATTTGACTCTTTTTTGTGTCTGAGAGGGTACTTTTACGTTTGCTGTAACGTGTAGGGGGGCCGGGGGTGTTATCTGTGCTGGGATCTGTGCAGATCAGTGCAGAGTGTGGGGCTGTGAAGGTGCTTGACAGCGGTTATCTAGTCGCTATACTGGTTGCAGATCGAGGGCAATACCGCGCTCGACTGAAACGCAAAATTTAACTGGAGTTAAAAGTTATGGCTACACTGAAAACACAATCAACCGCACTCGTTAACGCACTGCACAAGGCGAAGCAAGCCGAAGCCAAGCCACTGTCAGTTCTGCTAGACTCTGCCGCAGTGGTCAATACTGCCGAGGATCTGAAGGAATTTGGTAACGCGGTACAGGCCGGACTGATCGCCAAAGGATGGACGGAAGGCAGTGCCAATGCCCAGCGATCAAAAGCAAAACGCATCGTTGGTACCATGTCAGCCACTGACAAAAAGATGATCGAGGCACACGGCATCAGCAACCGCGAGCAAGGCACACAACTGGTTCACCAGCTCGCAACCGAGGCAACCAACATCAGCGACCTCTACACGGCACTTGCACCAACCAGACCGGAAGAGCCGACCGAGGCAGACAGCGCCGACGCGGAGCCGACAACAGACGAGCCACTCGACAGCGAAAAGCAAACACTAGGTGACCTGCTTGATGCATTCGAAGCGGCGGCGATGCTGAACGGTTACACTCTCGACGATATCGCGGAAGCGGCGATGGAACGCTACTCGGTCGGGTTACTCGAAGCCGCATGATTGACCCCGACATTGCATGGCCGCTGATCATTGGCGGCCTCATCCTTATGACCTACTGGGACATTAAAGGTCAACTCTGACACCACCAGCCCTGCCATCGCGGGGCTTTTTTATGCCTGTTAAAACCAGCCTCTACACTTTTCTGTATGGTGAAGCCGCTTGACTTTGTGTGTGGTGGTAGTAAAATGGTAATAGTTGGGTGGTGTTGTGCCCAGCGTTTGCAAACTTTAACTGGAGTTAAAATTATGTCAGAACGTAAAGCAATACTGCAGATTGGCTACACTCGGTTTGTTACCGACGTTGCCACAGCCATCGTGCTGGAAGAAAGGCTATTGGAGCTTGATCAGGTAGTCGCTCGGTATCTAGACCCTGAAGTTCACAATGTCACGCCAAACGGTATGTTGTGGGTCAGAGAAGATGACCGCACACTTATTGATGTTCAGATCATGGATCGTGGTCACACCTACGTCGAGGACAGTGACTGGTATGATCGTGTCATCGAAGATCACAACGAGCGAGCGGAGGATGCGGCATCATGATTGGTCAACGTCCTTTGTTTGTTATCGCGCAGGAAATTGAGGAGACATGGGGCAACGTATCGCCCTATGCTCGCCCTTACCTTGACGCTATGAAATCCCTTGTCACACCAGCACAAAACTACTACGAGGATTCAGGTGTTAGTGTAGTGCTGTACTTTCTGTCCAATGCCCAGAGCTGGCGCGGCGATGATGCGCGTCGAATCAAGTCTGAACTCAAGGAGCTGGTGTAATGTATACCATCAACAAAACCGAAGCGCCTCAACCTCTGAATTTCCGAAACCGTGGTAGCTACTGGCGTGACCTGTTCGAACGTATGTCGCGAAATGATTGGATTCGCGTTCCCAAAGCCCATCACGCCAGAGCAGGAGCAGCAGCTAGTACCTACCTGAAGGGACGTTACTCACTATATCGTATTGACGATGACTCAGGTGACTACTGCCTGTTAAAGCTACGCTAACCAATGACGGGGTCAGCAATGGCCCCTTTTTAACTGGAGTTAAATTATGGAATGGCAAGATCACCCTTTCAACGCAATAGCTACTTGCACACTATGCAACAATACTGACTCTGTGACCGTAACGTGTGGTGAGATCAAGCGGTTTGTCTACGGCACCGAGCTTGTACAAAACATCTGGCCTGACCTATCAACTGACGAGCGTGAAGTGCTGATAGGCTGGCGTAACCAACGCGCCGATAGTAGTTGTGGTGAACGCACAGGGTTTCACTTGTGCAATGCCTGCTGGGACAGCAATCTAGGGGAAGAAGAATGAAAATACATATCACCAAGGGCAGTGGCAAAATGCAGGATATGCGTTCTATCAACACCAACACTGCCACCAATCAGTTTTGCATTGACCAATACCACATGGAGTGTGGTGGACACAAGCGTATCTGCAAGTCATGCTACAGTTATTCAAGCTTGAATGCCTATCGCAAGAATTGTCAACCTGCATTTCAGCGTAATAGTGACATACTTGCTAGTGATCAACCTATTGACATTCCTAAACTTAATGACTTGTACTTCAGGTTTCACAGTCATGGTGAGCTGATCAACGACGATCACTTCATCAAGTATTGTGAAATAGCTGATGCTAACCCTGACACCACGTTCGCGTTGTGGACAAAGCGTGTCGAGTTTGTGCGTCGTAACAAAGTCTATATCCCTGATAATCTTATTCTTATTTATTCTAATCCTATTGTGGATCAAATCATGAAGAAGCCACCACGCGGGTTTCATCGTGTGTTCAACAACGTGTCCAAGTCGTATAGTGGCAAGGCCAACTGCACTGGACAAAAGTGCGTGGAGTGTTTAGTATGTTACAAGTTCGACACCGATAAGGTAATTGTCGAGCACGTTAAATAAACTTAACTGGAGTTAAATATCATGGGTTGGAGAAGAAGCGAAATCGAAGTAACAAGTGTCATTAATCTGGATGACTATGACGATGAGATCATGGAGTATGTCGAGCCTGACAACATCATCGACGCTATGGAGTTGATGGACAGGTGGGGCTACAGTGATGGAGACATCATTGAGCATATGCTTGAGGAGCCTGATGCATTCTTGGCTAAGGTGTCGAACGTCCTCACGGTGGAGACTGCACTGGATATGGTTAAGGAAATTTACCAGCTTGGTCACAGTGTTCAGATCCGTAACTTGAACGTGAAGGATAACCAGATCGCTGATCTGAAGCAGAGGGTTGAAGATTTGTTGGCGTTGAAGCATACTGTAATCAAGGAGACAAGCGATGATACACAGGACGTTTGACACTGAGCTTGACTGCCCGTGGATGACCATTGATGTGCAGATTACCTACCTGTTACACGAGGAGATGGGTCTGGTTGAGGTTGACCAGATCATGGCTAACGGGTATGATGTTACTGCGTGGTTCAATCACGATTACATTCTGGACCTTATTCACGATGACATGGAGGAGAGAAGCTGATGGTAGTTGTATTCGACAACAAGTATCCAGAGTATGCAGCACCGTGTGAACGGCCTGTGCTTCAGAAGCTGGTAGACATATGCCTGTGGGATGATGGTAAGGTGTCTATCTGGGACGGTGAAGAGCTGGCTGTGCAGGGGTGTAGTAACAAGCTGCACATCCTGAAGAACCTAGCGCAGACTGAGATGGATCAACTTGAGGCGTATGACAAGGAGGGTAACTGTCGTGGGTGGTTCTCGTTGATCTACAACAACGGCTCTGAGCGTGAGCCTATGATTGTAATCTCTGACTACAGCGTAAACGACTGGACGGAGAACGTGTACCGTAAATTAGACGAAGCCTTTGGAGGTGTTGAGGTATGACGTATCACATAATGCCTGATGAAGACTTTGGTAAACATGACATGGAAATATGGAGGAAAGTCAAAAGGTTAGGTGACTTCAAACCAGAGGATGGAGTGAAGTATGTCGTGCGAAAGGGCGTCAAGAAGAAACCCTTTGACAAGTGGACTATCTACGAAGGTGTCAATGGTAAGCTAGTGCCTACTAACTTCTGTTACATTTATGAACTAACCAATCTCTTAGGGAGCGACATAGGGTGAGAGACGGTATGACGCACGCGCAGATAGCGGAGGTGTTGGGCATCTCGCGTGAATCAGTACGCAACATCGAACGCAGAGCACTGTGGAAACTCAAACGGTCAGGTAAACTGGAACAGTTTTTGTGTCTCCTTGACATGGAGGTTGAGGAGTACTACGGTGAGCAGGGACGGAGAGTTAAGCAGTGTGAATAATGCACTGCCTTTTTCTTTTGAAATGTGTTATACTCTCTATATAGATAACTAAGTATTACTATTATTAATAATACTATTACTAATACATAGGAACTACATATGACTAAAGAGCAGATGATTGAGGAGCTGGTTGAGTACGCTGTGTTTCACGTACCAGCCAGCACGTTGATGAATATGTTTATCCAGAGTCAGCGTGAGTTGTTGTCTGAAATGGACGCAGATGAAATCATTCAGCAGTACACCAACCTGTTTGGAGAAGAGGAGTCGATACACTGATGGCATTCGTAAAGCTACACCAGCAATGTGATGACTGTGGTTCTAGTGATGCGTTGTCTTACAACGATGATGGATCCAGTTATTGCTTTGCTTGTGCTACATTCACCCCCTCAGAGTCCACAGGAGCTTCTGTGAGCGAGATAAAGGATCGCGTAGTACCCGGACAAGGGTTCGACAAAGCGGCCTTTACAGAGCCATACAGAGGCTTTCAGGACAGGGGTCTAACTGCCGATACCATGTCGGCTTACTCAGCCCAGCAGAAAGCTGGCAACATTCTATTCGGATACCACACCCCACAGGGTGAATTAACTGCAGTTAAAACACGGTATCCAGACAAACAATTCAAGATCGCAGGTGACTGGAAGAAGGCTGGCCTATATGGTCAGCACCTGTTCCCTTCTGGCGGTCAATACATAACCGTAGTGGAGGGAGAGTTTGATGCCTTGGCAGCCTATCAAATGTTTGGTGGCAAGTATCCTGTTGTGTCTATTCGTAATGGTGCCCAAGGTGCTGCTGCTGATTGCCGCAGAGCCTACGACTTTTTGGATCAGTACGATCATATTATCTTTTGTTTTGACAACGACGATCATGGCCGCTCTGCTGCTGTAGAGTGTGCTGACATCTTTGGTGGTAAGTCTAGAATCTACCATCATGGTGAACACAAGGATGCGTGTGACTACCTACTCAACGGTGACAAGGACGACTTTGTCAAGCGATGGTGGGCGGCGAAGACCTACACACCTGATGGTATGGTGATGCTGGGTACATTGCGCGATGCATTGAAGACACCACTGGAGGAGGCAGAGGTACGCTACCCCTACAAGGGTCTAGATGACATGACGTTTGGTGTACGTCCGACTGAGCTAGTCACCATCTGTGCTGGCTCTGGTCTGGGCAAGTCTACGTTCATGCGTGAGCTAGTGTTCTCCATACTAGCGCAGACTAATGACCGCATAGGTCTAGCCTTTCTTGAAGAAACCCCTGACCGTACTGCTCGTGGTCTGGTGGGACTGCAGATCAACAAGCCTATCCACCTTCCGGGCTGTGACTACTCACCGTCTGAGGTTGATCATGTGTTCGACAGTCTCGACCTTGATGACCGTGTAGTGTTGTGGGACACATGGGGTTCCAACAAGATAGAGAACGTGTTGGCTAGGTTCCGCTACCAAGTCAAGGTTCTTGGTGTAAAATATGTGGTGCTTGATCACATATCAATACTAGTATCAGATCAAGACAATGGTGATGAGCGCAAAGCCATCGACGAGATAATGACCAAGCTTAGAATGTTCTGTCAGGAGATGCATGTATGTATGTTTGTGGTGTCACATTTGAAACGTCCAGACGGGAAAGGCCATGAGGATGGAGCCTATACTAGTCTGGGCCAGTTGCGTGGCAGTGCAGCTATTGCTCAGTTGTCTGATATTGTACTTGGACTAGAACGGAACGCTCAAGCTGAAGACCCTATGGTGCGTAACACTACCAACGTCCGTGTGTTGAAGAACCGTTTCAGTGGGCAGACTGGACCTGCTACCTCCTTGATGTATAATAAAGAAACAGGGAGGCTCACTGAGGTATTCGAATGAGATGTAAAGCTTGTGATAAGATAATGACAGACTACGAGCTAACCAAAAAGTTTGGGGGTAGTGGTGAGTTTGTTGACCTATGCAACGAGTGCAGTCGCTTCCTTGCTGATGATGACTTGACAGCTATAGGCAACCTAGACTATGCTGACCTATATGATCTTGAGGAGATAAAGTATGTCGAAGATGGGTCGTTGGATTATGACACAAGAACAGAATATAGAGATGAGGGAGAATGGCTATGAACTCTCAGGTAGACAAGAGCTTGATCTCGCCTACTACGAATACTGTGTTTATAGACATAGAGGCAGACGGCCTGAACCCTACGAAGATACACTGCGTGGTTACAAAGAGATCGAACGAAGCTCACTTGATCCACTTATCTAGAAGGAGCCTGATGGATGAACTGGCAAAAGGTGGACCGATTTGTGGTCATAACCTCATTGGCTATGATATTCCTGTCCTTAACAGGCTATGGGGTACACGCATTCCGCAATACAGAGTTGTGGACACACTCGTACTTTCTCGTTTGTTTCATCCCGATTTGGATGGTGGTCACAGCCTCGCTGCTTGGGGAACTAGACTGGGGTTTCCTAAAGGTGAGCATACGGATTGGGAAGAACTCTCTGATGAAATGGTGGATTACTGCAAAAGAGATGTTGATGTAACAGAACGATTGCATAATGCACTGATGCAACAGATGCGGTTGTTTGGTTTTACTAAGCATTGTGTTGATCTAGAGCACAGCGTAGCGTGGATATGTAAAGACCAAGAAGACAACGGGTTTGAGTTTGACAAGGAAGGTGCAGTTAAACTGTACGACGAACTGACTACCCGTATGGCTAGGATAGAGAGCGACCTACAACGTGTGTTCCCACCTATCGTGGAGGAAAGGTACAGTGATAAGACAGGTAAGAAACTCAAGGACAAAGTTACGGTATTCAATGTCGGTAGTAGACAACAAATCGCAGATCGCCTTATTAGTAAAGGTGCAGTCTGGAAGGAACTCACTCCGTCAGGAAAACCAAAGGTCGATGAGGCTACGCTTAAAAAGCAGACTCACATTCCCGAAGCGAAGATTATACTCCGTTATCTTCTCTGCCAAAAACGAGCATCGCAAGTTGATTCGTGGGTTCAAGCAGTTGGAGAGGGTAGTAGAATACATGGGCGAGTGCGTCACATTGGAGCGGTTACCGGAAGAATGGCACACTCACAACCTAACATGGCTCAAATACCTGCTGTAAGGGCTGAGTATGGTAAGCAGTGTCGTGAGCTGTTCACCGTTCCAGAGGGCCGTGTTCTTGTTGGTGCTGATGCCAGCGGTCTTGAACTACGTATGCTTGCACACTACATGGATGATGAATCCTACACCAACGAGATACTATCAGGTGATATACACACAGCTAACCAGACAGCCGCAGGATTAGAGACACGCGACCAAGCCAAGACGTTTATCTACGCCTTCCTATACGGTGCAGGTGACGCTAAGATAGGCAGTGTCGTAGGTGGCAGTGCGGCTCATGGTAAGCGTCTCAAGGCGGCGTTCCTAGAGAACACACCTGCGCTGGCAAAGCTACGGTCAAAGGTTATGGCTGATGCAGAGACAGGGTTCCTGACTGGACTGGATGGCAGACGTATACGTGTACGCTCCCAGCACGCGGCACTCAACACACTGTTGCAAGGTGCTGGTGCTGTGGTGATGAAGCAGGCTATCGTTATCCTGTATGATCTGCTGGGGCGTGTTGACTTCAAGCTGGTTGCACAGGTACACGATGAATGGCAAATAGAATGTAGACCAGATGACGCAGACTTCATCGGCAAGTCTTGTGTCAACGCAATGATATTCGCAGGGGAACTCCTGCAACTGAACTGTCCGTTAGACGGAGAGTATAGAGTTGGTACTAGTTGGTGCGATACACACTAGCACAATTCTATTTTATGTGGTATAATATTATGGTAAGTTTAATCAACGGAGATATTTTGTATGTCTAATGAAGCACCCAACGTAATGGTAAAGTGTGACTTGTTCTGGCCTAACCTGACTCACAAGAATGAGTTAGCTGGTAAGTACACAGTTGATCTTGCCAACCTTTCTGACGCTGCTGTCACTGCGTTGGAAGACATGGGTATAAGTATCAACAACAAAGGAGATGAGCGTGGAGCGTACATCACCTGTAAGTCGAACAACAAGTACCGAGCATTCAACCCTGACGGATCAGAGTTGCTCATCAAGGGACGCACACCCCGAGACGACATGGACGACCCAGAAGCGGGAGTCATTGTGGGTAATGGTTCCAAAGCTAAATGTCTCATCGGGTACTACGATTGGGAATACCTCAAGAAGAAAGGTCGTAGTGCCACACTCAAGCGTCTTGTGATTGATGAGGTCGTAGAGTATGCACCTGAAGTCGAAGAGATGGAAGCTCTGTGATACTGATTGATGGTGATATGCTGGTGTACCGTGTAGGGTTTGCCTGCGATGAAGAGACTGAAGAAGTCGCAACGCAGACCCTAGACAACTACCTGTCCGAGATGGTCATGGATTTGTCTGAGCACCATACATCCAGCATTGTGTACTTAACGGGTAAGGGTAACTTCAGGGACGAGGTTGCCACTACCCAACCCTACAAAGGTAATCGTGATAACAAGCGCGTACCTGTACACAAGAATCTTCTACGTGACTTTATGGTTAGTGAATGGAATGCACAGGTTGTCAACGGCATGGAAGCCGACGATGCGATTGCTATCAAGGCAACCGAGCTAAACCATGACGCCATCATCTGTTCTTTAGACAAAGACTTCAAGCAGGTTCCTTGTTCTATGTATGACTATACGAAGAAGGTTTTAACTGCAGTTAAAAAAGATGACGCAATGCGCTGGCTGTACAAGCAGGCGCTGATGGGTGATCGTGTTGACAACATACCGGGAATCTATGGAGTCGGTCCCAAGAAAGCAGACAAGATCATTGACCCATGCACAACAGAGTGGGAATGCTATAGCACTTGTCTTACTCACTATTGGGACAACGATCTGGATGAAGACAGACTAATGGAGAGTCTACAACTTCTGTATCTGTTACGCTCAGACGATGACAAGTACGAGAAGCCTAGTGAAATATGATTCTAAGTTTGAGAAAGCAGCCCATGAAATAATGCAGGGCTGCGAGTATCATCCAGAACAAACAATATTTTATTTAGTCCCTAAGCACTATGAGCCTGACTTTGTTTACACGCACCGTGGCAAGACTGTTTATATAGAGGCAAAGGGTAGGTTCCGTACATCCGAGGAGGCGCGTAAGTATGTCATCATTGCGGAGACACTTAGCTGGACGGAGGAGTTGGTATTTCTCTTCCAGAAACCAAACACCCCAATGCCGGGCTCCCGAAGAAGAAAAGATGGTACACGCTACACAATGGAAGAGTGGGCAGAGAAGCATGGATTCCGTTGGTACACTCTTGAAACAATACCTACAGGATGGAGAAGATGAGACACCTAATAATACCTGACACTCAGATAAAACCAGATCATCCTATTGACCACATGGTTTGGGCAGGGCGCTACGCTGCTGCTATAAAACCTGACGTTATCATACATCTGGGGGATCATTGGGATATGCCATCGTTGTCGTCGTATGACGTTGGTAAGAAGTCGTTTGAAGGCAGGCGTTACTCTGCTGATGTTGAAGCAGGCAACGAAGCTATGCAGGTGTTCATGGACTGCATCAGAGCAGAGCAGGCACGTATGCGTAGGATGAAGAAGAAGGTATGGAAGCCTCGCCTCATCTTCACACTAGGCAATCATGAGTACCGTATTGAACGTGCCGTGGAGAACGATGCAAAGCTAGAAGGACTGATGAGTTATGAGGATCTTAATCTCAGGGGCTGGGAAGTGTATCCGTATCTTAAGCCGATTATTGTTGACGGTGTTGCTTATTGCCATTTTTTCACTAGTGGGGTCATGGGTAGGCCAGTCACTAATGCAAAGCTACTGCTCCAGAAAAAACATATGTCATGTATCATGGGACACGTTCAAGACAGAGATATCGCATTCGACAGAAACGCAGCAGGAAAAAGAATGACTTCTCTGTTTGCTGGTATTTACTATCAGCATGATGAGGACTATCTTAACCCACAGACTAATGGATCATGGTCTGGTCTTTGGGTACTGAACGAAGTAGACAACGGCACATTTGATGAGATGCCTGTATCTATGACATACCTGCGGGGGAAGTACGGTGCTAACTCTTGACGAAATACTGGAACGAATA
>Ga0208767_1003655_pt1 | contig 11098 bp, 16 predicted proteins | sample VirMetDEL_Mar_21_FD_184514 | JGI IMG/M metagenome (GOLD analysis project Ga0208767, IMG submission 184514) | Aqueous microbial communities from the Delaware River and Bay under freshwater to marine salinity gradient to study organic matter... | ecosystem: Environmental > Aquatic > Marine >... | reverse complement strand
AGACAAGTGGGAAAGACTTCAGGGCAACCTCATGGCGAAAAGAAACGATCAATATGATCTGGTTATTGTGGATAATCTTTATAGTAGTACAAGTAAGGATATTAGTAAGAATCATGAGGTCGTAAAAGTCTTGAGTTTTATTAGGGATTTAGTTGATCAGTTTGGTGTGTCAATCTTCCTGGTGAATCATCATAACAAGAAAACGTCAGATATTAAAATATTAGATAAGGATTCAATGCGAGGTGGTAAAGTTATTAGTGACGTAGTTGAATATGTGCATCAGATAGCTGAAGCGAGTGTAGATCCTTTGAAGAAGCTTAGAATATTCAAAATAACAAAGTCAAGAATGGCTAGTGATCTTAAGAATATTGCCTGTGGTATTACCTTGGAGGGCGAGGACGGAAAACTTTATTTCGATTGGAAAGGTCCGTTACCTAAAAAAGAAGAGTTATATTATACGGAATCAGCAGAAAATAAAGACTTCGAAATATTAAAAGATCTATTAGCACTAAGAGATAATCAGGGCGAGATTAAGACTATTCAGGTTGAGGGAGTCTTGGCTGATTATGATATGAGTAGAGCAACAGTTTTTAGGTGGATCCAAAAACAAGTAGGGTTTGGAACGCTAAAAAAATCAGGTCATGGAGCGTATAAAATAGCTGAAAATGACTTGTGGAATTTATTGCAGTAACTCAAAAGGGCCACGTATAATATCATGAGACTTTTGAGACTTTTGAGACTTTGGGGGTTCAAAGTCTCAATAATCTCACTATTTTAGGCGTGGCTAAAACGTTAGCGTTAGATCCAAAATGCAAATTTTCTAGCCAAAATGACCTTGGCTGCCGATATGCAAAAGTGAAGAATGGGCGAAATTATTGTATGCTTTTGTTTCAGGATTATTATGTAGATCCAGATATTAATAACCTTGATAAATGTTATGAAGATTACCCAAGACGTCAAAAAATCGGATTAATTAACAGATTAAAGAAAAAACGGCTTTGATATTTAGCGTATATGGAGTTTTTATTTAGGTTGGCATACCTAACTAACAATAAAAAAGCCCCACTAAATCAATAGTAGGGCTTTTGGGGATACGATAGGATAAAGTTTATTTTATTACATCATCGATATAAATTATTCTACGTTCATCAAAGTTAGGATAATTCTCTTCCCATCCAAAACCTTGTCCTTCCTTATTATTAATATAATAATCATCAAGGCATTTAAATGTATCATAACTTACAATAATTGATTTATCTTCATAGTGAGCAACTTTTCCATTGTCCAATAAAAATAACTCGTATCTGTATCTAGGATGATTTCCTGTATGATTAGTACGTTCAATAATTTTTCTTTTTAAGATATTATTAATATAATAAATAGCTTTATTAATATTCATTTTAATACACCTCATAATTTTTTACACATTTTACCTGAGTCACAGAATTAAGATTAACATTGCGATAACCTTTATTTTGAACATCATAAACACAGATATAAGAATTCCTAAGATTATTGGATATACTTCGTCCTGTGCCCTTCAAATGAGTCTTAACTCCAAGCCTCCCTATTAGATCCCTATATTGTCCGTTATTCTTTTTAAATGTGACCCTAAATATTTTGCCACCAATTTTATCAAATAATTGTAATAGCATCACTTTTGGTATTAAATAGAATTTCATTTTTAGCCCTCCAATTTAATGTTATAAACATTAGCTACCTTTTTAAGTAGTATTTCAGTATAATGTTTTTTATCCGAGTTCATCTCCTGAGTATAGCCCATTGCCCATAAATACTCGATAGCCTCTAAACATTCTTTTTTTGTTACGTTATTTAACATAGTACACCTTTCATTTTTGGTTAAGACTAGGGAATTAAATTCCCTAGTTTCGGATAGCAGAATCCATCATCAGTTAACCTATTGAATTAGGAAAAACAAGAACACTCCAATTAAACCAATTGCAGTAATTGTTAGCCCTAATTCGGCTATAAAATCATGATCCATTAAACCTCCTCTCTTATATTATTAAAAATTGATTCCATTTGACTAAGAGCAAGTCTAAGTTTCCTGTTCTCTTCTCTTAGTCTTTGATTAATTGTGCTATGATAACTACTTTTAAGATCATCAATATATATTCCTAAGCCTCTAGCATCATTTTTATCTACACCACCATAAGCACCATATATAACACCATCTTTTGGGCATCTATATCTAGTTTTTAATCGATACCTTGAATTCTGTTCTGTTGCCAGATTATTCCAATGTTTAATGGCTTTTAAATTGTCCTCAGTATTAGGAATAACGCAGAATTGCTCAGTAACTTGATCAGTTCTATATTTTCCGTTAGTAAGGTTATTTTTAGGTAGACTTATCTTCATATTTTCTCCTGTAGTTATTTATTAGAATTGTAAAAAGCTTTTGCAAATCCATCAGGGGTGGCACTTCTTAAAAGCTTTGTTTTATTAGACTTGCCTCCAAGCTTGGCCCACATCCACGAACCACGCTTTCCATTTTTTAAAGTAATGTATTCAGGTTCAACTTTTGTCCGTTTAGGAATATTAAAATCTCCCCAAACTAAAGTTTTTTTGGTGTATGGGTCGCCATAATCGCAAGGGTCAAATATTAAATGTGGATCCCCTAAATATCTTCTTAACCTTCCGACAGGATTTTCTAAAGCCCAAAATTTGGGCTTAGTCATTGCAACTATACGAAGGCAAGCATCAACAACAGATAAGCCTTCTAATAGGGCCTTTTCGCCTTTAGACTTCCACCAACGAGCCCCTGAGCCTGCAAATTCTGTACAAGGTGGGGCACATAAAACGCCATAAATATTAAAATCAGGATATTCAAATAAACGAACATCACAAATATATTTATTAGCATTCAATTTATTTTCAGGGTTAGCCCACTCTTGAGGGTCAACGATTATCACTTCATAATTAGGATCTTGATCATAATATTTAGACCAAGATCCTGTACCTCCACATAAATCCAAAATAATCTTTTTCATTATTTGAGCCCCTGCTTTATCTTATGCTTAATCCAAATTAATTCCCCTAATGCATTATTAACATCTAATGCACTTTCAGGTTTGGTACTTTCATAAGCCTCGTATTTTTCCTGTAATTTTTCCTTATGGCTTTCAATTGCATTTAATATTAATTTGTATTGGTATCTTTTAAATTCCATATCATATCCTTTTTAGTTAGTTATTATCCTACTATATCAGGAACCAAAGCCCCTGATATTTCGGCCTCTTTAGGCCATCATCAGGTAGGCTATTTAATGGTATTTATAAGAGATATTTTTAACGTTAGGCATCCAACATAAACGGCAATCCCCACATTCATTATTGTTTTTATAGGATTGGCATTGCACCCCTATAAAATCTTGATCTTTATTAACTGAACTTGTAGGTAGGTTGTTTATTTGTGGTGGCTTACTATCTACCATATGAGCAGATAAGCGAACTACTAGGTTATCAGGAAAAGCCCCATATTTAGACATATACTCTTTAACTATAGAATATTCCCTTGTAGGGATCCAATGCATAATTTGTGGTGTAAGCTTGCAGACTTGAACAATCTTTTTAAGATGGTCAACGTCCTGAATGTCCCCTGAGTCATGCCACCTGAAATAGTTCTTATCCTTTTGGTTACCTTGGTTATTTAATAGGTATACCATTGCATTAACCCACAATGGATGCTTAATTCGTTCTGTTTTTGGCATCATTTTTTGGGGGTGCTTATACTGAGCGTAACGCCCTTTTAAAGCATAACACCCAAAACACACACTATCTTTAATTTTGGCAAGTTTAGAACCTACCTTACAATGCAATGCAGATAGGTTAAAACTATAACAGGGCATTTTAGTTGTTTTACTTAAGACAGATCCTAGTATCTGCCTAGCTATTGATTTGGTCATTTTATTTACTTTCATATCGTATCCTTATTATATGTTAACAATTTGTTAACAAAAGATAACATCTAATAATTATATATGTCAACAATTTGTTAACAGATAATTACTCATTATATATATAGGGGCTAAAAAATGGCCATAAATCAAAATTTTGACGTGTCCAAACAAACAAAAGAACCAAAAGCCAAATAAATACTTTGGTCCTTGGTGTCCAATATGGCTTTAAATGGTGTTTAGATCCTCTTTAGTTCTCATTCCTATTAGGCATATCCCCTAGGCATTCCGAAGTATTTTTTTGACCCCCGATACACCAAGTTTTGGCTGCTAAACGGGTGGGGGTGTGCCTCTTAAAATTTTCCATATTTTTTTGTTAACAAAATGTTGTCAGGTAATGTAAACAAAAAATGCTTAACTTCTACACGCTACCCAGATATCGAGGTGTTTATTTCAGATTGGCCATTACTAACTGATGCGGATCAGGAAAGACTTGAAGAAGCCATAACCTTGTCAGAATCCTTTAAATGGAAACTCAATGTTTTCACGTCAGGATTAATCGATAAGGAAAACAGATGGTTACAACTTGCAGCACACAAAGCATATGATTCATTAAGCAAACGAGAGCTACAAGTATTCAAACTCCGTTGCAAACTCATAACATTCCCTCTCATCGCCGAGCAACTCGACATTTCTACGTCCTCAGCTAAAACCTATTGGAGAAGGTCCTTGGCGAAGTGCATGGCACTATGGGAGTCATCCGACCCCCTAATAGATGAAGAGGAGTAATTATGAGTAAACGAGGCAGACCTAAAATTGAAATAGACGAAGCAAAGCTAGAAATGCTTGCTGAGTTTGGATGCAGTAATCAAGAATTAGCATCCTTTTTTGAATGCTCGGAAGAAACGCTACGAAAAAACTATAAGCCTATTATAGATAAGGGTAGAGAACTGCAAAAGATCTCACTTAGAAGGGCACAATTCAAAGCCGTTAAAAATGGTTCAGTTCCTATGATGATATTCCTAGGAAAGAACCTACTTCAGCAATCAGATAAACAACACATCGATTTAACAGGAAATTTAGAAGCCGTATTAAAAGAATGCGGATATGAGGAAAGTAATATTGGCAAAGAAGATTCTGAACAAGGAGAAGTTCTGGAACCTGATCAATTACAAGCCGATTCCGAATCAAGTAGCAGTTCATAGTAGCAAAGCAAGATTTCGCATCAACATCCAAGGGAGAAGGTCAGGTAAATCCTTTGGAGCAGCAAGGGAAATTGAACCTTGGATACTATCTCCTAATACAAGGGGATGGATATGTGCACCGAACTATGAGCTATGTGATAAGATAGCTCGTATTGTAAAAGAAGACCTGATCTTAAAACTAAAACTTCCCCTAGCTAGTAAAAAAGAGATAAGTGGACAGATATACTACTTCAAGGTAGCAGGACTTAATTCAGAGGTATGGATCAAGTCAGCGGATAATTCAGATTCATTAGTGGGAGAAGGTCTGGATTGGCTAGTTATAGACGAGGCTGCCAAGATAAAAAAGATAATCTGGGAGCAATATCTTCGTCCTACGTTGTCCGATAGAAAAGGATGGGCATTGATGACAACAACCCCTGAAGGTCACAACTTTATGTATGACCTATACGAAAGAGGGCAGGACAAGAACTTTCCAGATTGGCAATCATGGCAACACCCAAGTTGGGAGTCGCCTTACTTTAAGGATAATATAGATGACCTCAAGAAAACACTCACAAAAGAAACATGGGAACAAGAATACGGAGCAAGCTTCGTCTCGTTCACAGGTCGTGTACTACCATTTTCAAGGTACACGAACGTTATTAAAGGATTGCGATTCAACCCCTCTCTTCCTGTTTACTGCTCCATAGACTTCGGATTCAGGATGCCTGCCGTTGGGTGGTATCAGGTCGAGAAGAAGCAGGGGCGAGATACAGTCTTTCAGATAGATGAGATTTGCTTTGAGGAGAACATTAAGACAGATGAGCTCGCAGATATGATACTCAGGAAGAATTATCCTGTCGAAACATATTATGGGGACCCTGCGGGTGGTGGTGTTCAGGCACAGAGTGGATTGGGAGACATAGAGCAGTTTAGACGAAAAGGAATCTATGTCAGGTATAAAACAGATAAAGTTTCAAGAAATATTGCCAATGGTGTAAGTCATTTCAGGTCATTCGTGGAAGATGCAAATGGGGATAGTCATTTTTTCGTGAGTGACAAATGTAAAGGGTCTATCGATTGTTATGAGAACTATAGATATCCTGAGCATAGGCAAGACCAAAGACTAAAAGAAGAGCCCTTAAAAGATGGTCGTTTAGATCACATGAACGATGCTACTAGGTATTTTTTAGTAAACCGATTCCCTATTAAGAGAAGAACAGCAGGAGTTATTGAGTGGTAATAGTACCGAATTTATCTCAGCAAGCTATCATGGAATCTCTCGCAGATAGTTTAGCATATATTGAGAATCAAAGACATAAAGAGAGAGAATACCTTTTAGATTTTTACGAGGGGATAAATACAGAGGATTACGTCCAACAATTCTTTGGGAGCGAATCGTTGCAACAAGTTCCCATTTTCACTCAGAACCTGACTCGAAGAGTGTGTAAGGTTCGCTCCCTAGTCTTCAAAAGACCACCTAAGATGAATGTCGATGAAAGATACGCAGACTTCATTGACTTAGAAGACTTAAACGCAAGTAGAAGACAACTTGAGTCTACAACATTCCTTATGGGGTGTATGGCATTTAGAAGTAGATGGAATGAGTTAAAGGGTAAGATTGAGTATGACCTATTGCCATTCTTTGACCCATTATTTCTTCCTGGAGAGTCTGAGCCATTTGGTATCATGTATGCCGTTGAGAATCATGGAATGTCAAAGCTCGAAAAACCTTATTATGCAGTATGGACAGAAGACAGACCTGAAGCTTCTGGAAAACATTTCCTAATTAATCAGGATGGAGACAAGGTATCTGTCAATGAAGGGGATATTAATCCTTATGGTATTATGCCTGTTACATTTACGCACCGATATAAACCGATCAGAGATTGGTGGGTAGAGGGTGCAAGTGATGTCGTAAGAGCGGACCTTTCTACGTCCGTAGCAATGACAGAATTGTCGTTAGCGATAAGGCTAGGAGCGATCGGTGTGAAATATGTCACAGGTGTCGATCAGTCAAGTAGGATAAAAATCGGGGTGGACAAGATATTGTACCTTCCTGAAGGCAGTAACTTTGGAATAACTGCACCTCAAGGAAGTCTATCTCAGATTATTGAAGCAACAAGGTTCTTAGTAGAAGGAACACTAAACAACAACCACATCAGGGCGAAGTTTGCTCGGCATGACTCAGGAAATGCACCAAGTGCTGAGGCCTTGAAGATTCAAGAGATGGAAAACTATGACGAAAGAAATGCGGACCTAGAAAGCACATGGCGACCATTTGAAAAGAGAAGATATGAGATTGACAGAAAGATTCTTGAAGTAAAAGCAGGAGTAACTCTACCTGAAGATTACTCCGTTGATTTTCTTGAGCCACAATATCCGATGTCTACAATGGAAGAGATGCAGTATTGGGCTTGGAAATTTGAGAACAAGCTTGCTAGTAAAATGGATTGGTTCGATTTTCACAATCCAGATGCTCCAAGAGAAGTAAGAGAGCAATTTGAGGCAGATGCTCAAGAACCTGAACCAACTGAACCATCAAGGTTACTATCGAGATTGCAACAAGGGCAGTAGATGGATCAGATAATAGATCAGTCAATAGCTGAGTATCTGGAGCAACTTGAAAATTCTCAAGAGGAATTTGTTAAAGATACCGAAAAGCTTCAAAAAGAAGGACTTAACACAGAACAAATATTGGGTATTCTTGGAGCTTTGTCTATTGCTGATTATTGGCTTGGTGATCTCCTTATGCGGAACGCTATTGATAATTATCTTAAAGCTACTAGCAGTATGCTTGACGACATGGTCATGTTTGGTAGGGTTTCTGAAACGGAGCTACTCGCATTTAGAAAATTACAGGAAAGTATGATAATCAATTACACTCAGTCCCTTGGAGATGAGATAAGATTGGGATTATCAGAAGGAATCGCTAATGGATTCAAAGGAAATAGATTACGTCAGCAGATTGCAGGAAGGGTTAGTCTTAATCCACGCAGGATCGATGGTATTCTTGGCACGGCTCTCGCTACATATAGACGAAGTATCAATGCGGTTATGGTTTCTTCTCTTCCAGAGGATACTCAGTTTTGGTACAACGGGCCATTAGACGATAAGACTAGGCCAATATGCAGAGTAATGATAGCAGCACAACCACTAACTCAGGACGAGATTGAGACTCAGTTTCCTGGAGCCTTAACCGATGGTGGTGGATTTAATTGCAGGCACGAATGGATTCCGATACAAGCTCCGATAAGCGTAGCAGATAGGGAATCAGCATCAGAAGACATACTTGACAATCCTAAAAAGTTTACAAATGCTAAAACTTTACAAGAATATTACAGAGAAAGGAATTTATAGTGGCAAAACTTCATATACCTAAGAGAATCCCGAATGTACCTGTTGATTCTAGAGGCATACCTGTAAAAATGCCATCACTAGAAAAGATAATACAATTCAGGAAGCCTTTTCTAAGAAACTTAACCAAAGTCGCAAGAGATAATCACGTCAATATTATTGTAAAAACTTCAACAAATCCTGATGGAAAAAGATTTCCAAAGTTGACAAAGAAGTATAAAAAATTCAAAGCACAGAAGTACAATAGCACAAAACCAAACCTCAGAGCATCAGGTCTAATGTTTAGTCAGTTAGAGCCTCAAGAACCTAGAAAGTCTAGAGGACTATCGACATTAAACTACGCTATCAAGGGTAATGCTACTCATGAAAAAGGTAAGAGTAGTGGGCAGATCATGAATTACCATCAGGAAGGTGCAGGTCATAACAAAGTGCGAGATATAGCAGGAGAAAGAGTGTTGCATAAACATACTCAAAAAGAACTTGCTAAGAGAATTGTAAACCAAATCAATAAGAATATAGAAGAAACCCTAGCTCCGTATGAAGTTACGTTAAGAGTATAAAAATGGAAAATAATCAGGACCAAATGGTCGCCCAGACAGGGCAAGAATCTCCTGTAGAGGAGAAAGAAGTTCAAGAAGCATCTCAAGCTCCTTCGGACGAGATAGTACAATCTAAAAAATACAGAAAAAGAGCTCAGTTAGCTGAAAAGAGGCTTGAGGAGTTGGAATCCAAGATGAAAAAAGACGAGGAATCTAAACTAGCTCAAAAAGAGGAATGGCGAACTCTCGCCGAGAAAAGGGAGAAGGAAATTGAGGAATTAAAGGTAATGGCTGAAAAAGGTCAAGCCTTAGAGACTCAACTTCGTCAATCTGCTCTAGAGGCTTTATCTGAGGATGATAGAGAGCTTTTGCAGGATCTATCAACTGAAAAGTTGCTTAAATATGCAGAACGCTCTAGTAAGACAATTAAAACTAACGAGGAGAAGTCCGCAAATACTGTTGCTCCACGCAAGAATCCTTTTACGGCTTCTACGGCAGAGGAAAGACAGAAGAATTGGACAAGTATCCTCAAAAGCTATACAGGGAGTAATTAATGGCTTTTGCTTCACAACAATCACAGGGTAGTCCTGTAACAACCACAACTGCTGCGAACTATATTCCAGAAATCTGGAGTGACGGAATCAAGGCATATATGGAAAAAAGGCTCGTATTCGAGCAATTAGTAGACACATCTTTAAGCGGTCTTGTAAAAGGCAGAGGAGATGTATTTCACATACCTAAACTAGCTGCTGATGCAGATGCTGCAAAACAGGCTTCAACACCTGTCAGTTTCTCAGCTAACACTCATGGCGAGTCGCAGTTGACTATTGACCAACATCGTTACGTTGCAAAAATGGTGGAAGACATGGCAGCTACACAGGCCAATCCTGGACTATTAGAAAAGGAAGTTTCTGGCATGGGTTATGCTTTGGCAAAGCAGATTGATATCTTCATTGAAGGTCTTTTAGAGTCTCAGGCTAGTTCAGATTATAAAGTTAGTCTAGCTACTGATTATCAAATTACTGCTTCTGAAATACGTTCAGCACTTCAGCTTCTTATGGAGAATGATGTGCCAACTGAAGAGTGTAACATGGTGCTTCATCCTTCACTATATGTACACTTACTTTCAATCAGCGATTTTGTTGATGCTAGTAAGTATGGTGCAGGTGCTCCTGCTGCTACAGGCGAAATTGGTAAGATCTATGGTGTACCTGTTTACACATCTACCAATATTACTAAAGCAGCTGATCAACATACTGAAATGGGCTATATGTTCCATCCATCTGCGGTTAGTTTCGCACGTCAGATAGATGTCAGAACTCAGTCTGAATATTCGGTGGATTACCTAGGACAAAAAGTCGTAGCCGATGTGCTATATGGTGGTGTTAAAGTATTTGATGATCGTATCGTTGAATTCCGCAATCCGTAGGACCTAGTCCTTATACTTAAAAGGGGTCTTTATGACCCCTTTTTTGTTTCTGTAATCTTTTAGTCTATTAGTAGATGCCCATGTGAATCATCTCAGCACGGCAAGGCATCATAACAACAAGAGAGGTAATAATGGCCAATATACATCAATTTTCAGTATCAGAAGCAAATAACGTATCACTAGGACAGGCAGGATGCCTATTCGAGGATGGTACAACTGCAATCACAGGTAAAAAGATAGTAGGTATTCAGTTTTTAGAAGACACTACTTTTACAACATTAACTCCTGAAAACTCTTCCTATATAGGAACGGCAGGTGGTAATGGAGATGCAATAGACTCTTCTAATACATTTCCACAGGGAGTAACGATCTTCGGTAGATGGACCGCATTCACATTAGCTAGTGGATCAGTCGTAGCATACATAGGCTAAAATGCTAGGATTAGCAGCAAGTCTACAAAAGGGTGGTGCATCCCTTTTAACCTTTGTTAAGGACAACCTTAAACTATACCTCGACTTCAAATCTAATAAGTCAGACACGCTAAAGTTCCCATCAGAAGGTTCAACTTCGTTTGATGGTAATGGTGATTACATTGATTGTGGCGATATTAACGATATGGATGGAGCATCTAAAATTACTATCGCAGGATGGGCAAAAAGATTAGAATCAAATG
>Ga0208767_1003653_pt1 | contig 11102 bp, 22 predicted proteins | sample VirMetDEL_Mar_21_FD_184514 | JGI IMG/M metagenome (GOLD analysis project Ga0208767, IMG submission 184514) | Aqueous microbial communities from the Delaware River and Bay under freshwater to marine salinity gradient to study organic matter... | ecosystem: Environmental > Aquatic > Marine >... | reverse complement strand
AGGAATGTGGTATCAACCATAGTCGTATGATACGTAGACATGAACTTGGTCATGCCAAGTGGAGTCCTAAAACTATGGGTAAGCTAAAACCTGGTGTACGTGCAGAAGCTGTTCATGTACTAGAAGAGGTTAGAATTAACCATCTTTTGTACGAAAACAAGCTTGAATTATCTGAACCTTCTCAGTGTTTAGATATGATAGAACAAAAAACTAACAAGCTAGTTTATGAATCAGGTATTGCAGAAATAATACTTATGGGTCTAGCTAGTAGGTGGCGAGTATCAGATAATGATTCTAACCGTAGATATGCTAGTTACAAATACAATGATGAATGGGTTGTAATGACATCAGCTATGAACATGATTCATAATGATGATACTGTTACTGAATATCGTAAGAATCAAATTCGTTATGCAGAAAAAGTTATTATGATGTACTATCAAAATATAACTAATCATGGCTATGGTCAAACTATTAGCTATCGTAAAGTACAAAAATATGCAGAACCATTGAGTCTAATACTTGATATGTTCAGGGATGCACCTACACAAGATGAAGTATACAAACCTAAACCAAAACCTAATACCGCACCTGGTATGAGTGAAGGTGAAGGTGACTCAGAGGAATCTAATGAGCTAGGCGGTGGTTCTTTAGAACAACGTACTAGAAATGATTTGTCTGAAATGTTATACAGAAGTACTCAAGGTACAGGTCAGTGGGGTGAAATGGTTACACATCAACCTCCATTAACTGTTAACCTGCAAGGTAGACTTAAAGGTGGTAGAGCATATAGACCAGCTGACTTTGGTTACAATCCTAAATACATTAACAGATACTGTGTGGATAAAAAGATATTCAAACAAAAACAAACACAACTAGGTGGCACAATACTTATTGATGCGTCTGGTTCAATGTCTTTTGATGGAAAAGATATCTTAGAAATTATGCAGCTATTACCTGCAGTTACTATTGCTATGTACAATGGTACTGGTGATAAAGGTAACTTACGTATCATTGCTAAAAATGGTAAGCGTGTAACTGAAGAATATCTAGAAAGATATTCAGGTTACGGTAATGTTGTAGACGGTCCTGCTTTAGAATGGCTAGGCACACAACCAGCTAGAAGATTATGGGTATCAGACATGCATGTGTTTGGTGCGCATGGTGATACTGCTGGTTTTAATCTAATGGCTGATGTAAATAATCTTGTTAGAAAATACAATATTATAAATCTTAAAAACATAGATGAAGTAAAGGAGCATGGACTTAAATTGAACATGTGATACAGTAGGGAGGAACATAAGTAACTCGCAAGAGTGCAGAGTCCCTTTCCTCTGTCAAGCTTATACTCGGAAGTGGAATAGAGTCGTAGGAGAACTACGAACAAGGTTTCAAATGATGTCAACAATCATCCTATAGTGAACACCACTTCACTTCCTATACCTAAAGAAGCTGGGTACGCAGACGGAGATACGAGTGCACCCCTCAGGTGCGCGAAGTATCGAGGGAATGCAGGAGCAGGCTTCTTAAATTAAATACCCATATTAAAATATATGTGAGTATAATGAATACTATGAAAGATATAGATAAACTGCTGTCAGAAGCAGAAACAGGAAAAATCAGCAAGATACTAGATAGAATCACAGAAGACGCTAAACCTTTTTGGTTAGGCTGTGAAGAACGTGTACTTGCTGGACGCGAATTAAAACCATATGTTGTCTCAAGATTATTGAGAGAACATTTTGGTATCAAAATAAGTGAATCTGCAGTACGGAATCACTTTTTAAACTTGGTAAAAGATGCCAACTAATAAAGATATAGACGAACTGTTTGCAGAAGCTGAATCAATTAAGATACAACAGCTTAAAGCAGACAATCTTCGTCTATTAAAACAGTTAGATAAAGCTAAAAATAAAAAAGCCGACCTAATTGAAGCTCTATTAGAAGCAGTACATACCAATTTAAGGACATGGGATAAACCTATAATACCTAAACCTACGGTATCTAAAAGAAAAAAAGATGACGAGATTGCTGTAGCTATACTATCAGACGTACAACTTGCAAAAGTAACTCCTGATTATAGCACAGAAGTAGCTGAGGCAAGGGTTGTTGAGTACGCTAATAAGATAGTATCTTTGACAAACCTCCAGCGTCACGCGCACAACGTAAAAAAGTGCGCGGTACTTGTTGCAGGAGATATTGTAGAAGGTGAGCTTATATTCCCAGGTCAATCACACTTAATAGATGCAAGTCTATATAACCAAGTGACAGTAGATGGTCCTAGAATCTTGACAAAGTTCTTTGACATATTACTTGCTAACTTTGAAGAGGTAGATGTTACTTGGGTGATTGGTAACCATGGAAGTCTAGGCGGTAGAGCTAGAAAAGACTATCACCCAGACAGTAATAGCGACAGAATGCTAGGTAAAATCATGCAAATGGTGTACGAAAAAGATAAAAGAATATCTTTTAAGATACCTACAGGTGATGAGCATTGGTTTGGTATTGCAGACCTAGGAAAGAATTGCAAGTTCTTTGTATGGCATGGTGATAACGTAAGAGGCCATGGAGGTTTTCCTTGGTATGGTTTCGGTAAAAAACTACTAGGTTGGAAAGCATTAGCAGCAGCTAAGTTAATGCCTGACTTTGATTACGCTGTAGCTGGACACTTCCATACACCTACAACTATGTACGTAAATGACATACGTTTATGGGTTAATGGTAGTACTGAAAGCTACAATACTTATGCACAAGAACAGCTAGCTAGCATGGGAAGACCATGCCAGTACTTACTGTTTGCTAAGCCAGGTCAAGGCGTAACTGCTGAATACCTTGTAAATTTAGAAGATGCGTGAGTATAATAAGTATATGACTAACTTAATTGTCAAGTCTAAATGGAAGTTAACGAGTATAGAATATTCTGGTTTAGGTGATAGACCACAAGTAATACTTGCTAACGACCAAGGTGATGTAAAGTTAATACCTTTAGAAAGAGGTGTGACTAATATTGCAGCATTAGTAGACTTGAATACAACAGAGGAAGAATAAATCAGTACGTTTCTTTCCTTTACGTAAGAAACGTACTTTATAGAAAGGAATGTTATATGAATAACGTTGACTTGTTGTCCCCATTTCCACAGGAGCTAGTTAAAAAAGCACCTGCTGGGAAGTTTGGTGACTACGTACCACACGCTAATTATGTAGAAAGACTACGTGATAGTGGTGTGACATACTCCTGGTCATGTGAACCTGTATACGGTACACACAATGGAGAAAAACGCATTGTCGGTGCTAAAGGAACTATAACCATAGAAGGTATGGGTAGTTACGATGGCTTCGGTGATGTTGATACCTTCAAGCTTGGCAATGCTAAGTTCAATGACGGTGGAAACTTAAAAGATGCTGAGTCAGATGCATTCAAACGTGCATGCATGAGGTTCGGTTTAGGTGTAGAGCTATGGTCTGGTAGTAAACAGACTGAAGAAGAGGCTACATCCTATGCACCTGATGGTTACACTCAGGAGCAAGCAGACAAAGATGCCGCGGTAAACGTTACCAAGGTAGACATGCGTAGAAAAGAAAACAAACTATCAGCTGAAGATAAAGCTGCACATAATGCAATCATGGATAGTATTTTAGGTACTGAATCATGAGTCAAGATGTACAGTTTATAGCAGAAACAGTACAAGGTATTGTTGCAAATGTAGAGTCGCAAGAAACACTTAACAAAATACTAGGTTCAGCAAACCAGTATGCACAGTTAAAGAAGTTTAACGCAGACAAAACTAGATGGACAGACGAACAACTTAATTCGTACTTTCAGTACTTAGAAAAGATGGTCGATATGCCTACTGTTGTAACACAAGAAAGCTTTGATAGCATGTCAATAGAAGAGAAAGTACAAGCTGTTGGTATCGAGTTAGAAGGTACAGATAACGGTGCAGTACTAGAAGGAGTTCTAAATAAAATGACAGAACAAAATAAATATCGTGACGATTTAAAATGTCCATTCTGTGGACAAATGGTATACGATAATCGTAATAGTAAACGGTCAGAGAAAAGTCCAGACTTTACCTGCAGCACTAACGACCCTGTAATATGCGGTGGTCATAGTGGTAAATGGCGTAAGTCATGGTGGTTAGATAACTCAGACCTACCTAAAGAATGGAATCTAGATGGGGAAGTCAAGACAGCACAACCTAGTGCAGGCGATGACTTACCACCAGCATTCTAGTGAATAGATTACAGCGCAGAGCTGCTAAATCTAAAAAGAAAAGAAGATACCAAGGACTTAGTAAGACTCAGGTTTTACGTCCTGATGTTATCGATAGATAGAAAGGAAAACTATGATACCTAATACATTTAGAGGGGTACTTGTACCCGCATATGTAAAAAGTAAAACACAGTTAGTAGCATGGGCATTAGAGGAGTTTATGGACTCTGACCCTATAACTAACTGGGAGTTTGTAAGAGAGTTGTACTGCCATAGATTTGGTGGGATACTCTTTAACCTACGAGAAGAAGGTTATGAAATTACAACACTACCAACAAAAACAAAAGGCTTAGTCAGTTACTATTGCACTAAAGTACCTACAAGAACTACCATTAGCTAATGATAGAATTTGTTTTAGCAGCGTGTCTGTGGGTAACAGCACCGACACCTGTTGAATTAACTGAGTACGTAGAGTGCCGAGAAACAAACTATATGGTGTACTTTGTAAAAGAATGGCAACCTATAGTACAAAGTTATTTTAAAGATGAAGACGTTGTTCGTGCCTTAAAGGTTATTTACTGTGAAAGCAGTGGAAGGCCTGCAGTTGTGGGACAAAACACTGACGGTACGAATGACGTTGGACTCTGGCAATTTAATGACAATACTTGGTCTTGGTTAAAATCTAAACTTGGTATAATAGGTAAACGAACAAATCCAGAAGTTGCTACAAGATACGCAGCTTGGCTAGTCTACAATGATGGCTGGCATCACTGGAACAGTAGTAAACATTGTTGGAAAGGAACTAATGAATAACGAGCAATTCAGTTATTACACAAACAAAAAAATATTAGACGATAGAAAAAATGGCGTATCAGAAATTTATAATTTCCAATGTGAAGACTGTAAGAAAGCATACATTACAGACATAGGTTGGATGCATAAATGTGACGATTGTCATAAAAATTATTTTGAGGATTCAAATGGCTAAAAAGAAACAATCAATAGATATAAATAAAATAAATATATTTAACAGTCCTAAGTTTATGAAAGTATGGGCGCAACAGTTTAGCAAAGCATGCGGTAGCGATACCTTTAATATAGCACCTGACACAATAAGTCTTAGGGTATTAATGGACAAGTTTGTTAATGATTACAATTGGCATCTTGCACAGTTAGGAGAAGAAGAATGAAAAATAGTTTTACAGATTACAGTAAAAAAATGCGTGATGCATCTGCAGTTACAATTGATGGAGAGTTAAAAGCTAGGTTTAAACACAGAGAAACAGCTGCAAAGTTAAGAGAGTTAGCTTCTACATTAGATACATTTGGAGGTAAAAGGTTTCTAGGTTTAACTAAAGACAATAAAGAAGTCTGGATTTCTTATACAGTTAACAGAGAAACATTAACTTTAGATATTAAAGCAACACATAACTTAAAAAATATTGCTAAAAAAGCACCTAAAAGAATTACTGTAGCTAACGGCGAGCATGCACCAGATGATTTAATGACAGCTAGAAACATAGATACAGGTGCAGTAACAGACAGTACGTTACGTTACATGCAGCAATTACTAGACCTACCAAAAGCAGTAGGTACAGTCGATGGCAAGTGTAGTACACAGCTATTTATGTATGTATCTAATGCAATATACGAAGGTAAGTGGGGACTTCAGGAAAATAAAGTACGTTGGATAGACGTATTAAAGTCTTGGAACTTCCCAGCAGGAAAATACTTTACAATTTATGGATAATGCACCAACATACAGACCTTTACCTAAGTATTTAACAATACGACCTAGTAAAATAGAAGGTTTAGGTCTGTTTACAATTAAAGCTATACGTGATTTAGAAACAAGTATAGGTGTAACACACGTATTTATGGACGACAAAGGACAGATAATACGTACACCTTTAGGAGGATTCATTAATCATAGTGATGAACCTAACTGTGAAGTAAGACGTTTGCACGGTACTTATGTTAATCATTTGTTTCCATTAAGACCTTTAAAAGCTAACGAAGAAATTACACTTAAATATACTATGTATGATGTCAATGGATGATATAACACAAATACGAGAAGAGGCCTTTAGAAGGGCTGGAAACGCGTGTGAGTGGGCAAATTGTGGCAGTAGTAAATGGTTAGAGTTAGCTCATATAAAAGATATAGGTATGGGTGGCAACAAAGCACGCAAATATAACGTAGATAATACAGCCGTATTATGTAAGTGGCATCATGATATATACGATGGACGACAGTCTATGGGTACTAAGGTAGCGTATAGAGAATTGTTAGAAGGTTATTTAGATAGACACTCAGGTGTTACTTAGAACTTCTTTCGTATCCTATACCTTTAACACCAAATCTCATAGCATCTTTTTCAGAAAGACTAGCTTTAGTTAACATTGCTTCAGCGTATTTGTATTTACCTTCTTCGGTAGCTTGTTTAGCTTTTTTAAGATACATAAGTCTTTTCTTATTAAACATATTAGACAATGCATAAGATTGGTCCATACGTGACTCAGCTTCTTTTTTACCTGTGCCTTTATAATCTGGAACTGAATAAGGTAACTGCATTATGGATTTAACTTTGTTCCGTTATTAGAACGATTACGGTCTTGCCATACTTTTAAAATAGAAGGACTACCTCCAGGTAAAGCTCCTAAAAACATATTATCAGCACGTAAATAAATATCTTTAGCTACTGCTTTTGCTACACCAAGTTTGTTAGCAGCTATTTTTTTTTGGTAACGTTTAGTCATGCCTTTAATAGTCTCTCCACCTTCTAAGGAATGAGTATCACCTCTACCTCTAAGAGTATAATTTCTATCCTTTAAATCTGGATTCTTTGATTGTTTTCTTTTTCGCATTAGTAATTCAACTTTGTATTTTGATTAGAACGGTTTCTATCTTCCCATGTTTTAAGGTCAGGTCTTTTATGTACAGGTTTTGTACGTGTTATAAAACCTTTACGTAATGGTTTAAGTATATGGTCTTTATATCCTTCAAAAGTAATTGCTTTATTTGATATCCTACCACCACTTAGACCACGGGCAACTTGTTCTGCTTGTTTAGCTGATAAAATATCACCGCGATATCCACCCATACCTGCACCAACTTTATGTTTAATATTTCCAGGCATTATTACTTACTTGCTGGCTTTGCTTTAGGACCGATTTGTTTTTTAGCAAACTCTTTTACAACTACTAATGCAGCAGCTCCACCAGATAAGGCGGCTAATTGTACAGCGTCAGCGTCAACTCCTACTAAAGGTGCAACAGTTAATGCTGATATAAAAGCTTCTACAAATGTCCATACTGTTTTACTTAATACATCTTTGTATTCTTGGCTCATCTTATAACTCCATGATTCTGACCAGGGTGTCCACCGAACATCTTTTTTAAATGTACCATCTTGGTTACGTCTTCTTTTATTTTTAATAAACACTAACTACTATAGTCCTGTTTACCAAAAAAATCTTTAAATATTTTATCTGCTGAACCTTTTGTCATAATAGGTATGTTCAACATGTTTGTTTTGCCACCTAATTTTTTTGCAGCTTGAGCTATTTTACTAGCAGCTGCAGCTTTAGCAGCACTAGAAATTTTAAAATCCATATTACGTTTTGCTTCATCTGATACACCATAAGTACGTGCATTTTCATTAGGAACAATACCGCTTTTATCTCCAATAAACTTTTGTTGTGAAGGTGCTTTAGCTCTTTGTGCTTTTTCTCTTTGTACGTCTTCCCATCTCATACTAGAAGTAATTTGTGGTGTAGTATTAAATCTACGGTCTATAGCTTCATTAGCTTTAGTTGCAGGAACAACTACTTGATTTTTTCTACCAGATGTTCTTGCATACATTTCTTGACCTTCAACTCTGATAAAATTATCATGTCCTACAATACGAGCTTCACCTTTTTCAAAATCAAATTCTAATTTTTCGTGAGTTATAGCTTCTTGTGCTAGTTTAGCTTGATAATCAGCACCCATTTTTTCATATTTTTGTATAACTTCTTTGTCTGACATAGGCATGCGTTCTGCAACATATTCTCTTGCAGGACCTGTACCTTTTATAGGAACACGATTACCTTTAGCATCTGTTGTTATACCTATATTCATCTCTGGATATTGCATAACTTTATCTTTTATATAAATTTGTCCAACTGGCGTAGCTTTAGGATTTGGTAATTCTTTTGGAGGAGCAGGTTCTGTACCCATAATAGCTGCACCTTTAGGGTCTACAATAGCAGTATACTTAGGAGGTTTTACATTAGGAGCTTTAATTATTTCAGGTGGACCTTGTATAGTTTTTCTAGCAATATTTTTTTCTTCTACTGCACTTGAATATGATTGAGGAAGCATTTCTTTTTTTTCTTCTAATATTTTAGTAATAGCTTCTTTTTCACTTTCAAGAAATCTTTTAGTATCTATTACTTTACTTTCATAATTTGCAGATTTAGCAACGCTTTGTGCTGAACGTCCTTGTGCTGGAACTACACGTCCTGCAAGTCGTGCTAACTCTTTATCTGCAGCAGCTATTTGTTTATTAATATCAACAAGGTTAGCTTTATCAGATTCTGTAGCTATCTTTTGTCTTTGGTCTAGTTCATAAGCTGCATCAAAGTTTTCAAACTTAGGTCCTTGTGAACCTGGAGGTGAACCTGGTATATAATCTTCTTTTTTTGCCATTAATTTATCTTTCTGCCATCTAGTTTAGCAGACATTACTTGAATCTCTCCACTTATCTCTGACAATTTATCCATAACTGTACTTGTAAGTATGACATCATCAGTTGTTTTATTAGATATTTCTTTAATATCTCCATCATAATCTATATAAGTTACTTCTACGTCTACACCTGATTCTATTGCAGCTGCAACACGAGGATAAACAAACTTATATGCATCAACACTACTACCAATAAAGCCATCTTTAGCTATACGATTGTTAGTTTGTGTGTTACCTAGTATCAAACAACCAGCTGTATGCTCATCAGTATTACCTGTATGCCATAATATATACTCAAATCCTGGTACATCTTGTACATGAATCATACCTTTATGGAAAGGTTTACCATATTTACTAGCGTATCTGTTATGAAATCCACCTTCTTCACGTAGTTTAAGCTTGTATGTACCAGCAGGTATACGAGTTTCACCCCAAACTTTAACATCTCTTTGCTCATCTTCTAATGTGTATGCTAAAAATGTACGTTTGTTATTGTCTATTTCAAATAGCAATCCTGATGTAGAGTCTTTACCACTACTAACTCTAAGAACTTCGTATTTCATTACCTACCTTTTCCCATATTTTACACCAACCATACGGCGCTACTTGTTCTTTGAATGCAATGCAATAGTTATTAGAATAATGTTTGCAATTACTACAATACTCACCAACTGTATTACTTCTGTTAACATATGCACCTGGTAACGGCATTATTGTTTCTTCTTTTTAACGATTCGTTTAATTTTTCCATTTTTAGTTCTAGCAAAAATATGTGTTTTAGTTTCTCTAATGAAAGTACCACTATAAGTTTTACCTCCCCACTGCCAGCTTACTTTTTTAGCCATATTACCACTTCACCTTATGTGACCAGTATCTAGCTGAAAATTTATCAGGACTACTATCCTGTGCATTATGTCTAGCATAATAAGATTTTTTACGTGCTTTATCTTTTTTAGATTTAGGGTTTTTACCTGCACCTTTAACACCTTGTTGACCAAATCTAATTAATTTTATTTCGTGACCTTTTTGTGCAAGGACAACATGTGATTTAGTTTTATGTTTAGGTGTACGTTTAGGTTGATTAACACCTTTTAATCCGTGTTTTTTAAGCATTGCTGCTTTTCTAGCTGCATGTGCCATATTACTTTCTCCATCCTAAAGTTATTAACCATATGCCCAATGTAATTATAGTAGCTAATCCTGTTACTTGTTGTGCAGAACCAGTCAATGTAAGCGTAGCAATAACTAACCCAACCAAAGTCCAACTAAGGTTAAGTGTTTCTTTTATTGCATCTACAAACCAGTTACCTAGTTTTTTAAACATTGCCTCTCCTAAATACAAAAGCTGCCATAGTAGCTATTCTAGTCAAGATTACTGGAACTACAACTTCTTGAGCTTTTTCCTTCTGGTCATTAGTCATGTCATTACCTATGTCACTAAAGTTTATTTCTTGTATGTCAATATCTATGAAGGTTTGTATTGGATTGTCTATAAAAGTTTCAAACTGTACTTCAGTTACAACATCAGCTAATGTATAGTTTTCTACGTCTGCATTTTCTACAGCACGTTCAACATATTCCTTTACAGCTTCTGCTATAACCTCATCATCTTTAACAGATTCAGCAATAATAGCTACATCTTCTGCCTCTACCTGTAATACTTCAGCGACAACTTCTACCTGTTCTTCAGTAAGCTCTGCAACATCTGCTATAGCTTCCTCAACAACCTCTTGTATAACTGTCTGTGTTTCCTCTGTGACTGAAGATAGATTTTGTACACCTATATCATTAACCTGTTCTAATACTTCAACAACTTCTTCAACAGTAGCTTCTTTAATAACAATATCTTTTACAATCTCTACAACTTCAGCTACTTCTACAGCAACTTCTTCTTCTGTAAGGACTATATCTTCTCTCTCTTGTTTAATCTCCACAGAAGGTAACGTTGTGTCGGGAGTATCTTCTTCCAAAACTTCAGGTATATCTTCTTTAATAGGTTCATCTTCTACAACTTCAACCAATACTGGTATTTCCACCACGATTTCGGGTGCAATATCTTCCAAATCAAATTCAATAATCTCGAACTCAATAGGCGGTTCTTCAAACTCCACAACTTCATCTTTAATAACTTCCTCTTTAGGTGGGTCGAGTACATCAA
>Ga0208767_1003651_pt1 | contig 11104 bp, 10 predicted proteins | sample VirMetDEL_Mar_21_FD_184514 | JGI IMG/M metagenome (GOLD analysis project Ga0208767, IMG submission 184514) | Aqueous microbial communities from the Delaware River and Bay under freshwater to marine salinity gradient to study organic matter... | ecosystem: Environmental > Aquatic > Marine >... | reverse complement strand
ATTACTACCTCTAACTTCTTCATAATTATACCCAGCAGCGAGTTCTTGTTCTTCTTCTGCTACTTCTTCAACTGCTCCTGAACCAGCAAGTCCTGCTCCTACTGGTGCTACTTGTCTTGCTGCTTCTCTTGCTGCCGATTTTTCAGCATCTATCATAGATTGTAATCTTGCTATAAGTGCTTCATTATCTCTAACTTTTTTCTCATAAAAAGGTTCAGTTTTGTCTCTTCCTGTCCTTTTAAGAAGTGCTAATCTTTTTAATTCAGATTTTGATTCTTGTAATTCTTGTTCTAATGGACTTAATTCTCTTCGACCAGTTCTTGCTACTGCTCTCTGTTGTTGTGGTTGAACTGGTTCAACTTCTTCACTTACATCAACTGCTAATGGTTCTTCTTGTTGTTGTGGTCGTGGCGATGGTCGTGGTGTAGTGCTTACTCTTTGTGGTGTTAATTCACCGCCTCCTGTTTGTGCCGCTACGAATCCTGGTTGACCTGGTGATATTGTTGCTACTGGGTCTTCTAATAATCCTAATTCACCTAATGCCGCTATTTCTTGTGCTTCTTGTTCTCTTGCTTGTTGTTCTCGTCTTGCTCTTTGCAAATCTTCATCTGACCTTGTTCTAAATTGTGTTTCTTCTTGTCGAAATTGTTGACGAGATCTTTCTGCTGCTTGATATTCAGATAATGATTCATTATAAAATCTATTTATTGCTCTCTTTTTTCTATTTCCTGATCCTGAATGAGTTGGTTTTTTACCCAAATTTAAATAACTACCTTCTCTATTAAAATCTTCTTCTAACATTCTCATCGCTGCTGCTCTATCTTCTGCTGTTAATATATAAGGTTGAACCGCTGCTGGTGGAGGTTCTGTTGGTGCTTGTGCTGGTCTTTCTGCTTGTTCTATTAATTCTTGTGCTGTTATAACTGGTGCTATTGGTCTTTGAGCAGGCATACCAGTTGGTGGAACTACTGGAAGTTCTGTTTGTCCTCCTTCTCTTGGTTGTGTTTCGATTGTTTCATCTAATCCAAAATCTGGGCGTCCAAATATAGCAGTTGGTGCTGTTTCTGGATATTGGAAAGGCGGAACACCACCTGGAAATAATGGATCCGACTCTCCTGCTGGTGCTGGTTCTTGCGCTGGTTCTGGTTCTCTTGGTGGTTGTTGTGGAGGTCCTGTTGGTCTTGATTCTTGTCTTGCTGTTGGATCATCATAATCTGGTTGAATACCTAATCCAAATATTCTTTCACCCTCTGGTGTTTGTAATACACCACCACCTGTAAACTCTTGTGAACCTGGTTGAGGTTTTCTCGCTTCGTTAATAAAATCTATTACTTGTCCACCAGTCGATGCGATTGCTCCTGCTCCAACTTCTAATGCGTCTCTTGCTCTTCTCGCTAAATTTGCCGCACGAGATTCATCACCTGGGTCATCATCGCCTCTTAATCTTCTACCTAATGCATCTTGTGATGTTTCTATTTCACCTGATGGTTGTTCAACTCTAACATAACCAGCACCTATTGATTGTCTTAAATCGTCTGCCGCATCTTCTGCTAATTGTTGTTCTAAATCGAATTGTTCTCTTCTTAATAACTCTGATTCATCTGTTGCTTCTGAAACAATATCAGCATCAGGTCCTAAATATCTACCTTCTTGTCTTCTACCATACCCTGATAAACTTGATTCACCAGTTGATGGTTCTGTTGATGTTCCTGATAAATCTGATTCAGTAGTTGGTCTACTTGCTTGATCAATTAAATCACTTTGGTCTACTAATGATTCGAATATTTGTCTATCTCTATCACCCTCTGGACTTCTTCGAAACTCGGCACTACCTGTTTCAACTGACCCACTTTCACCTTCACCAAAATCAAATAATAATGGATCTGCTACTGGTTGTGGTGGGCGTGGTGATGTAGGTGGGGTTGGTTGTCCTTCTGGTGCTGGTTCAGGTTCTCTTGGTGGTGTCGCCCTTTGTCTTGCTTGTTCTGGGACTGATGGGTCAAGTGCCGCTCTAATATGACTTGCTGCTTCTCTCGTCATAGGTCCAGGACCAATTTCTATTGATGGTCTTCTATCTTGATGTCTATCTCTTTCAGGGGCATCAGCAGCATAAATTACTGATGGTCTTCTATCAAAATCTACACCTCGTCTTGCAAGATGTGTATCTATTTGTTCTTGTAAAAACGCTTCGTGTTCACCTAATCTTCTTTCAAAGGCACCACCAACTCTATCTAAACTTTCTGTAAATTGTCTAAACTCTCTTCTTGTTAAAGGTTGTTCTTCTGGTATAGGATCAGGCAAATTTCTTAATCTTTCTAATTCTGCTCTATCTGCTGCTGCTAATGCTTCTCTAATATCTCTTTCTCTTCTAAACTCTAATCTTTCTGCTGCTACTGCTGCTTGTTGTTCTTGTCTTAATTCTGCTCTTTCACGCCTTTCATCTTGTTCTCTTAATATTCTTTCTTCTTGTTCAGCGGTTCTTTCTGCTGCTCTTTGTGCTTCTAATTGTAATCTTTCTGCTCTTGCTTCTCTCGATTCACCGATTCTTTCTGCTCTTAATTCTGCTCGGTCTCGTCTTTCACTATCAATTAATCTATCGATTCTATCTCCAAAAGTTGCTCTTTCTAATCTATCACCTGCTAATATTCTTTCTCTTTCTGCCTCTGTTCTTGCTAAAAACTCACCTCTTTCTGCTCGTTGCTGTGCATTAATATCTTCTAAATATGCTTGTTGTTGACCTAATCTTCTTTCATAATTATCAACTGCTTCACCAAATAAATTACGCTCTGCTTGAAATTGTGCCTGTTGTTCTGCTCTAACACCTGCTAATTCTCGAAATAATTGTTGTTGTTGGTCTCTAACAGCATTAATTTTTCTACCTTCAATTGCTAATCTTAAATTTTCAATCTGTGTTCTATCTTGTCTTTCTAAATCTTGAAGTCTTAATCTTTCTCTTGTAATTGCTGGATCTTCTTGACCTTGAACTGGTTCACCTATAATTCTTGGTTCTTCTTCTGGTCTTTCTCGTCTTTCACCTCTCTCGAATCTTCTTTGTTCTCGAAGATTTCTTGCAGTTTCACCACGAAGATTTTTAGTTCTTTTAAAACCTTTTGCTCTCTTTTTTTGTTTTGAAACTAATAGACTTGTAGGTCCCAAAGTTTTCTGAAAATCTTGTATTCTTAATAATCTTAATCGAGTATCTTGGGGATCTTCTCGTCGATTTAATAATGACGATAATTCAGGTGTGATTCTAACAACATTACTTGCTCTTTGTTGTGCTAAATATTGTTTTTCTCTTTCCTTCCTTGAATCAAAATTTGTGGACATTATATTATAATGAGGATATTTTTTTCTTCGGTTTAATAATGGAAAATTATTTTATTTGCTATATTATAGAATGCCTTTTAAGTTTAATCAAAAGTTATGGGATATTGGACGAAAAATTGAAGATGATACTTTACCTTTAATTAATAAATATTATGGTTGTGATTTTAAGAGAAACGAGAATGATATTTTTGATATATTAGATTTTAAAGATGATGAAAAAAAGATAGTTGTAGAAATTAAAGGTAGAAGATGTTCATCGAGGCAGTATGAAGATACTATTATTACAGCATCAAAAATAACAGAAGGATTTATGAAAATAGATGAAGGATATAAAGTATATTTTGTATTTGTATTTACAGATAAAACTATGGAAATCGAATTAAAAGAAGATGCAGATTTCAAGGTAAAATTTACTGGAACTAATTGTATTAAGCATTATTGTATTCCTGTTTCTGATTTAACTGAAATTAAAGACGAAGATGTTGAAGACTATTAGTTAGAAAAAGTATATAAAAATCTAATAAATATTAATGAAATTACTTAATGGAGATTGTATTGATAAACTAAAAGATATAGAAGATGAAAGTATAAATTTAATATTCACATCACCGCCTTATTGGAAGGGTTTCGCTTATGAAAGTTATTTTAATAGTTATAAACAATATTTAGATTGGTGTGATATTTGGTTAAAAGAAATAAAAAACAAATTAGTTGATGATGGTTATTTTTTATTGAATATAGCGAATGATAGTGAAACAACAATAAAGGCATTCGAATTATTGAATATTGCATTAAAATATTGGAAATTATGCGATACTATTATTTGGTTTGTTTATAATAGACAACCAGCAAATACAAAAAGACAATTAACAAATCAACACGAATATATATTTCTATTAAGAAAACATAATAATAATATAAATATTCACAAAGAAAGAATTGTAGATAATGAGATATTCATAACAAAAAATATTGGTAATGTTTGGAAAATACCATTCAATAGATCGCAATATAGTTTAAAAAAAACTTGTGGTGGAAAAAAGAATTGGGGGCATAGTGGTTTTAATGATACATTATGTAATTTAGTTTTAGATTTATTTAGTGATGAAGGTGATATAGTATTAGATTGTTTTGCTGGTTTTTGTAATTTAGGTGTTTGTTGTAAAAATAAAAATAGAAAATTTATAGGTATTGAGAAAGATAAAGATATATTTGAAGTGGCGAAGAATAGATTAAAATAAAAATTCTTTTTATTAATTTATTATCTTTTATATATAAATAATATGGAAACAATACCAACACCAAGAGAATTACCTGAAAATATTGAAGAATGGTCTGATGAAATAGAAGAACTTTTAAGTGAATGGGGTGAAGTTGCTATGTGTTATGCTTATTTGCATAATTTCGGTCAAAGAAAATATAAGAAAAAATATCACCACTTACAAATACCTATAATTATTTTATCTACTTTAACAGGAACCGCAAATTTTGCGACGGATAGTTATGTTCCGACTGATTTTAAACAAGGATTTAGTGCTGGTGTTGGAAGTTTGAATATATTTTGTGGTATACTTGGAACTTTATTAAGTTTTTTAAGATATTCAGAAATATATGAAGGTCATCGAATCGCTGCTCTTGCTTGGAGTAAATTAAGTAGAAATATAGAAATAGAATTATCACTACAAGATAAAAAAAGAAAACCTTGTAGAGATTTTTTAAAAATTTGTAGAAGTGAATATGATAATTTATTAGAATCTTCACCAAATATTGATTTAGATATAATTAATGATTTTAATAAAAAGTTTAATGATAAATATCCTAATGTTAGAAAACCTGTTATTTGTAATGGTTTGAAAAGTATAGAACCTTATAAATTAGTTAAAGATATACCTAAAAAAAAAGAATCAGTTTCTATAACTATTTCTGAACCTGAACCAGAAATTAATCAATCTGAAAATCCATAGTTATATTTGGACTTGTTATTTCTAATTGATTAAAGTTTTTATGAATCATCTTATTTTCTGGTAAAGTAGTATCGATATACATAAAATTATGTTTTTTATCATAAATATATCTTAAAGCATCATAATATTCTTTTTTTGGTATTAGTATTACCTCCTCAAAAATACTATCAGTTTCTTTCTTTTGTCTATTACAATAAAAAACCAATTGTGATGCCGTCTTTCTCAACTTGGGATCAATCTTATTGTATGTTTGACTTGTCGCTATAATTGAAACAGATCCTCCTGCTCCTGCAAGATGTCTGCGATTAAAGAATATTTTTTGTAGTAAATTTTCGATTGCTCCTTTACCACTACCCCTAATATCTGCTATAACATCATCAAAAATAAATAATACTTTTTCACCACTATCTTTAACTTCTTCTAATACTTGTGAAATATTATCTAATGTTGCCTCTGTGAACTTTTGATCATCAGGAATCATCTCAAAGGGATCACCCTCCATAGTTATTAAAGATGGACTCCATACATACACCTTATCGAACTTACGATTGAATGCTTTACCAGATTTGCACACGAGGGATAATATTAAAGATGTCTTACCCATACCTGGTTTTCCAATAATTAACATAGCAAACCCTCCTTTTTGTGGTAGTGGTGCTGGTATACTATCATCAACATCATCACAACTAAACTTTTGACCTGTTATTGTTATTTTTTTTTCATACTCTTTTTCTTTAATAGTAGTCATTATATAATATTATACAATATAAATTTATACAAATCCAAACTTTAATTGTTGTTTAGGTTGAACCCTCCTTTGTGGAGTGGGTTTTGGAATTGTTTGAAGTTCTTTATAAGATTCAGGTTCAACTGGTGGAGATTTTGGTTGTATATATACTTCTTCCTCTTCTGATGATGATTCAGATTCACTCGATGAAGGTGTTGGCGGTCTTTTACTTCTCTTTTTTTTCTTGGGTTTAGTATAATGGTCTTGTTGTGGCGGAGGAACACCATAATAGTAATAATGATTTTGTATTACTTGTTCTCTCGGATTTACTGGTTGAGGAATCTGTCTTGGTTCTTGAACCTTAATTGAATTAAGTTTTACTTCATCAATAGGAGATAATTCTTGTTTAGGTTCTGGTTCTTTTTTTGGTGAATCTAATTCTTTTTTAAACTCTTTAATTTTTGTCTTTTTTTCTGCTTTTTCTTTCTCTTTTTGTTCTCTTTTTAATCTTAAATTTTCCGCCCTTTTTGCTTTTGCTTTTTCGAATGCTTCTATTTGTTTCTGTGATCGTTGTCTTTTAGTTTTAGGTTTAGGTTTAGGTGTTTCAGGTTCAGGTTCTTCCTTAACTTCTTCAACAACTCTTTCGATAGATTTTTGTTCCAATTCTTTTTCAATATCTTCCATAGTATTTTACTTTATCGTAGATATTTTTTTCGTTTTTCTAAAAATAAAAATATTATATATATTATATTAATGGGAAAAGAATATTATCGTAAAAATAAGGAAGAATGGAAGAAAGGAGGAAAATATTATTATTATAAACCGAAAGTAATAACTGGTAAATTAACTATTGCAAGGGGGAAATTTTTGTTAAGTTTTGATTAGAAATTAATCTATGTATTTCTTATAATGGTTATAGATTGTGGTTGTTTTCGTCTGTGTATTTGGTGTTGGTGTAAAAAGAATAAAAAGAGACGAGTTAAAAGAAATAAAAAATAATATATGATAAGTATATAATGGATTCACATACAGGAATAGTGAGAATTAAAGGCACAAATTTACAATTATCGAATGTTATAAGATTGGGTCAATCATTAGATGCTGGAACTACTGGTCAAGTTATAGTATCTAATGGACCAAATCAACCTGCCTCGTGGGGTTCTAATTCTGCTGTATTACCAAACGCTTTAACTATGGGAACTAATGTATCATTAGCATCAGGTAATGCAAGTTTTGATGGTTCAATCGCCGACACACTGAATGCTACTGATAATCAATTGACCCTCGTAGAACAGAATGGGATAGTAATCACAGATTTAGGTGGTTTCAATAGAGGTATTGCAACAGATATTGATGGAAACACTATTGTATTTAATGGGACGGAGATGGAAGTAGCAAAAGTGCCTAATACTTTAACAATAACAGATAGTGCTGGTAGTTCTGTTGTTTTTGATGGATCTTCTACACAATCTATAACTATTAATGATAATGATAATCAATTAATTTTAACAGAAGGTAATGGTATTACTATTACTAATACAGGAGGATTTAATAGAACAATTGCTATGAATGCTGACGGAACTACTTTATCTGATAATGTAGGAAGTGGTCAGGCAGGGGTATTGAAAGTCCCCAATACTTTAACAATAACAGATAGTGCTGGTAGTTCTGTCGTTTTTGATGGATCTTCTACACAATCTATAACTATTAATGATAATGATACTACTTATCAAGGTGGAACTGGTATTTCAATCGATACTGCTACAAATCCTGATACTATTAATTGTGCTAATATACCCAATAGTGCTTTACAATACTCTACAATTTCTGGTATATCTCTTGGTAATAGTTTATCCACTATAACTTTTTATCAAGCAGACGGAACTTTGATTACTTCTTATAATGGTGCTAATCCTCCTACTTCTGTTGTTCTTGATGGTGATACAACTTATCAAGGAGGTAAAAATATAAGTATAGATACAGCAACTAATCCAGATACAATAAATTTGGACGACGATTTAACTGGGTTGGATAGTATTACTATGACCTCTACTGCTGGAACTACTGCTATAACTGGAAATAATTATCCTTCTAATCCGACTACTTGCACTTATTTAGATTTAAGTAGTTCAACTAATGTATTTCCACTATTTGTTGGTGGTAGTGAAATATTAAAATCGATGAGTTATATAGATAATTCATCACAAAATTTTAATAGAATATTTAATACTGCTAATAAATACTTTTTTGATGGTTCACAAACATCAGGTAGTGATACATTAGAAATAGATTTTACTGCTACTTCCTCTACTGGTTATTGTGAGTATGGATTCTATGCTAATACTTTAACAGGTGGTATGATATTTTGTGTAGGTATAGCAGCGGCAACTGGGGGAACTTCACCCTTTTCAACATCATTAACTTCTTTACCTGTTTCAATTGATGCTTATAAAATTGGATTATTTGATGGAACAACATCAACCTATTCATTAAAAGAGATATTAGATTTTACGAGTTTTGAGAATACTTATATTACTTCAAAGTTCTTTTTCAATAATTTAAGTGTTGGAACAAGGTATAGAATGGCGTTATATGGGAGATGTTATAATTCAGGCAGTATTTATATTAATGCTGGTGGTAAAAATACTACTGGATATGCGAGTCGAAGTTTCCATCAACCAGCGTTTATGAAGTTTTATGAATATGATAGTAGTATAGGCGGAGCAAGAACAACTGGATCAGGAGGAGATGATTACTAAAAAACTAAAAATTATTAGAGATTTAAAATTTTAATATATACTATATTATAAAAAGATGGAAGAATCAAGAGTTATGCCTAAATCAATTGATTATTCGTCGGTGTTGCCGATGAGTGTTCCTGCCGTTGCAAAACGCCGCAGGTTTTTCCCAAATAATGGTCCAATATTTGCTAATGATGGAACCTCTGAAATTAGGATTGATATTCACTCTCCTAATGCCCTATTAGATCCTCAACATTCTTATTTAGAGTTCGAGTTTGAAAATCAGGGTTTACCAGGTGGTGCTATTACTTTTGGTATGGATATTGGGGGCGGTAATGTATTTTTTGATTCTGTGAGAGTTGAACAAGGGGGTCGTGTAATTTCTGAAACCCTTGAATACAACCGCCTTAATGCTGCTGTATTAGCACCACTTCAAGATTCATTCGGTGCGAGAACTACTCAATCAATTACCGAAGGTCAATTAGCATTACAGGGCGGCGGTGCTAATTCTGTTGTTCCCTCTAATCAAGCAGCGGCAAGAGGTGATAATCAAGCAGCAGTAAGACATAATGCCGCAAACGCATCACCAGTTGGTCGTCGTAAGATTACTTGCCCAATTATTAGTGGTCTGTTCACACAGGATAAGATGATTCCCCTACCACTCTTAAAAGAACCTATTACATTAGTTTTAAGACTAACCCAAACTCACAATCTCGGTGCTTTCTCGGCAAGTCCTGTTGCTGTTGGTTCGGTTCGTATTGTTAAAGCAAACTATGTTGCTCAACTCGTCGAAGTTGGAGGTGATGTAATAAATCAGTTTAGAATGATGCGTGATATGATGGGTGGTCAATTAGCAATATCTGGTCAAGATTGGGTTCACACATCAGGTGTAATTCCTGCTGCTTCTACTGGTGAACAGGTTGTAAGAGTTCCTACTCGCAAGAAGTCTATTAAATCTCTATTTTGGGTCGCAAATTCTTCAACCTTTGGAACTGGTTCTGCTAATAATAATATTGATGAGATGTATAATTTAAGTTTTGGCGGTTCTTGCAATTGTTCGGAATATCAGTTAAAGGTTGGTTCTGTTGTATATCCACCTACTCCTATTCAGTGTTTCGGAAATACTGCTGGTGCTACTTGTGAGAATGAAAGAGGTGAATGCGCGCAGGAATTAGCAAAAGCGATCGGTTCATTAGCAATCACTAATAATTCTGGACACGGCATTAACGCAATAACATACGCAGCAGTTGGTAATACTACTGCTGCTGCGGCAAGACTTGCTGCTGGTGGTAATGTTGGTTTATCTAATGGTGATAATGGAGATGGTGCTGGTGCCGATTTTGCCCCACTTTCTGCTCAACCTTGCTCGGTTTGCCCATTCGGTATAGACCTCGATGCATTCCAAGCAACAGCAATTGAAGCAGGTGTTGATAATGAAACGATGGCGGAAGAGATGAATCTTATTATTACTATTGCTAATGGTGTTAATTCAGGAGCAGAAGATAAGACTATCCACACTTGGTGTTGCTATGATAAACACTATTATTTTAATGCTGATGGGTCGCTCACTTTCTCGGATTAAAATATAAATATATATATAAAGATGGAAAAGTTAGATGTTTTAAATATAATAGAAATTAAAAGAATAAGGGAAATTTTAATTAATCACCCTGATTTATTAAGTATGTTCGAATTATTAGTAATAATGTCCAATAATAGATTGAATGACGAAAAAACTGCTATATCGTTTCCAATTGAGGAAAATATAGAACCACAACTATCAGATCATTCATCGGATTCAGATGAAGAAAGTATTTAAACAAATAAATTGTTATATAAACAATAATGATTCATACAGGAAAATTTGGGAGTATAAGTTTCTTTTATAAAGATAAATTAATTGCTTCATCGCCATTAACTAAATATAAAACATTAGATCTTCATTATAAAGAAGCGTCTATGTGTATTGTTGATGGAATGAAAAAAGGTTTAAGTATTGAAAAAATTAAAACATTATTTTTGAATAATTTAATAATTTTATGCAATCGAAAAAAGTATAAAATAACAAGAGAAGATGAAAGATATATTGTGATGTGTTTTATGGTTTTAATTAAATTAAAATTTTACGATTTTGAAGATGTTGCGTTAATTATGGGACGCAGAAAATAGATTTTATTACCATATTAAGTAATAAATATTTTTATAAGGGTATACCCTTGCTTTTTTTATATTTTTTTATTTTTTTCGATTATTTAATTCTTTAAATAATTTAATTATTTTCGATAATCCAAAAAAAATTGCCGAAAATCGACCCTCTAAAAAATCCCACCAGGGAGGGAGGGGGT
>Ga0208767_1003648_pt1 | contig 11115 bp, 11 predicted proteins | sample VirMetDEL_Mar_21_FD_184514 | JGI IMG/M metagenome (GOLD analysis project Ga0208767, IMG submission 184514) | Aqueous microbial communities from the Delaware River and Bay under freshwater to marine salinity gradient to study organic matter... | ecosystem: Environmental > Aquatic > Marine >... | reverse complement strand
TCGGCTATCTACACATCTGAGGAACTACAGCATACCGAGCCTGCGATGTTTCAAGATTCTACAGTAGACGCGCTACGCTGTGGCTTCGGCGCTGAAATGACTGAGAACGACGCAGCTAGATTACCGCGTGTTAACACCGACAAGCCGCCTATGGACTGGGATGGTGGCGGCGACTCAATACCATTTTAGGAGAATACTATGACAGAAAAGAAAAAAGCGCCGATCACACAAGTAAGAGAACGCTTCGAAGCTTTCGCCGATGCAGTGGAGAAGATGATAGCCGAAGCACCACATAGCGAACAGTGCAATGCGAGACTTGGGTATATTTGTAGCGCGCACTGTTGGAAAAACTCCGTTGATATTCATGCGCTACGCAGAGAATACAACATCGAAAAAAAGGAATAGAGAAATGGCATTAATACTAAAAAGGCGTCCAGGTGAAAGTGTTATAATAGGAGAGCGATTTGAATTACTTGTTAAGTATATTGACAGTAGCAACAAAGTAGTGCTGTGCGTTAACGATCATTTAGATATCTTTGCCGATGCTGTAACTACTGAACTTGAGCGCGACGAATACATTACTGTACTTCACCGCATGAAAGTATCGCCGCGAGTGTATCCGCCGCACACTGAAGTATGCCTGGCCTTCAGTATGCTCAATCCAGACGATAAGAAAATCAGCGTTTTAAGGTCAGAACTGTTAACTGATTCACAATGGGACGAATTATATAGTATAGGAGAACAGCATGAATCATGAAGTTCATAGAGTAATCAATGAGTTATGTGAATTTGAGGTAGCAACCACAAAGCTTGCAATTTTAATATCACGCTACTACAATGACAATTATCAACACATGAACGAGGAAACACGAAAACACCTCGGTCGTGCAGTTGACCAAGCGACGCTCATGCAGTCTGAAATGATTCAGGCTAATAGAGCAGCGGAACATTCATCATAGGAGAGCAAGAAAATGCGATTATTAATTATCATCTTATTAGCCGCTGGATTCATTTACCACATAAGCCTACGTGCTGATGATGTATCGCCTTACGAGCCAGCGGCTGGCGTGTATTGCCGAGTGAAGGCGCCGCTAGCACTAGTAGTAAAGTATTGGGGTAATTACATCCAGTTCGCTGGCACGGAACTGAACGATGAAGGCGGTTTCTATAACCCTTCTGCGCTAGACTTCTGCGACAAGATTGAAACGCGCGAAGACCACTTTGTTAACTACAGTGCGCTTAACCGCTATCATTTCATTATCGAGTAGGGGGGGCAAAAGAAAACCGCCCTAAGGCGGTTAAGTTTGGGGGGATATTAGGGCGCTACGGCGCCCTTTTTTTATTAATATCGCCAGCCGTAACACCCCACTGATCCATTATCATTTGCGTTAGCCGCCCACACATAAACAGTTCGCGCGGTTGCTATCGGAACCCACGAATTAGACCATATCCCCAGCGCCCCAGCTTCAGCGCCTAAGTTACGTGCAAAAATATGAACTCCACGTCCTGATGTGCCTTCATCGAAGGCCGAGACGTACACGACAGCCTGCCCAGTGTTTCCAGATGTTTTATCTGCACGCACATTAACATGCGCTTCTCTTGCCGTAGTCGGTATTCTTAGTGTCACAGTCCTTGTCGATGTGCCGACAGTGGTGTACGGCAGCGCATCATCTGGAACTTGAACTACAGTAATGCCGGTCTGGTACATATCTAAAAGGTCGCCCGTTGACCGATTGAATATAGCACCTACGTAGCCCTTAAACACATATCCGCTCGGCATTGTTGGCGCCGTTGCTGACGTTGACAGCAACGATGCAGTAGTACCATCGGGCTGCGCAATTACCCAAATGTGATACCAAGTCGAGCTTGCTTCACTTCCTGTATCTAGTCCGTTCGCACCGCTTGCTGTTATATCTGCTGTGAGATTTATGCTTGCGAATGTTCGCTGTTGGCTAGTAGTCTCGTGCGTGAGCACTAAGTTATCAGCATCAACGTCAACTGTAGACGTTGTTATCTGTTGAATAATTAACCCCTGGTGAGGGCATAAAGCAGTGCCAGTAAATTGAACTGGCGGATACTCTACTGAAGGATTAACGAACGAAACAATCCCATAATCAAATGCTGACAAGCTACTGTCAATCGTGCCGCTATCTAGCTCCACTGTAATCGTGGTATCTGGCGCGCTATACGATGAATTAATGATAGTGCCGTAAACAGTGCCGCTGTCTGTGATACGTAAACGGCGCCCCACGTGGAGCGTAGTGGTTTGGTCACCTACCACAGTGAAGCTGGTGCCGCTTACACGCGTAGGCGTTAAGCCACTAGCTACCCATTCGCTCACCGAATCGGCGCCAGTGTCGTTAATAGCCGCCACGTTATCGCTGAGTGTTTCACCGCTAGCTGGTGGATCGGTATCTGTTGGCGATGCCAGCACAAACTTGTAGCTGCCCGTAAGCACCCATAGTTCATTACCTGGGAACTTACCATCACTGCCTAAGATTATCGGGTTTGTGTGCGACGCTACGCCAGCGTTATCTTTGTACGTGGTCGTTTTTGTTGATGTGCCAGCAATATAAACAAAAACTTGGTAGCCGTTGGCGGGATCTCCATTGTCATCGAAAAACTGTTGGCCTGGATCGAATACTCTGAAATAGCTCATGTTATCCCCTATGCTGCTAATGCGTTACGTGGCCGCTGCACGGCGCTTGCGAATGGTTGTGTCTGGTAGCCTGACAGTCGAACATCTGGCCCTGGTTGAAGTTTCTGCGCTTCATATTGAGGCATTTGGCCTGCCATGCCTTCCTCGGCGCTTGAGTTCATAATGGCGTCAATCACTGGATCTAACTGCTGAGAACGCTGCGCTTCAGGCTGTGGCAGCAGAGACAAGGGCATCGAACCAGCGCCCACACCATCACCACCGAAGCCAGTATCGCTACCGCCTTGCGGCTGTCCTTGTTCGCCGCCTGCAATGAAGTCGAGCGCGTCCATCGGATCTAATTGGTCGCCCAGAAAATCCTTAGCGCGGTCAAGTAGCCCTGGCTTAGTGCCGCCCAGCGATACGGGGTTATATAGATCGGTTGGTCCCACATTCATAGCGCTAGGATTAACAAAGCCACCACCTGGCAAGCTTTGCGTACCTGTCCACTTGGGCGCAGACCACACAGGATTAGCTAAGTTAGGCACGCCAGCGGCTAATGTATTCGCCTGGATGCCGAGGGCACCAGGGTTCACAAAACCTCCACCTGGCAGCGCAGTGACGCCACTAGAGACTTTACCGCCTAGCGCTGCCGGATTGTATAGCTGTGATGCGTTGATGCCTAGCGGGTTCGCTGTGGCTGTAGTAGGCACGCTGCCGGAGAATGCGCCCTTAACTGAACCGATAGGGTCACTAAGGAAGTTTCCCGCTTTGTCGATAGTGCTCTGCACCTTCGTTAGTGGGTTCAGCCCTTTCAGTGCGCCGATACCGCCGGAGCCAGCAATAACAGCTGGCGCCAGAATACCGCCCACAGCCAGCGCGCCCAGTAGCCCGCCTGTAGAGAAGCCTTTCTGGTTTGCGCGCGATATGTCGCGAACTTCCCAATCGCGAGCGTTCCGCATTACTTGCTCGGCTTGTGGGCCAAGCGCTTGCGTTAAGGCTTCGGGTGTTAACTTCGAATAGTCTTCATCGTTTATATTCGGCGATCCGAATAGCTCACTATATAGCTGCCCGCTATTTCGAATATTTGTGCCTGGTATAGGATTGCCCTTTTTAAAGAAAGTACCATGCAGATAATTATTAAGCGTAAAAAATCCTGGCGCATCAATACCGCCCCGATTGCCCGCATTATAGCCTATCGTTCCAGGCTGCGCGCCAGCCCTTTCTTGTGTTTGAGTGTAATAGTCGAGCAAACCCTGCGGCGTTTGTGCTTGCGGCGATAGCGCAGCGAAGCCGCCGCCGTGCTGCGTGTAATCTACAGGTATCTGCCCAGCAATACCTCGGCTAGCGTAAAAGTCTTTCCCGCTTAAGGCATTGCTGCCCATATAAGAACCAGAAGGTTTTGAAAATTGGCCTAACATGTGCTACACTCCGATAATGGAATTATTGTTACTACCAGTCGCCACAGCGTTAGGCTTAATGGCAATAAGGGTCATGGCTTGCTTCATATTGGTATCTATTATTAGTACTGCCCAGCGCCAGCCATTGCACCGCTGGCGGCTGCGGCAGCGCCTAGAGTGTTTAGCGGCGCGATTGTCTGCTCCGGTACAGCCCCTAATACGTTGCGGATCGCACCACGCGCGGCGCGGCGATTGACTACCCCTTCTACACCCTCACCTAATGGATTGATTACTGGTGTAGCTTTCATCAAGCCCAGCACCTTGCGGGCCATATTGCCTAATACAATGCCGCTGTTGGAATAGTTAATTGCATTCAGTGGTGGCGCGTATCCTTCGATGGTCGCGGCAGCTGCCAGGCGCTTCAACATATCACCCTGTTTAGGAAAAAGAATCTCTAGCTTCTCTGGCCCAAGCTTGCGTAGTTCCTTCTGGAATGTCGCGCCACTAAAGCCTCCAAGTTCCTGCATGGGTCTAACCCTTTCCATGATATCGTCTACGATAGCGCGGCGTATCTTGCCAATCGCCTTATGGCCAGCTACGCGAGTCTCAAGACTGCCGCTGTTGATATAGTCCATCATAGCCTTCAGTTCTTCAACCTTCCCGTTCTTCACTGCCTTTACTACATCGTCAGCAGCGATAGTTTTTTCTAAAACCCTCTCAATAATCTCAGGCTTCGAACGTGTTGCTTTCGGGCCAGCCATACCGCGCCGCTGGAATACTTCCTTGCGGGCATTCTGCCAAGCGCGCGCAGCTTCGGCGCCGTCATCACCCACAGCGTCTAGGTCGGCTACAATCGCTTTCTTTAAACGCTGCATCACCATTCTTTGCTGTGGATTAGCTGGCGCGCGAAGTACAGCATTAATGCGTTGAATCATGCGCTCGGCAGCATCTACAGTGTACATGCTTGGATCTTCTGAAAAGTCGGTAATCTGCTGGTATATCTTCGTGCCTATTTCGTCAGGTGTGAATGTGTATGATAGCTCGGCTAGCTCACGCTCTACCGCTTCGCCGCGTACTGGCACATCACCACCCGCTGCTTTACGCGCAGCGTTATAGGCTTCATCTTCAATAGCTTTGTGGTACGCGCGAGTATCATCAATCACGCCAGCCAGTGCCTTACCGGCATCGACTGTGCTGGTATCTGGGCCGATTTCTGCCGCTACTTCATCGCCGCGCTTGTGCAGCTGGCGCAAGTTACCCTTTCGGATATCCTGAAGACTTTCGCCGCCTGGCGCTTTGCGTAGGTTTTCTTCAGCAGAGAAATCCATCGGGTCACGAGAAACACGCGCCCTTGTCGGGGTTAAGCCTTCAGCTTCCATGATGTTCTTGCGAACTGCTTGCTCGGTTAGTTCAGTCGGATCTGCGCCGCCTTTAATCAGCGCATCAACATCCTCACGCATGGCTTGCTTTAGCCCATCATCCAACTGATTCCAATCAATGCCTTGTTCACGCAGCACACTTATGATGGCTTCTTCCGGGTTGCCCCTGTCGCCCATGCTGCGTACCTTGTTCCACAGCTTGCCGCCCCACTTTCCGGCTGTGTTCAATAGCTTATATCCAGCAACGCCGCCTACGCCGCCCTTAACGGCGTTCATTAGCCTGGATTCGCCCTGAGTAACCGCTAGTGAGCCAGTCTCAGCAGCGCCACCTAAGCCAGCCACAGCCCACGCTGGCACACCTTTGGCCGCTAGAAACGCTGGGATACCCATCTTGGCAACTGCGGCAGCTGCGAGAATACCACCAGCTACCTGCCCGCCGAGCCTGCCCCAATCAAACTCCTCGCCAGCGTAGCGCTCGTATCGCGCAATCTCATCTTGAACCTGTGCATCGTATTCGTCACTACCAGCCATCTGGCCGGTACCTTGATACAAGTCAGCGAGGCCACGGCCTACGCGCTCCATCGTGTTAGGCTTCAAGCTACCGTACTGTTCTTCTACAGGTATCTGCTCGTAGTCTATCGCTGGGTCACGATTGTAGTAACCTTTCGGCGTACCTTCTATCGGCGTTAAGCCTGGTTTCTTATACCCTGGTGGTGTTCCATCAATTGGAGTTAAAGTCATATTAATTCCCGCTCTGTTTGTACCACGTGCCATCAATGTTTACATACGGTATGCCATTTTCATCCGTGAATGTTTCAGTGGCAGATATCTCAGGCTCTGCGCGCTGCTCTGGCATACCGCCAGGTAAAAACTCGGCTGTAATGTTGTCCCAGTCGGCCAGGTCATCTTCGAGGAAGGTCACCGCGTTCTCGTAGGATGCAATAACCGTATCCAGCACATCGCCCAGATAAGGGTTTTCAATCTCGATATTACCTAAAACGCTGGCTAAGTTCGTGAATTCGCGCTCTGATAAGTTACCAACAGCGCCGCCGGTCTTTGAAGTATTCCGCATCTCCTGAAGTTCACCAAAACCAACATTCGCTTCGATGGTCTTCAGTAATCGCTCAATCTTATAGGCATCGCCTGGCAGCAGTGCGGCAGCACCAGCACCATAGCCCACCTTCGGCAGAATGCCGCCCTTCTTCAAAATATCCTTAATCTTGTTCGCTGTGGTTACAACTACATTCTTTTTCTTGCGCATACCGCGCACTATGCCCTCGAACCGCTTCTTCTCAAACTTCAGTTCACGGATTGCATCGCGGCGCTGGTTCTTGTACTTGTTATTTTCGCGCACTTCCTTCCGATGGTCGTTATACATTCGCTCACCTTCTCTCCCCCCTGGAAAGGCGCTGCGTGGCTTTATCTTCTCTGGCGTTAGGTCTTCAGCTTGCTGCGCTGGGGATATAACCTGCGCCTGCCTTACGGACTGCCCGCCTGCTTGACGCTGGCGCGCTACTGGTGCGGTAGGAGCACCAGAAACTTGCGCGCCACCAGCGGCCTGTACGGGCGCCTGAGAGCCTATTCCGCTGTAATTGGGCGCTACGCCCCATTCTGCTGCTAATTTAGCCTCATCGATGGCTAATTGCTTATCGCCACGTACGCCTGATTCTTCAGATAGTTCGAGGCGTCTAGCTTCCAGTGCATCAGTGGCGCCCTGTATCATGGTAGGCAGTGCGTTAGGGTCGCTATAAATCTGGCTTATATCGTCATCGTCTATAACTTCCATGCCATATAGCGAATTTAGTATAGGCGCTACCGCCGCTGGGTTACTGGTGTCTACGCCATTGAAAGCGTTGGCTACCACCTCGGCAGACTTATACATCTGCTCACGTTCCATGTTGCGAATATCTGCTTCAGACTTAGCTGCGGCGCCCTGGCGTTGCTGCATTTGCGCTAAGGTATTCGCAGATTTGTAATCGCCAGCGTCTACTAGCGCCTGTATGCGCGCGTTTACGTCTGCTCCTGGCCCCATAGCGGCCATCTGTTTGCGTGCCGCTGCTTCGCGCTCTGCTTGGGCTAGCGCAGTCTGATACCCTAGCTGCTGGGCGCGTATAGTTTGTTCTGCGCCGATATCACGCTCAATACCTTGAGCGCCCATGATTACACCGAGACTGTTCATATTATCCCCTAAGATAAAACGTTATAGCCTTGCAACATACCCTGCAATGCCTTATTCCAAGCGTTATTACTGGCTACAGTGCTAGCAGACTGTGCAGCGCCCGCATTAGTAATATAGTCGCCCATCTGGCCAACCTGGCCAGTGCCTAGCTGCATTGGCCCCGCTAGCATGTTGTAGCGCTTCGTGCGGTCAGTGTTGTATCGGTCATAGGCGCGCTGGTATTCCTGGCTGCCCATGTTCTGGCCGTAATCCATGACAGCCTTCAGCTGTTCGCCTGATAGGCGTTTGCCTTTGGCGGCGCCCATCTGATCGATAGCGCGAACACCTTCATCCATTCTGAACTGGTAGCCTGGGTCAGTTTGGAATTCCTGCGCTCCGAAGTCGCGCAGTAGGCCGCCAGGCGCGCCAGATAGAGAATTCTGCATTATACCCGCCGCTTTCTTGCCTACATTGGCATAAGGCGCTCTGCGCTGCTCCTGGTACTGCATAGCCTGCATTTGGCTAGCGGCTTGCTGCTTTGCCGCCTTTTCAGCTGCGCTACTAGCTCGGCTGGCGCCGTACATCTGCAAGCCGCCACTGATTAGCGTCTTACCTAAGTCACTTTTCGCAAAATTTCCTAAGCTGCTTAAGAATCCCATAATTTCACCTATACAATTGCGCCGGTTGCGTCTACCCAATTACCGCTATCTTCGTCGTACCAGATGGGTTTCCCTAACGTGGTATCGAAGTATGTGCGGCCAGTAAATAAAAGACGCGTTGGCCGGTCTGCCGTCGCGCCAGATTCAGTTAATCCGTTGAGCGTTCTGCCCATATCGGAGAACCAAATAACCCATACTCGTGATTTGAGGTCTGGATCGCTTGGTGGTCTAAAATTTAATCTTGCCATATTATTATCCTGCGGCTGCTACCCATGCACCGACTATCACAACTTTAACAGGCTCGGAACATCGGAATTTGAAAACCCAATCATATGCGCGCCCTAGTCGGCGATAAATAACACGACGATTGTACTCGCCGATCTTTCCCATGCTCGCCCAGTGTTCGTTGCCGTAACTGTGCCCGCCATCCTTGGATATCTCCAGCATCATTTGTGGGTCGCTGCCCTGGCCAGATATCAATGCCGTACCAGATTCAATATCCAGCCATAGGCGCGATACTTGTACCTGCTTTTCATCGAATACATGCTTGCTGATAATCTGCACCACGATAGGCTCATCTGCATCAGTGTAGTTATCAGGGTCTATCTGGTAGATTTTCCCTACTGCGTAATCACTAACGTAGTACTTGTTATTGAAGTTCGCGCCTATTTCGCCGCGATGGCGAGCGCCTAGTGAGCCATATTCCGTTTGTGACCATACGTTAGTCTTTCCGTCATACGTCCAGCTTTTGCCCTCCGCTGGAAAGTTCAGCTGGTAGAAACTGTGGCCTTTGTGGTAGTACGTGAATCCGGTGGCGTCAGCTACAGTGGAGTAGCCATTGATTACGGCGCCCATCTCAGTGCCGGAGATATCCATGAACTGAAAACCATTAAACTTAACCACGCTCACGCCGCCCTGGTCTGAGTTAGTCGCCAGCATAATTACTTCGGATTCGCCAAACTTAGCTATTGACCATTTAGCGGCCAGGCCAAGTTCGATAACACCGCCTGTGATACGGTCGTATGGCGGCGTACCTGATCCTGTATTATTCCAAAACTCAATCGTCTCCGAGCCACATAACATAACATCTGTATTGTTCTCGAATATTCTGATTAGGTTATCTGGGGATTTTTCTGCTGTGGCGAACTGTAGTGCGTCCCATGAGTTGGCTACATCGGTAGCGTCAAGGTCAGATAAGTAGAATTCCGCTGTATCAGGTTTTGGTACAATAAAATAACCATCATGTGATACCACTGTGCTGGCTGTATCGTTATAGTCTGCATCGGTAATAGCGGCGAGCGTGGTCGTAGCGATGGTATAGTAATACCCATTCGTGCCGTCCGTAATCATAATCACACCAGCATGATTGTATGCCATATCCACGCGCCCGCTGGTTGTCGTGAGATTCCCCCGACTAGTGGCGGATGTTCCTGCTGAATTAATCTCGTAAAGCGTACCACCCTGTACTACGTATAGAAGCGATTCCACAGCCAGCATGCCGCGCACCGGAGACGATGAATTGAAGTTATAGAATAACGTCAGTCCTGGGCGCTTGTGGTAGCTGTAGCGCGCCTTGTCTTCCTGCGGCTGCACATCCATGAATAGGTTGGTACGTTCTTGGGTAGAAACGTCTACGCTTTTGCCTTTCTGGCCAACACCGAATAGGTTATATCTCATCTTGTGAACTCGGTCGATACAGCTGGCTGGCGACGCCTAAGCCAACGCCGAATGGCGCCACTTGGTACATTAGATCTTGGAATTGCTTAAACTTGGCAATGCGATCTGCTTCATCCGCGTACTGTTCTATGCGAGAGATTCCAGCGCCTGATAGCGCGTTTATAACATCCTGGCTAGCGTTTTGCGGAACTATAGCGCCTTGGAATTCACCCACATCTACCACGCGGCGTGGTTTCGCTTCAAAGTATTCAGTAGGCATATCTGAGATGGATTCCTTATATTCGTATGCGCGCTGCTTTAACTCATCTGGCAAGTTCGGGTACAGTTCGCTCCATGAATCTTTGCCTGCTAATACATCAGTTAGTTCCTCCATCTGCGCAGATCGATCCCAATGTTCGCTTGATTTATATTTGCGGAATTCGTTTAGGTCATCCAGCAAGGTGTCAAGCTTCGCTTCGTTAGCGTCCTTGATGGCTTGCATCTCATCCGCCGATACTAGTCTGCCGCGCGCCTTCTTCACTTCCTTCAGATTCTTAAACTTGGGCGATAGTTTGCCGCGCATTGCGCCAGCGCCATACATGCTTACACTTTCGCCTTCGTCTGCCTTCATTAGCTTCACAGCGTTCTCAGCAGTGTATGGCTTGTATCGTCGATTACCTGATGGTGTGTAGCCTGCGAACAATTTGCGAGTTATCTCATCTTCTGGAATTAAGTCATTAACCCACTGATCGAATTCTTCATCTAGTCCCGCTTCACGGATCTGCTTTCTCATGTCATAGGATTCATATGGCCCATCGCTACCAATTGGCGTAATGCCTTTTTCAGTAATAAAGGCATGTAGCGCTGCTCGGTCGTTACGAAATGCGCGCGCACCAGATTCGCTAAACTGATCGGCGCCGTATGAGTACCGCATTCCGGTCGCCTTCATGGAGTCAGCTAGACGGTCTTCTATTTGCTTTTCGCCTGCCTTAGAAAGCTCGTTAATTACTCCAGGATGGCGAGCCGTGTATGCGTCAGATGAGTACACTGGATTCATGCGTCCAGGCGTGGCTAATGTAGAATCACCTACCAGGGTAATCTCGCCGAATCCTGTTAATGGCTTCTCGGCATCTACTACCGCGATAGACGGCATAGGTAAGCCACCTATCTGATTCGCGTTTAATAGATTGGCGTCGCTCAAGTTATGCGTAGTCAGTAAGCGTTCTTC
>Ga0208767_1003647_pt1 | contig 11117 bp, 12 predicted proteins | sample VirMetDEL_Mar_21_FD_184514 | JGI IMG/M metagenome (GOLD analysis project Ga0208767, IMG submission 184514) | Aqueous microbial communities from the Delaware River and Bay under freshwater to marine salinity gradient to study organic matter... | ecosystem: Environmental > Aquatic > Marine >... | reverse complement strand
GACACAATGACTATTACATCAGAACTGTACGTGGTGATAACAAAGACCCACTCACACAGTTTATGAAAGATAGTGGCATACCAAGTGAGCCATGTGTTATGAAGCCTGACAGTACAACTGTGTTCAGCTTTCCTATGAAGTCACCATCAGGTGCTACGACTAGGACAGAGATGTCTGCTATTGAACAGCTAGAGTATTGGTTGATGTTTCAGAGACATTGGTGCGAACACAAGCCTTCTGTTACTGTGTCTGTTAAGGAAGATGAGTGGATGGAAGTAGGAGCATGGGTATACAAAAACTTTGATGAAGTATCAGGTATATCATTCTTACCATTCAGTGACCATACATATGCTCAAGCACCTTACCAAGACATAACAGGTGGAGAGTATGAGCAACTATACAAACAGATGCCTACATCTATTGATTGGTCAAAGTTAGCCGATTATGAAAAGGAAGATACAACTAGTGGTGGTAGAGAATTAGCTTGCACAGCAGATGCGTGTGAGATGGTTGATATACAAGCTAGTTAATGTTAGAAGGTGGTCAATTATTATGGTGGCAATGGTGGTTATTAATAGCCATTTCCATCAACACTACTATCAATTTAATTGTGTTCTTTAAAGGTAGAAAGTTGCACATAAGAGAATTACTACATCTAAAACCAAAACCAAAACGGAGTATTAAATGAAAGAAATGATAATAAATGCGTTAAAAACTAGATTGCTTGGACAAATGAATGGTCATATAGCAAACATAGAAGCAATGTTAAATAATCCCGTAGGTGTTGGAGACCATCCTACCATTGTAGAAACAATAGATAAAGAACTAGGAGCATTAGAAAATGCTAATGGTAAGTTAAATGTTTTAATTAAATATATAGAGAGACCAAAGCAAGAGCAGATTGCTAAAGAAGACAACGATGGATAATCTAGAGCCTTGCGTTGAAGACAGAAAAAAGTTTGATATAGATTTAGAATATGGAAAGGTAAGAGAAAAGCAAGTAGCTGATATGCTTCAATATAAAAAGATTGAAGTTAAAAGTGAACGAGGTATGTGGCAAAGAACAGGAAACATAGCTATTGAATATGAAAGTTATGGTAAGCCTAGTGGTATAGCAGCTACAGAATCAGACTATTGGTTTCATAATTTATGTGTAGGAGAAGATACTTTCTGCACATTAGTATTTAACACAGATAGTTTAAAGAAGATAATAAACAACTTAGATTCTAAAAGGTCTGTTTCAGGTGGAGATAATAATGCATCTAGAATGTATCTAGTTAATCTACAGAAGTTATTTTCTTCAGATGTTATAAAAGCATTTAAGGATAATCGAGATGTGGAAAATTGAAGAGGAAGCGAGAAAGTATATGAAAGATAAGTTGGTAATCACGCAAGTTATAACCCCTGATTTGTACGAGAGGTTAGCAAAAACAACAGCAATATTCCCTAAAGAAAAAGCACTAGAGTATTTAGCTTTAGGCTTGACAAGTGAAGCAGGGGAAGTTGCAGGTAAGATAAAGAAGATTATTAGAGATGGGAAAGGTAATAAAGAAGCTATTGCCTATGAGATAGGTGATGTTCTTTGGTATTGTGCTGTACTAGCAAATGAATTAGGTGTTGAACTCAATGAGATAATGAGAAAAAACCTAGAGAAGTTACAAGCTAGAAAAGAAAAGGGCACACTTCAAGGGTCAGGAGATAAGAGATAGCTATTCGCTAGTAGGGTCTTCGTTAAGTTCATCTCTAATATCTTGTTCTTTAAACTCAACATTACGTAACTTACCTTTACTTAATGCTCTAGCTATTTGTAGCAATATTTTGTAGTTATAATCTTTCATAGAAGTTGGTTCACCACGGTCGGATTGATTATATGTATTCATAGCTATCTGTCTATATATCTTTGGTAATCTTTTAAATGCGACACGGTCCATAGGATTTGGTTGTGGATTAGAGCCTTCATACACAATAGTGCTCTTAGCCATATCTTTTACTTTTTTTCTAACCTTTTCTATCTCATTTTTTAAGACTTGTCTTTTGAGTTTTTCTGGAGTGTTTTTATAGAAATCACTTTTTATGAAAGGCTGAACAATATCTGTCATAAATTCACCCATATAAAAACCTAATAGTTGGTCAGCTTCAGCTATACCTGTTCGTTTTAAAACGTCAGATTTTGTAATTCTAAGTCTGTCTAATTCTTTCTCTACATCAGTCTTTTTTTCTTGATATAATCGACCAGTTAGCTGTCTTGATATAGGAGTAATTCTTCTAATAAAACCTGTTCGAGTAGGAGATTCATAAGCCTTTGGTAATTCATACTCTGTGCCATATGCTTCGTTTAACATTTTTTCTATGGCAAAGTTTCCCGGAACACGAGCTAATGCTTTGTGCCATATCAATGAGCTTAAATCTTCAATGTTATTATCTCTAATAATTCTTTCATCGTCAGGTGCTAAGAATGTATTATATGTATCTTGTAAAGGTGTTAAAGGCATAGTATACGTAGATAAAATATTAGCAGAAAATTCTGCACCTAGTTTACCTATTGCTTCACTTGATTCTATACTACCATCAAAAACATTACCTATATCATCTACCAATTTATCCATAGCATATAAACCAAATCCAGCCTTACCTACTTGCATACCTGTTACAGCTTGCAAGGATTCACGGAATGTTTTTTTGTCTACAACATCCTCACCCTTTTGGCTTCTTTCAATTAGATGTGCAAAGAATAGATAAGGTGCTGCAGGAAAGAAAGGTCTCATATCATATGTTTGACCGTCTGCTGACCTACCTTCATACCACTTCTCACCTGCATTTTCAGAGTTTCTAAACGCTAATGCACCATATAGCATACCTAACCCAGCTAAACCTTTTGCTGTTTCGTGATATGTACGTATACCAAGCTCTTCGCCTGTTTCACTCACACCTTCTTTACGAAAACTCCTAGCAAGTTCTGCTCTTACTTTTTTATTAGCTAGATACAAAGGAGAGTACTCATAAGTAAAACGCATAGCATTAGCTAAAAATCTAGGAAATGGTACTACAGATGTAGTGACAAAAGGCAAATTATTAGCACCCTTAATTAACAATTGACCCATAGTGCTTTTAGGGGATGCTTGATATGTAAAATATAAAGCTTCTTCTATACCTCTATCTAATGCTTTTTTACCTTCAGTTGTTCCAAATACTTTATTAAAATCACCTTTCTTCATTATCTCCATTAAATCAAAATCAGCATCAGTGACTTTATCACCCCTAGCTAACTTTATTCGTTTCATTTTACGTAGTTCTCGTTCTAATCCACCCATAAAAGCTGCACGTTTAAACATATTATCAGACAGTGTGTTCAGCACGTTTAAGTTTCTGCCCACTCCTGTAGTAATATTACGTAATCTACTAGGTGGATTCTTGCCTTTTAAACCTACGCCTGTTACATCTTCTAAATCAGCTAATTGTCTATATAATTTTTTAGCTTGCGTTTGAAATCCCATAGCAAATATTTCTTCTACTGCTATCGCCTTATCTTTATTTACTAAACCATATGCTATGGCTATAGAATCTTTAAACGAATCCTTAATAGTCTGTGTGGACTTTTCACCTGTAATAACTCTTCGTGTTCCTGATACAACTGCTTGTACACTCGCATCGAAAACATTAGTAAGAACATCAAATCCTACACGTAATCCACCACCAACAGTGTTACGTACTGTTGTACCTACTTGTGATGTCATGGCAGCTAAACGTAGAGCATCTAAACTTCTTAGTGTATCGCCTGCATCAAACTGTCTAATAAATCCATCATAGTCATTCGCATCTGTCAACTTTTTAGACTTAGCAAACACATCAAGTACATTTTCATTTAAGGAGAATATATCAGAAGATGCCACTTCATCTATCGATGACATCATTCTTTTGAGTTGTTTCTTTTCATTTCCTGCTTTTTGCAGAAGTCTACCAGCTTCTGAAAACTCTGATATAAATAAATTAGCAAAGTCATCTTGTGTCAAGTTATATTTATTGAGAACATCACCAAAAGTATCTGTTAATTCTTTATTAGTCTTATCATCTGTCGCATCTTTTATTACACGACTTATAGCTTCTGTTATACGTTCCCCTTTAAATATCGCTTCACCAGTTTTTGAGTCTACTCCTGTCTGAATTTGTTTTAATCCACCAGAATCTGCTAATACTTCTGTTGCTGCCGCAGCCACTCTATTTATCTTGTCAGGCATAACTGCAACTCTAAGAGGTTCATCTATACCTTGTGTATCAGCTATATCTTTACCTACTTGTTTGCCTTCTTCAACCATATCAGCATTTAAAGCGGCAAGTCTTTCTTTTATAGCTGTTCCTGTTTCCTTTGAATCTTCTAATGTTTTAGTTGCAAGTGCTTCTGCTTTTGCAGTTTTCTCTTCTACAGCTTTTTGTGATGTTTCTAATAAGTCATCTGTTTGTTGCTTTTTACTAAAAGCTTTACTTCCATATTTTTTTGCTAAATACAAAGGAACTGTAGATAATACAGCAGGAGCCGCACCTGATATAATACCCGTTGTTATTGTCTGCCCAAAGCTATAGTCATCTTGCTCATCTACAGCCATTAAGCTTTTTTGTTCTGCCACGTCTTGTAGAACACCTGCTGTGGCTTCCGTTGCAACTATAGTTTTTAATGGATTTGCCGCTAAACCTGCTATAGCTCTACCAACACCTAACTTTGCAGTTTGTTGTGCGGCTACACCAGCAAGTTTTCCACCACCCGGAAGTAATAACCCAAGTGCTGTCGATGGTGCTGTAAATATACCACCAGCATAATCTCCAAGTGTAGTTAAAACACCACCACCAAAGTCTTCCATAGCTTCAGTTGCTCTGTACAAAGACTTATAATCGTTAATCTCTTGACGTTTTTTATCTGTGGCTAACCCACTTGTGTAATTCCAATCTTTACCTGCCGTCAATTCATTTACTTTAAACTGTCTAAAATGTTCTATTGTTTCATCAATAGCTTCATCTTCAGATATGTTATCATATCCTAAACGATTTCTAGCAAAACGCATAGCGGCAGCTTTCAGTTCAGGTGACTGAGTAAACTGTTCGTATGTAAAGCCTTCTTTGGGGGGAGTAAATGCAGGAGTTGCAGTTTGAGATGTTATTACTTGAGGTTCATCATCTTCATCAGTAAAAAAACTTGTTTCTTCTGTTACCTCGTCATCTTCTTCAGTAAAAAAACCACCTACTGATTGCTCTTCTTCTTGAACAATTTCATCATCATCATCTGTAAAGAAAGAATTTTTTGTATCCATTTAAATTTCCTTATTCGGGTCTTAATTCAATTGGAACATTTTCTATACCATATCTTTCAATAAATTCTTTTATTATTTCAGGTTTTGGATTAGCCTTTAATTTTTCTATAGTTTCAGCTTTTGGTTTTTTTGTTGTGTCTTTCTTTTTTTCTTCCTTTTTAGTACTACTTCTTTCATATTTCTCTTTTAATGCGAGTAATTGTTTTTGTCCTAGAGGTGATAATTTTTTAAATGTCTCTGAGGTTATTTCTTTATTAATTATATCTAACATTGCTGCCCTTGCTTCAGGTGCATCGGAAATTACTAATCGGCTAACTCCATCTGTACCTTGTTTAGTTATTGTAAACTTAGGGTCGCTCAACTGATTAATATATTTATTCTCTAGGGTAAGCAAAGCTGATGGGTCAAGTTTAGGGTCTGCTTTCTCTTGTAATGCTTTTAACTTTATAATCTCTTCTGCACTCAAGCCACCTTCTCTTTGTAGAGCAAATCCTGTCTCACCTAAATCTCTAGCTTCTGCACCCATACTTTTACCTGCAAGAATTTGTTGCTTGGCTTCATCCATTGTAAGTGTCTTACCAAATAAACCCATCTTACTTTCTTCCACAAGCCTTGCTGCTCGTGCATTAATGTTAAATGCAGGTCTATCTGACATTCTTCTTGCTTGATTCTCTAAATACTCTGCAAGACTAACACCTTGAGCTTTAGCTTTACGTTCTGCTTGTTGTATATCTAACTCATCACCTGCAACTGCTGCTTCATCTGATGCTTGTTCTGCAGCTTCATCTGATAACATAGTTGTACCAGCACCTGATATTCTACCTTTAATGTAATCTGCTAATGTAGTATATTGAGGTTTTTCACCTTTTATTAATGCTCTAGATTGATAGTTTTTAAAGTCTTCACCTATCTGTTTAACAACATCTGCATTACCATAAGTTTTCATAATAGTACGTATCTTGCCAACATCTTTTATACCAAGACCTCTTATAGCATCAGTTTCTTGTCGTAACATTCTTTTGTTCTTTGTTATTTCATCTTCATATGCTTCAGTTTTACCAGCAAACTCTTCAGCATTTGCTTTAGCTTCAGCCGCTACAGTTGTATCTTTTGCTTTAGCTACAGCACCTAACTCCTCTACACCAGAAGAGAAAAAACTACCCCAATCAAATGCCATCTTTATCATCCTTATTTTTTCTTGCCATTAAGCCTTTACTACTAGACTTTATTTCTTTAGCTGATGTTTCTATGTCTTCAGTTATAGGACTGTCTTCACCCTTTTCCATCTCATCTAGAACTTCTTCTAGTAATCGACTATCAATCTTTTTGGGTTCTCTAGCACTTCTAACATCTATGTCAGATATCTTATAATCTATTTTAGAAACCTCTGCTGCACCTTTTAAGTATTCAACAATTACAGGAGATGCTAATACTCCTATATCAATAGTATGTTCACCTTCCATAACAGCAGTTTCTATAACAGCTTCTACTAATGTACTAATAGATGTACCATATCTCATGGCATCTAACAAAGGCATAACTATCTCTTCATTTTGTAGTCTACGTAAATAGTTATTTATGACTACATCTAAACTTGATTCTTTTGGTGTATTTTCCCAAGGTCTATTGCCGACTTCTGTAGTAAGAGAAGCACCGGGAATAGGACCATCAAATGATGCATTAGGATTTTGTATTGGTAGTTCTGCCATTCTTTACCTCTTGAAATGCTTTTCGTATATGTAATACATAAGCTATTACTAATTTTTGTTGCTCTTTATCTATATCATCAGTTTTCATAGATGCTTCATTATATTTAAACATCTCTCTACTTCTAGTCAATAAACCTTTCTTAGCTGTCATCTTTTTTTCTAATTTAATATTACTAGGAATACCATCAGATTCAGCCTTTTCTACTTGCATAGATAAATCATTTATTCTGGAGTATGCCTTTGAAACACTATTATTAATCATTTTATATTCCTATATTAACTAAATATACTTGAAAGTGAATTAGACTTTCCAAATAGCCAACTCGCACCAGCAGAAACAGCAGTGTTAAGGATTGACCCTGCCGTATTAGAAGTAGCCATATTTACTACACCCTTGGCTAGTGCTTTAGCTTCATCAGATTCAGCAGTCAATGCTGCGGCAGCTACAGTAGACTCATCTTGCATCTTACGCAGTGTGATATCTTTAGCACGTTCTTGAGCATTGTCACCACTCTTCCATGCAAATTCCATATCATCTCTAAAGCCTTGCCACAAGTTATTATATGCACCTGTTGATACATCTATTAGTGCTTTAGCATTTAATTCATTAGCTCTATTGATTGCAGCAGTATCGGCTGTAGCAACTTGTCTTCTCCACTGTGCATTTGATTGGTCAATGACTAATCTGTTCTGTGCATTAAACTGCTCTCGTTGATTCTTCATTGTAGTATTAAACTGTTCTAAAGCATTTAACTCGCCTGCATTATATCTTGACATTGCATTAGATTGTTCAGCATTAAAGTTTGATACTTGTGTTTGCAAGTTAGCAAAGAACTGGTCTGTTTGATTCTGTGATGTAGCATTAAATTGTCTACTTGCATTAGTGGCAGCTTGGTCAGTAAACAAAGACTGTGCTATTGTTTGTGCTTTAAACATAGCTGTTTGTTGATTATTATTTAGATTGCCCATGTCCATCTGTAAGAATGATTGTGCATTCTGTACAGCAGATTGTTGTCTATTACTTAAATTAGACATATCTAAATTTGATAAGGCAGATGCTTCAGCCATGACCATTGCTTGATTATTTGATAAGTTAGCTAAACCTACAGTATTGGCTGCACGAGAGTTCTCTAAAGCTATCTGTTGTTCAGCAGTAAAGTTCATATTAGCTATATCAGCTATCTTAGCAGAGTTCTGTACTCGTGTTTGAAATGCTTGGTCAAACTCTTGACCTATAAATGTAGCACGTTGCTGTGCTGCAAGCATGGCTCGTTGTTGTCTATTGGATAGATTAGCTTGCTCAAAAGATGCTATTGTTTGAGCATCAGCTTGTGCTATAGGAAGAGCAGCCTCTAATGCACCTTGTATCATAGCTTGTCCAGCCATTGATGATGCACCCAAACCTCTTTGTGCCATCTGTGCCTGTACAGCACGTAATGTTCCAGCCGCCCATGCAGGTGGATTGCTTGCATCAAAGTTAGACGTTAGACTAGCAAGTTGTCCTTGTACAGTAGCTTGTGTTGATGGGGATGCTTCAGCAGCTTGTATCTGTTCTGCATACGTAGATGCAGTTTCAGCATTAGCACTAGGAGTAATTAATTCATTTGTTTCAATCTGTCTTTGTACAGGATTCTGTAGTTGTGTTGCTGTACCTTGAGCAGCTTGTAAGTTAGATACAGCACTTTGATTCTGTTGAGCAGGATTAACTTGAGCTTGCTGACTAACAATACCTTGAGCAGCTTGCATGGTAGTCGTAGCATTTTTAATCTCAGGTGATACTTGTGATGCTTCTGTTTGTGCTGCTGTAGTTAATGTAGGTGCTGTTGCTTGTGTTACGGTTGCTTGTATTGGAGCAGCAGTCTTGACCTCACCTGTCACTTGACCACTTGTAGTAGCAACATCTTGTTGTGTTGTAATAGGTGTATCTGTAGCCACTGTAGCACCACCTACAGGCAAAGTAGGCGATAAGGCTTGTTGAGTACTAAAGTCTTCTATATTAGGCTGTGCAGTCGTTGTAGTAGCAGTATTAGTAGTCTCTCCACCCTCTTGCAGTTTAACTACACCACCCTTAGCCATCTCTTGTGCCTTACTTCTGTACACAATCATCTCACGTTCTTTGTCAGGGTTCTGCTTCAAGTAGTCATCAAACTTTTCCATGCTACCTGCATAACCCATACGTGTGGCTATCTTTTGTAATCCTTGTGGCTTAAAGCCTTTAAACATTGCCATGTATCTTTATCCTATTTCATTACTATTGCGACAACCAAAGCTACCACACCTAAAGTTCCCACCATAGACATAGCTTCTATTCGCCACATTCTTTTGTCTAAGCCTTCTAACTTGTCATTGACCATCTGATACCTGATAGCACATTCTTTCTCGTGGGCATCTAGCTCTAGTTGTACTTTTAGTTCAGGTTGCATACTCATTTTCATCCTTAATCTGCTTCAGCTATTGTGTTGCCTTCAGCTACCCATTCAAGGATTGCTTGGTAGTGTCTGTTGGCAGGGTCTAGTGGTACAGCCCAAGTAGAGCTATCTGCAACTATCTGTACAGCAGTGTTTTCATTATTAGGATTATCTAAAGGTGCTTTGTAATATGTTGCTGATGTAATATTCATTTGTATCTCCTATAATTCTGCATCTAATCTTATATTTGTTGGTGGAGCAGTTTGAGTTCCACTTTTATAAATATAACCCATAGTTGTTCCAACAACATTAAGGTCTAAACTAGCAGGATTGGTATCAGCAGTAATACTAGCAGTTGCTCTTTTTGTTACATAAAAGAAATTAGCTATACTTACGTTAGTATAATATACATGAGGATATACTCTATCTATAACTTCATAATACCTCTGACACAAAGCTAGTTCTTCCCCAAATGACCTATGCTCAAATGGTGTGGCTTGTTCGCCTACTTCTAGTTGACATTCTGTTATTTGAAAGGTTGCACTTGCAGTTGTCATAATAGCATTTGTTGCTTGTCCATCTGCCCAATCAGTCAAACCACTATAATTTTTCCACGCACCAACAGAGCCACCACCTTTAGCATTTGTACCTGCCGACAAATGCCAAGACACATACAATCCAGTACCAGTATCATTAACAATTCCACCACCAGAGTCTGTATCACCAACAAATGTTAAGGTTTTTTTCTCCCATGTATTAGCAGAATCTATAGTATATGTTTTGTTAAATATTCTAGCAGTAGAATCTTCTTTATAAAGTCCAAAAGCATATGTACCAGTTATAGATGATTTAACATAAAATGATATTGTAATTGCTTCAGCATTGGAATTTCCATATTGAAGATGTTGTAAATTTTGTGCTTCAATTTTTTGAACAATGTAAACATATTCATCTGCATCATATGAACTTTCTGCTGTTCCAGTTGTCCATTTTAATGATTTACCATTAGCACTTGTAGGGTGGTCAGCAACTTGTGCTACAGTTCCATCAAGTTGTTCATGTGTTCCACCCATTGTAAATCTAAATCTATCTGGTGAGTAACCATCAGTTGTGCCATCATGTGCCAATGTTGTAGATGTACCCCTCTGTGCCACCTGCATTGCACCATTTATAATAATATTCCTTCGCCCACCAATCTGACTATTGGTTAGGACTTCACCCATCTTTGCTAATTCTGCTGCTTTGGTCATGCTAGGTCTCCATGTATTGATGTCGCAATAAATGCATAATCAGTTGCAGACGTTGAATTTCTAGTAAAAATCAAAACACTGCTTGTTGTATAACCATCACCTAAAATTATAGTCGGTTCTCCTCCAACACCACTTTCTGAAATACCACCTGTTGCACTAAAGTCATTGTTAGACATATTATTAGAAAAGTTTGGGACATAATGCCCAGTTCCAGAATCAGTAAGACTTGCTATATTATAGCTATCTCTACTTGCAATAGTTCCTGTTCCGTTAAAATTAACCCAAGCCTTTGCTGTTCCATTATGCACTACACTCACAGCAATACTATTATTACTACTTGCATCTGTTAATGTGTTTACTCTTAATATACTAGCCATTATGCGAGGTCTCCATTTATTGTCTCTCCAATCGCATCTGAATCTGCATTGGAATTGTCTTTATTAACCAAAT
>Ga0208767_1003641_pt1 | contig 11128 bp, 4 predicted proteins | sample VirMetDEL_Mar_21_FD_184514 | JGI IMG/M metagenome (GOLD analysis project Ga0208767, IMG submission 184514) | Aqueous microbial communities from the Delaware River and Bay under freshwater to marine salinity gradient to study organic matter... | ecosystem: Environmental > Aquatic > Marine >... | reverse complement strand
TGCTAAATATCAATTCAGCATTAGCAGTAAATCCAGATTGTTCTAAGTACTTAGCTCTTTTAACAGTGTTTAATACATCAATTAAATCAGTTGTTATTGTACCAACTAACCAGTTTTTACCTGGTTTAGCATAACCATCGCCTTTAGTTATATTAAATATCTGATCACCAAAAGCTTTTAATACTCCATCAGAATTAACTAAATCTAATAATTCTTTTAAATCTGTCTTAGATATACCAGGAACATCGTAACCAGCTTTGTTAAATAAGTAAACTCTTACAGCTTGTTCTTTAGTAAAACCTGACTCAGTTTTTTTCCTAAGATCTTTAGGAACTTCTAAAGCTTTTTTGAGAGCTTTAAAATCCTCCATTAATTGTATTCTATCAGCTGCTATGTTTTCATTTGCCATAGCGTATGGATCAAGTAAGTTCTTTTTAAACCAAGCCATTTGGCTGTCACCTAATTTACCTTTACTTAATAATGGATATATTAATCCCATAAAGTCTTCAGCTGAATAAGGTATAAAGAATTTTTTATTACCTTTATTAGCTCCTCTTACTTTTGCTTTAGCTTCTGAGTATACTTTTTCCGATGCTATTCCTGTAGTTTGTTCTATTATTTTATTAAAGTCTTCGTTAACAGATTTACTAAATTTAATTTTATCTTGTTGAACTTCAGATTTAACATCTACAACGTCTAATACTTTTTCAACTGGAGCTACCTGCTTTGTTCTAGGTTTAGTTATTTCAAAATCATAACTACTTTTTTCTGGCGCAATAAAATTGTTGCTTTCCCACACATCTGTGTTCCAACCTAGTTTTTTAGCAATACTATTCATTAATGTAGTATATAATCTAACTCTACTTTGTTCTGATTTAAGGGAAGAAAATTCAATTTTCTTTATTTTTTTATTTTGATTAATTGCATCTAATAAGCCGTTATAAACAGTTCTAATTACTTTAACAGCGTCTCCTGTACCCGTAATATCTATTCTACCATCAAGATCAAACTCTACATCAAAACTTCCTTTATTATCTCTTGAATCTAAATTAATGTTGTATTTTTTATTATTTATAGTAAAACTAGCTTTAATATTACCAGCCTCATCTGTTTTAAAATTTCGTTTTTTCTTACTAATTGAGCTTTAGACTTAACGTCTAGCATGTCCATTGACTTTCTAACAGCTTCAACATTCTGTAGCGCGTCATCTGCAAAATAAAAATCATTATAACCTTCAGCGGCTTTTTCAACCATCCAATTAGCTTTAGCTTCACCTGTAGAGTTACCCAAACCAGTTATATTTTCTAATGGTATATTTAACCCTACACTGTCTAAAAACTCTTTAATAGCTACTTGAGCTTCAGGTGCTCTAGCTGTTAAAACAAATATATCTTCCGTTCCTCTTGCTGCTTGTATTTTTTTAGCTATATCTAATAATGGGCCAGGTTTGCCTTTAGTAACTTTATTAAACTCAGAAAAATCAAACACGTACCCCTCTTCTAATAATTGTGCTCCTTGTTTGGCAAACTCTTCAGCGTTTAGCTTACCTTCTGTCCCATCAGGTGCTGTAAATAAAACATCTGACTTAGTAGTTGCTAATGTATCATCAAAATCAAATACCCTAATTTTTTTAATAGGAGCATTTGGATCTCTTGCTATTTTTAAAGCTTCGTCAATTGTTTTAGCATATCCAATAATTTCTTGATTGCTGCTAGTTTTACTAAAACCAACAACATTATTAGACATATTATTTACATTAGATTTTCTAGCTTTTGTTTTTTGTGGTACTAGCTTTAAGTATTCGTTTAATAACTCTCTAGCGGCTTTAGGATCTAATCCATTAACAATTTGATCTTCAATTAATGAGTTTTGAAATGCTGTAACGTCAGGGTTGTTTTTATACTTAGCCTCTACATCAACATTAAACAATTCAGATACTGTTTTGCCATCAAAAGTTAAAGAGTTAGGATTCATACCACCATTGTTTCCATTAACATTTGAGTTAAAATACCTTACCCAGATACTAATAGCTTTTGAAAAATTATTCGTTTTCAAAGCTTCAACTAAAGATTCAATAAATATACTAGGAGGTAAATTTCCATAATTATATTTTTCGCCATACCTTCCTGACAAATCTTTTAGTTTATTGTTGTTAGAATTAGAAATACCTAACATAAAGTAATTATCTCTAATAAATTTAAAGTTTTCTTTAACAGTACCATTTATTATGTCTTCAAACATCATCTCAGCTGCTTGATTTTGCTGCCATATGTGTTCTTTCTCTCCTTTAAAACCCGCATCAATAAAACCTTGATCAACACCTCTAGGCATCGCTGACTGTCTTATAAAATGTCCAGAATTACCTGAAGCGCTGTTAAATAAACCTGCTACATAAAAAGATGTTTCTGGGTAATCTTTAACCATTTCTTGTAACTGAAACAACATATATTCTAGTCCATCATAATTATTAGTTGTTTTCTGCAAATATTCTTTACTTCCAAAATTAACAAGTTGTTTTTTACCTTTTTTTGTGGTAGTAAAAGCTTTTTGGCTAACAGTTTCTTTAACTATATTTCTTTGTTTTTCAGTAAATTTTTTTTCATTTTTTAAACCTTCTTTTACTACATTAGCTCTTTGCTTTCCTGTCATAAAGTGACCTCTTCCAAATTTATCTGATCTAGAAGCATAATTATTACTATTTACTAAATTAGATATTGGCAAATACTTGGGTAATATTTCTTGTGTAACATATTGGTAATACTTTACTGCTGTATTATCAGTATTTTTTAAATAACCTTTATTTACATCATAAATAAATTCTTTACCTTCAAAATTAAATTTAAATTCTTTTATATTATTTTTTGCTAAAAAAAGCCTAGCTGCGTTATTTATACTTGTTTTACTAAACTTAACACCTTCAGGTCTAGCTATTTTTTCTCTAACTTGAGGTGCGCCTCTTGTAACTTCTTCTTCTGTTATACTTTCTGATAAATCTATAGTGTTACCAGTTTCGTTTCCTTTAGTGTCGTAAATTGGCTGTTTTTTATTATTTACTATGTCATTAAATTCATTTTTAGCTATAACTTCAGCTAAGAACTTAGGCATTTTTCTTTTAAAAACATCTGGACGAATATTCATTAAATAATCTACTACTTGATCTACAGATGGGTCTAATGTTTTAAATAAGTCATTTCCAGCTTTTAAATTAGTTGTAGATGGTATACGACCTTCGTCAATTGCTTTTTGCGTTTGAGTAGGATTCATATTTTTTATTTCTAACTCATAAAATATATTCCAATTAGATCTTCTCATTACAGACGGATCTACTTTATTTAAAGCTATTAAATCTTCTGCTATGCTTTCAATAAAAGCTTTTCTATTTTTAGTAGACAATAAACCGTCTTTAGGTGCACTTAGCTTGTCATATAACCTATTTCCAGTTGCTGTTGATACATAGTCAACAAAAGCTTTAAAAAACTTCTTAGGATCAGTCATAGCTGGTCTATCTGTTTTTCTTAAGAAATTTGTTATATCTCTTTTTACTAAATTAATTTCATTATCAGTTAAATCTATTTTTTTAGCTATTTTAGATTGTTGAGGCTCTATTTTCTCTAGCTTTTCTTGAGCTAATTTTATATCAGTGTAATCTTCTGGACTAATTTCATCTGATACTAGCGTTTCTGCTACAGTTGTTTTAGAATCTTCACCACCTACTTTTTTAGTAGTTGTTACTGTTCTAGGTTGCCTACTTATTTTATTTTGTACATCTCCAGAAGCTAAGTTTATTAAAGGTTGACCACTAATATTTTTACCCATTAACCAACCAAATAAACTATTTTTAGAAGCGTCGTATTCAGATTGATATTTATCGCTTATTCTTTCTTTAACTTGTTTAACAAAGCCAGGATTCATATTTAAATAAGCTTCACCAACCGTATTACGTATCGAAGCGTCTAAAGTATTACTTTGCTCTATTTCTAGTAAAGCATCAAAATACTCTGGAGATTTTTTAAATTCTTTTTTAGATTTAAATTTTCTATTTTCAGCCGGCCCAGTAAACTTGTCAAAAATTTCTTTTATTTCTTTATTTTCTTCTGTTTTAGAAAAACCTAATTCTTTTTTAACACTTGGAGTTTCTGATAATTTTAAAGCTCTTTTGCTTAATTGTCCTTTTGAAACACTTTTAGAATAATCTTTCATGAAGTTGTAAGCTTGTCTAGCGTTTTCAAATTCTTTTTTAATACCTAGCTTTCTTAATATTTCTTGAACAAAGTTTAATATTTTATTACCTATGCTTTCGTTAAAAGCTATCTGATTAAGTTCTATAGCGTCGGAAAAAGCATTAAACCACTCTATAGAAGTTTCTGGATCAAAACCTTCCATTCCCATGTAGTTGTCTTGTATCCTTTTGTTTACAGCATCTAATTGTTCTTTACTTAATAAACTTTTAAAATCTTTAATCAGAGTTCTTCTATCTTCTATATTTATACCTTCAAAATAATCATCTACAAGGAAATGAAAAGTTTCATGAGAGCCAACAGATATAGCTCCTGTTTGTCTAGCTAAAGTTTTGTTTATAACAGCTATATTTCCTATTTTAAATCCATCGCCTTGTGAAACATCCATTTGCTTTGTGCCAGGATTTTCTTTAACATATTCGTCGTATATTTCTTGAGCTTTTTCACCAGCTGACTTAACTAAATTTCCATTAGTATCAAACTCGTCTTCAACTGTGTAAGTTTTTTTGCCAAGTTTTTTACCTTGAGTTTCTAAAAACTTTATAGTTCTATCTAGTTCAAACTCTTGTAAGCTTTCTGCTACATCAACTGTTTTTTCTGCTATACTAACATCAGATTCCGATGTGCTTATTTCGGAGATTTTATTATCTATTTCTTTTACTCTATCATTTGCTAACTTAACAGAGTTTTGATTTGGATCTAAACCTTTTGTTTTTTCTTTTAATTTGTTTTTTTCATATATTAAACTAGCAATTTCTTCTTGTTGTTCTTCGGATAAGTCAGAGTCTGTTTGATTAACAGCACTTTGAAAATCTTCTATTTTTTGTATTAATAAATCTCCTTCTTTTTTAGATATATTACCAAGCTCTTGCTCTTTTCTTATTTTAGACACAGCGCCTTGTTTAACACTGTTTCTTCTTAATAAAACTTTACCTGTAGCTCCCAAGCTTTGAACGGTACCTCCCATGAAACTACCTAGTGCAAAAGCTTCAAAAGCATTATTCATGTAGTCTTCAAGTGTTAAGTCTTGAACTCCATAAAAGTCATCTGTCAAATCTTGACCAAGCGAAGTTAAAGCCTCTGTAACTCCTTCTAAAGCTGTGTTTATTCCAAACGCTTTCATTATTTCTTTAGCTGTCTTATCACCCAGTTCTTTTGATATTTTTTGAGCCGCTTCTTTACCCGCTATATTAAAAGTTCTTTTTACTTGACTTCTAATTCCTGATTTAAATACTTGAAAAGATTTAGCACCAATAGGACCCATAATACCTTCAAAAAAGCCTTCAGCACCACCTCTTAAAAAAGCTCTTGTAAGTTTATCTCCTCTAGTAAGTTCTTTTAATTTTGGATCATCTGAAAATCTAGATTCTTCATACTCGTCAGGAATTAAAATACCTGACATCATGCCAGAGCTTCCTAAAGCTTGCTTTATTAAAAGCTGTGTTGTTGGTATAGATTTACCTCTTGTAGCTATAGCTGGAAGTGAAGATAAAACCATTAATGGCAAGCTTTCAGCTGTTGTTCTAAAGCCTAAATTAGCTGCATCTGCAAAGTTTCCATTTTTTATACTATTAACAAATCCGTCTTTATATTCTCTTTGAGATTGTCTTAATTTGTTTCTTTTTTCAATATTAGATTTAGACATTAAATCTCTATAAGCTCTATATGCTAGCTGAACATTTCCAGGTTTGTAACCAGTAGTCTCAAGTATAATATCTTCTACGTAGTTTAATCCAGCGTTTTTAAAGTTTTCTATAGCTATAGTACCCGCTTGCAAACTTTCCCAAAGATCACCTAGTCTGCTTCCAGATTCTTTTTGCTTTTTTGCTAAAGATTTTAATTTATCATCTCCTTCTGGTATTTCTAATTGTATTTTTTCATCTTGAAGATCGTTAATAAAATCATTGTCAAAAAGTTTATTTTTTAAAATTTCTCTATCAACTTCTTTTCCGTCTATGTAGTATTTACCAGGAACTTCATCTATGTTATATTTAGCTTTTCTAGCCTCCTCTTCTTTTTCTTGTTCTAAAGCAAAGTCTCTAGTAGTGAACATGTCTCTTTGCTCAAACAGATCCTCTTGATTAACCTCAGCATCGTCTTTACTTGGCAAATTTTTTTCAACTTCTTCAAACTTAAACTCTGGAAACTTAGAATTTGCAACTTCATAGTTATAGTCTTCTTTTTCAACTGTAGCTATATAATCTTTTAAAAGCTGAGGATCATACTCAGATAACTCTGGAAATTTATTTAATACAACATCCCAATTATAATTATCTTGTTGAGCTGTTGCTACTAAATCTTTTAATAATTGTTCATTCATTATCTAGGTATACCTTGATTTTTATTTAATTCTTGTTGTTGTTTTTGCTTTATTTCTTTCAATGCTTCTCTAAATATAGTGCTTTTCCTCATTTCTTGTTTTTGAGACTCTGTCATTTTTTCAAACACTAAACCTGGTTGATTAGTTTCTTTAGCATATTGCTCAACCGCATATTTAAGAGACTCTCTACTAAAAGTTTGAGCTTGAGTAGGCGTAGTATCTCCAGTTAAAGCATCGACACTTCCACCTTCTTCTTCAGCCGCGTCTAAATCTATATCTAAAGTGTTTAAATACTCAGTCATTCTAACTTGAGGTATCATTAAGTCTTTTGGTTTGTTATCATTTATTTGTATTATTAACTTATCTAAGTTGGCGTTTGTAGCTTCTAACTTATCTAAAGATATTACTTCTGAATATTTTGGTATAGCATCTTTACCAGTTCCCTGGTAAGTTACCCTATAAAGAGTATCATTTTTTACATCAAAAGCAACTGCAGAACCAGGGTTTTGATCTCTTAAATACTGAGCATATGAATCTAAAGGAGAATCTGATTGTAGTATGTCTAAAGCTGTATTAGCCTCATTTCTAAATATTCTAGTGTAATCACCTTTTTTAGCATCATCACTGTCTTGCTGCTGCATGAATAAAGTTGTTTGATTTTCTTTAGCGTATTGATCCATTATTAAATTAACTTTAGCATCTAAAGCTTTTTTAATTTGATCAGAAGTACCTTTAAATGGCTCGTTAGGATCTATGTCATTTGAAAATTGAGATAAGTACTGGTATTCATCTCCAGATATACTAGTTAGCAAATTAGGGTCATTATATAAATCTTCTCTTATTTTTTTTCTAGCTAAATCATAGTTTTTTCTAGTAGTGGTAGTTACAGTACCATCGGCTGCTTCAGTTTGTATTTTAATAAGTTTAGGCTCATAATTGCTAGCATATTTATCATATATAGCTTTATATTCAGCACTTGGATCTCCTACGTAGTTTATAGTTCCAGGGCCACCATTTTTTCTAGACTGCATATAGTTACTTATGTTTTTGCTATAGCCATTATAGTTTAAAGTAAAATTACCATTTTCATAACCTATTTTAGTTCCATTACCTTTATTTAAATATATATTATTCATAAAAGCTCTAGCTTTAGGATCTGTACTATTAGATATTTTAAACTGACCACTACCGCTTTCAACTATTTTTTGATACTCTCTACCTTCTTCATCAAATATAGCTAAACCAGCTTGCAAATCTTTAACGCCATTGAGTAAATTTGATTGAGCTTTTAAATATTCAGTTTGGTCTCTACCTATAGAATTATAACCTAATCTATATATATTATCTATTTCAGAATTAATTTTAGCAGTTAAACTATCTTTAAAATTTTCCTCATCATCAGCACTTAAACTAGATGATATTCTTTTTAGCTCTGCATCTTGTAAAGTTAATTCATTTTTACTTTTTTCAATGTTAGCCATTTGAGTGTCAAATGCTGTAACAGCTCCTTGAATACTTTTTGATAAGTAATCAGCACTTCTATTTATTAAGTAAGGATTAAAACGTCTTGCCATAATTTATTATTTATATTCCAAATTTTTGTCTAGTAGAATCTATTAAGCCTTGTATTTCTGCAGTTGATTGACCAGCTTGTCTTAATCTATCTCTTTCTTTAACCATATTACTTAATCCGGATTTTTGCCAAGTATTACCTTGTGGGCTAGCAAATATATCAGCTGAAAGGCTAAAGTCAAAATCAGGTATTTCTGGCACTTCCATTAACTTTATATTATTTATTAAATCTACACCAGCTTGGTTTGCCGCTTCTGTAGCGCCGCTAGTAAAGGTTGATCCAGATCCTTCTGGTAGTTGCGAAGGTACTATTCCACCAGCTAATGTTTCTAATCCTTTACCTAAAGAGCTCATAGCTGATTGTGTAGAGTATATTTCTTGAGCTTTTAATAAGTCAGCTTGATCTTGTAATCTAGTTAAATCTGCTTCTGTTCTTTTTTCTTGCAGCATCATAGTTTGCATTTGACCTTGAGCTTTTGCTAAGTCAACTCTTTGCTGCCCTTGAGCTTGTAGCCTTTGGTTTTGAGCTTCTTGTTGTTGTATATTAGCAGAGACACCTCTTTTACTTTGCAACGCAGCTTGAGCTAAAGCAGTTGCTCCACCAGCTCCAGTTTGTCTTAAATTATCTAATGTATTAGCTAAAGCTATATCTGATTGTTCAGCTTGAAATTTAGCAGCTTCTGTAGCTACAGATAAATTAGCAAAAGGATTTGATATATTAGCATAAGGATTGTTAAGCTGCTGTCTGTTTTCCATTAAAGTTTCTATATCTTTAACTTTATTACCGTAATCTCTTTTTGCTCTTATAGCTTGATAACCAGCTAAAGCGGCAGGCGCAGCTTGAGCAGCAGCTTTCCACCCTGTTCCATCTGCTAATTCAAAATTATCTAAAAAACCACTCATAATTATATTTTTATCTTGATGACACTACAAATTCTGTTGAGACAGCAAACAACTCTTTTAATCCGCCTGGATCTGTAGCTGTATCTGTCGACACTTTTACTGTTGCTAAATAACCTTTAATACCTGTTGTAGCATCACCGAAGAATACTTCTCCTGGTCTAGCCGCGCTATTATTTATTAAATTAGCAAAATATTTATTTTCTTTTCTATTAAAACCTGCTCTATAAGGTACTCCACCTTCGTTGTATAAGCCTTCATCGTAACTTCTTATTAACTTAGCAGAGTCATTAAATTGTGTTTGAGCATTTGACTGCACATCAAAACCTTCTGCATCTGATAAAAATGACTCAACTTGCCAGCCGTTACTACCTTCGTAATTAACAGTTTTAAAATTCTTTATTATACTTGGATTAGCATTAAATATAAATTCTATACTAGAGTTAGAAGTAACACCGTAAAATGTACTTCTAATATGACCAGGTGTTTGGTCATAATGCTCGTATATTTCAGAATCGTAAAAACTATAATATTTACTTTTTAAACTACCAACAAAATTAGGCTCGTAAGTAAAAAAACTAGTCCAGCCGTTTATGTCGTCTTCAAACGATAAGGTGCTATACACATCAGGCGTTACAGTATCTTCACTTTTGTCTTGTATAGATACTACATAATTTTTATTATAAATGTCCCATCCACCTATTACTTTGTCTTTTACAAACTTAGTAAAAGTAGCACTTTGCCCAATGTTTGGAGTTCCAGGATCATTGCTTAAATATAGTGTATTTGTATTAACTATACCTATTATAGTAGCTGAAATAGGTGAACCACTTGTTTGAGGTATAGAAACTAACATACCTTTTTCTAAGTTGGTTAAAACATTTGAAGGGCTTAATGTTAATTTAGCTGGGCTTGATCCCGAGCCTACTATAATACCTGTAAAAGTAAATTCTTTAAAATTACTATTTATTTTAGCAAACTCATCTCTAAAAAAAGTAGACATACCATATTGAGATATTTCAGTTAAACCATCTCTTGATAATCTCATTACGGCATTTCTATATTTATCTGTAAAATATCTTCTATAACCAAAGTTAGCAAAACTTTCTGGGTTTTTGCTTATACCATATTCGCCAACATAGGGTGTTATCTGACCAATAACCAAGTTAGTCGACGTTACAGAGCCTGTACCTTCAGCAGAGTAAATAGCATCTTTATCTATTAAAGCATTGCTTACTTTGTTTTCTTGAAATATAGCTAAATTACTATCTATAGCGTGTAGCTTTTGTATAGACCCATAGTTAGGATCAACTGCTTTTGTTATCTCTTCACCTACAGAAAAAACATTTGTTTCATTTAAATCAGTTCTTGAATTATAAACACCTGAATATATTAAAGCATTTACCCTAACAGATTGCTCGTTACTTGTTTCTATTAAATAAGCTCTTGGTCCGTAGCTAGTAGAAGTATTATTATAGCCACCTCTTATTCTAGCTTCTTCTATTATCCAATTTCTTCCTCCAACACCTATTACATTAATAGTGTCATCACTAGCGTTTGCCCCAAAAATAGGGTAGCCAGCAGGATTGCTTGGTAAACCAGAAAAAACAGGTTGATAAGCTGCATTACCTGAAGTAACATCATTAACATTCTTCTTTAAAACAAAAGAGTTAAAATATTTTATTGCAACGGCCATATTATATTATCACTTATTTTATAATTATATTACTATTTTTCAAAAGTTATAGTTCTATTAAAGTCTGTTAAACCAGCAGGTATGCTAGTTTCGTTGCTATCATAAACTTTAACTCTAAAATATGTAGTAAGTTGTTGTCCTGTTTGGGTAAGAAGTTGGTTTATAGCATTAGCGTCAGGATGTAAAACAAATTGGTTGTTAGGTAGTTGTGTTCCATTAGCTCTTACGTTGTCAACAAATAAATAAGGATGCGGTAAATTATTTGAATCCACAACAGTAGCTGAAAGTTGTTCAGTATCTCTACTAGTATCTGCACTTCCATTTTTAGCAGTAAATCTAATTACTTCAAAAAACTCAACATTAGCTGTATTAATAGGGCCTTGGTAAAGCTCCGTTTGAGCA
>Ga0208767_1003638_pt1 | contig 11133 bp, 27 predicted proteins | sample VirMetDEL_Mar_21_FD_184514 | JGI IMG/M metagenome (GOLD analysis project Ga0208767, IMG submission 184514) | Aqueous microbial communities from the Delaware River and Bay under freshwater to marine salinity gradient to study organic matter... | ecosystem: Environmental > Aquatic > Marine >... | reverse complement strand
GTCGCGCGTTACCCGTAAGGAAACAGTTGCGGTAGGACCCGCTTTATCGTCTGGCCGTCTTCATGGCGCGTGCGAACTGCTTGTTGAAGTTCCTCGACAGGTTTTTGCGAACAATCATCGTCCCATCTTCAAAGAACAAGTATCTCTTCGTGATGACCACGCTCTTCTCGAAGCTATACATCAGATCAATCGGCAACCTCTTCTTGCCTCGCCTCTTAAAGATGCCGCGCTTTCCGCTCTTCATCTCAGCAACAAAGCTGCGCGGCTGGTTTAATAACTCACGCGGCTGAAAGTTTTTCGGCACGCCGCGCGTTCTGCGTCGGTTCTTAACCCTGTCAGATGGAATAGCAAGGCTCCCAGCGCGCGCAGACTTGATGCCACCCTTGGCGTGCAGGTGTAGATTGCCGCGCACGCCGGTAGCGCCTTTCGGTGGCACCTGCCTGACGATGGCCGTGAGATTTCTTTTGTTCGCCTTAACAACCCGAAACGATTGCGACGCGAAGCGTTTGTCTTTTACCTCAAACGCGCGGTCATATGTCGGCCCGACAATCTGTTTACGCACTTGAAACGCCGTGTCATTCAGAGTGTTGGCGAAAGCAAACGGCAACTGCTTGCGCTGCACATTGTTCAAGCGTCGCTCAAGCTGCTTGTAGTTCGATGACAGATTAACTTGCATCAGTCGAAATCCACCTTCAATCGCTCAAGGTAGAGGATAGCATCCATCAACTCTTCCTGCGCGTGATTAATCCACTCAAGCGTCGGAGCGGGATTGTCGGCCATCGTGCATCCGTAAGTCACGATGCCCTCCGCGCTGCGCGCGTGAAAGCGATCCGTAACCGCGCGCACAATCGGGTCCTCTTCTTTACGCTCGCGTGCGGTCGCCAGACGTATTTGGCACGAGCGACAAGGGCATCCTGCGTATCCACTATGCATCGCTTTCTGCCTTGGTGACATACTTCTCACTGATGATGTGCAGCGGTGGCGACACGCCATCAATATGCGCCGCCTCGTCTATGATCGTGTGCGCCATCCAATGATCGTTGCCCATGCGCTGCACCAAGCGCCAGCGACGCCCATTTTCGCTATATACGATATCATCTTTCTGCACTTGCTCTCTCCATTTGTTGCTTCGTCAAAACGGAATGTCCTCGTCAAGATCGCGCAGTGTCACGCCTTCGATCTCCGCGTCTGGGAAATAGTCCTTCACCTCGCACGCAGTTTCCGGCACGAGGCGCGCTAACTCATCGATGTGGAATTTCGGCATGTCGCGCGGAATGTCGTTGATGCTGGCGTTGCTGCTATAGACCGCGATCATAGAGCCGCGAGGATGCGGCACAACCCATATCGCCTCACGCGCTGGCTTGATACCTTCCTCGCGCGCAACTGCGTCGATCTTAAACCACGCGCGTCGCATTGCGTGTGCGCATCGAAGCATCGCCTCGTGATCGTCAGCCTCGATCGCTGCGTTCAAGAACGAAAGCTGCTTATCGAATTTCTCCCGCCATTCATGCTGCACATGCGAAAGCAATTTGCCATCCCACGCGATCTCCATTTCTTTTGCCACCGCATCCAGTTTCCTGATCGCCTCTTTCGCTGCGCCGGACACATCACCGGACGGACAGGACATACTTAAGGGTATGTCCGTGTCCGTCCGCGAGCCGTGTTTTGTGCGGGATTTGTCCAAAACCCGTCCGCGCTTTTGTCCACCTTTTGCAACCATTTGATTTCCTTATGTGTTTTGCGGGTCGTCCCGGACACGCACTTGTCCAAAAAGCGTCCGGCAAGTTGTCCAGCCGCAAAATGCTTAGATTTCCGCATTTTCCACGTTTCGCGCCATTTCGACCTCCCAAACGAGGCCCTCGCGCTTCTCAACGAGGCGTTTCGAGAGCAATGATTTTGCTGCACGTGCGAAGGCTTTACGATCTGCATCCGCGCCGCTTTCGCTGATCGTCATCTGCATCGCCGTATCGCGCCACTGATCCTCTGTGCAACAAATCCAGTTGATGCCCTCTCGATGCGGCGTGCGCCCATGCTTAATCAATGCCTCGCGCAACGCATCCATGACGCGCGTCTGTGCTGGTGACAACGATCTGGGCTTGGCAGTTTTGGGCTTTTCCTCAAGCAAATCGAGAACGAGGCTCGTTTCGGGATCGTCATGCCACGCGCGTTGAAACGCCACCTGCCGCGCCTTGAACCACAGAGGCGGCTTTTCCTCGCCGTCCTTCTGCTTGCGCACTGATACCTCGACCAGCCCCTCGTCGTGCTTCGCGACGAATATAGCCGCGTCCAATGCGCCTATAAGCGCGCTGGAGCCGCGTCCGAAGCGTGATGGGTCATTGTCCTTGCCCGTGTGGTGAACAGGCACTACAGCCGCCTTAAAATGCGTTCTGAGACGATCCATGTGCTGAATTGCAACGCCCATCTCTTTCGACTTGTCTTCTTCGGCTCCGCTCATGCTGCGCGCCAGCGTGTCGATGCAGATCATCTTGACTGGCAGATCGCCGCGCATGATCTCGATGGTCTCGATGAGCGCGTCGATGTCTTCCGCCTGCATCAGGTTGACTGCTTGCGGGATGACGATCAGCGGCGCATCGAACGGCAGGTTATGCTCCTGATGATACGCGATCAGACGCTTCCGCAAGCCGCCCACACCCTCGCCAGCGACGAGAACGCAGCATCCGCGTTTCGCACCTTGCTCATACCAACGCCGCCCATGTGCGATAGCGCAGAGCATCGACAATGCGAGGAACGTCTTGCCGCTGCCCGATGCGCCATAGATCATGTTCAGGCTTTCCTCGCTGATCCAGTCTTCGATGAGCCATTCGACAGGTGGCATCTCGACGACCTCTTGCATCGACATGACAGGCAGAGGCGTCTGCACGCGCTGCAATGGTATAGACGCACGCACGATACTCTTGAGCGCGTCGATGCTGTTGCTTTCGAGCCAGTCGCTTACGTCGCCTTTTTCATCTAGGCCCGCAAGTTCGACTAGCTTGATCGCTGCCGCTTTGCCATACAGCGACGCTGCGACCTTCTGCGCGTGATCGCGTCCAGCCGCATCGTTGTCTGGCAGGATCACGACATTGCGCCCGATCAGCCATTGCGCGTGCCGCTCGTCCCATGCACCCGCGCCGCCGTGATTGCACGTCGCAACGAGGCCATGTGATTCGAGCAGCAACACATCCTTTTCGCCTTCGACAATCCACACCGCCGCATCAGGATTAGCCAAGATGCGCGGCAGATGAAATGGCAGCGGCGTAAAGTTGGGATCGTCCTTCGGCTTGCGTCCGTCTGGAAGCTGCTGCCAGAACGTCTTGCGCGGCCCCATGCGATGCACGCGATACGCGCAAGCACCTTCCGCGTTTTCGTATTCGTATGTCGCAACGATTTTCTGCGGCGCATCTGGAGCGCGCAGATCACTTACATCCGCGTGCTGCGGCGTATAGGTCGTGTCTTCGCCGAAGAACTCAGCGACGAATTCGCTTACCGCTCCGGGCTTATCGCCGCGATACTCTTGTATGAGATTGATAACATTCCCGCCCTTTCCTGTTTCATGGTCGAACCATCTTTTGTTTTTTTTGTCTAGTGACTTGCTAAATCGAGAACCGAAGCGCGCTTCTTCTGGGGTTTCGCGTGTTGCGTCACCCCAGAAGTGTCGCGCGATGGCCTCGATGTGAGCATCAAGGTCATCCATCAACGTGCCTCAGTTAGAAAACTACATCCCCTGTTTCGACCGCCGGTTCTGGCGTGGGCATCGGCGCAGGCGCACTTTGCGCTGGCACGTCAGCCCAACCGGAGAGCTTGAGGATCGGCACGTTAATGTCTTTAAACTTGGTTTCGACTTTCTCTGATCCAGCCACATCGACGACCGCCCACTTGCCGGGATTGGCAGAAGCCGCCGCGTGAATGTCAGCCCAGACACGCTTAATTGCGTCCACGTTCGCGCGCCCATTTGAGCGCCACTCACGCACGCCGTCTTTCACCGCGCCTTGCTTCGAGGAGCAATAGACCATCACGGAAAATGCCGTGCGATGCTCTGGCGACGGTTGCTGGATCGTCGTTCCCGGTACATCGGCCCACACGAAGTCAGGTGATGCACCGCGTTTGACCATGCCCCAGCCTGTTTTGATCGAGGCAGGATCAATTAGCAGCTTTGCGGGTGAGCAGCTTTCTCCGTCCATGTCCCACGCATTTGCGTCAGATTTCCAAGACAGCCACTCGCCGCCTCCGCTGCTTCCAAATATATCCATTCTAGAGTTCTCCTTCTGCTGGATATTTTTCTGGGATTTTGGTCCACGATAAAAGCGTGAACCAGAATTCGAGAGGCATGACCACAAGCGTCTCTTGTTGATCGTCCCGCACGAATAGGATGTCAGCCGCGTCATTTTGCTGCGACAGCGCCTGATACAATGTGGTGAAAGATTTCTTGCGCCGCTTGCACTCCCCAATAAGACCCGCGATTTGTACGTCGCCCGGATAATCTTTCAGCGCGCCGGAGAGCGGCGTTTTCTTGGCAGCGATGCCGCGCTGTGTATGCGCCAACACAATCTCGCGCTCGTATCCCGCGCCCTTGTTTCGACTCTTGCGTCCGCTCACTTCTGCGCCTCGCGCGCCTTGAGTGCCGCGCGCAACACTTCATCAGCAAGGCTCGACAGCGTGCGCCGCTCCGATTGTGCCAATGATCTCAATAGTTTGTGCACGTCTTCGGAGAGATATAATTTTTTTGCGATAAACTTCATTTCATTGCTCTAGGTGACTTGACGGCCCCTCTGTAGCACCTGTATAAAATGCCTACAACCTGAACGAAAGGGAACACAGAGATGAACATGTTTGACCGCACCGAAGCCTTTACCGCTGCTGAGTTCAAAGCCCTCCCGCGCAATGCAGATGGCGACATCATCGACCTTCACTGCGCATTTGTTTGGCTTACGCCCAAGCAAGTAGATGCTCTCAGCGACGACGATTACAGCCGCGTCGAAAGCTACAACGAGGAACTGCGCTACATGGTTGCAGAGTTTGCCTAACCACAACGCCGGGGGTTTCGACTCCCGGCACCAACCTTCAAAGGAGAACACAGACATGAACAAGATCGAGATTAAAACTGTGCTGGGTTACGAGGGGCCAGCGGTTGAGTATCGCGGCGACGACGGCTGGCCGGTAGGTCACATCATCCCGGCAGTCGCAGCGGTTGCTCTGGATGGTCGCGAGTTCTCGCTGCCCAACCGCTTCTGGACTGTTTATGACGAGGATGGTTTCGGCCCTTATCCTCGCACCCGTTACGATCTGACCAAGGCTCGTGAGATCGCTGATGAGGTTACCAAGCGCGGCTACATCGACGCCGATCACTGGGTCGAAGTTGATCCCCCTCTTTCACGCGAGCAGCGCGAGCGCGCCGATGTAGAGCGCGAACATGCAGAGCGTCACGGTTATCGCTGCTGTGATTGATCCAATCGCCGGGGGCTTCGGCTCCCGGCACACAACCTTCTCATGGAGAACACAGAGATGAACAAATTAACTTACGCGCGCACAATTCGCTCAACGCGCCGGAATGGATGGATCGCAATGTGGAACGAGTATCGTCCCGCCAAATCTGACGGATCGCAATGTGGAACGAGTATCGTCCCGCCAAATCTGACGGCACGCCAGACATGCGACACTCGCCGCGTTACAAGGCCCGCGAGTTGCACATCGGCCCAAATGGTGAGCGTCGCTTTTATGTCGGCGGCGTCCTGCGCGCGGAGAAATAGATATGCGCTGGCATAAAGAATTCGACAAGCGTCTGTGCGGCTTCATTGCGTACCGCACAGACGCGAACGGCGCGCGCAACGACAGCGTGGTGCTGTTCGCGCACGACGCACGCGGCATAGATCGCTGCATCGAGGAATTCGACAACAGAGGAAAAATCAAAATGAAATGCCCGGATTGTGGCGCGCTCAAACATCGCGGTGCGTGCCAGTGGAAGGCGTGCGAAGAGTGCGAGGGCAAGGGACGCTTCAGCGTTGATTATCCGGTCGCGGGATACACCCCCTCGCGCTGGATGGAGTACGAGGAGCGCGTTATCATTTGCGATGTGTGTGACGGCTATGGCGAGGTCGCAGACGATGCGTGACAATCTCTGGACAGAAGAAGAGGCGGCATTTATCCGCGCCGCATGGGATCGCGGTCTGACTTCCTCGCAGATCGCAGACGCGCTGTTCGCCGAAATCAAAACGCGGCGCACGCGCAACTCGATCATCGGCAAGGTGCATCGTTTGAACTTGCCGCCGCGCAAATCGCCAATCGAAATAAACGCAAATACGCAGCGCCGAGTGCGCCGCAACTTTGACTATCAGCGTCTCCTGACGCACCCTAACGAAGACATTCTAAAATGGGAGAACGACTAATGCTTAAACTTCTAAACTTCGCCGCGATCACCGCTTGCTGGTGCGGCATCTTTGGGCTGGCCCTTTTTGCGCTCGTCGCATTCGGGGGATGACATGCAGCATGAACTAGATAGCCGCGTCAGCGTGAGCATGTGGATCGGCGACAGCTTCTCTGTTGTCCCGGGCACGCTTGTCGGCAGGACGCTGGAGGAAGCGCCGCGTTACGATGTGCGACTGGCCTCTGGCGAGATCGTGCAGAACCTTTTTTATGATGCGAGGAACGACACGTTCTCGCCGGGGGTTTTTTGTGGTGACTGAGACGAAAAATTATGTCGGCAAGCTGACCAGCGACGCAGTTATGTCCTGCTCACGCTTGCCCGCGATCATGGGATATTCGCAATTCTCAACGCCAAACGATGAACTCACGAAAAGCTGCACCGCCGTTTCGCTTGGTGATCAATACGAGCGCGATGATTCGCTGAAAGACAAGGACGCGATCATCATGGGCAATCTATACGAAGGCCCGATCCTGCTCGACGGCGCGCGGCGGTTAGGCTTGCAGATCGATGATGAGATCACGGAGCGGGTCGAACACGCATCGCTGCCGCTGCAAGGATCGCTGGACGGCATCCTGCACGGAGATGGGCGCATCGTCACGACCGACGAGGAGAAAGGAATTTACGTCTATAACGCCGAAAGCGTGTGCCTCGATGGTCCCGGCGTTGCAGAGGCGAAGCTGACCAGTGCGTTCGCCGGTGACACACCCGCGCCCTATCGCGGCCCGATACAGTGTCAGGGCTTGCAGATGTGTACTGGGTACAAGTGGCACGCAATCTTCACGTTATATCGCGGCATCGATTTCCGCATTTATATCGGCGGCGAGGATGCGGCGTTACAGGCGAAGATCGCGGATGATGTGAGCGACTTCCAGCGGCGCGTTGACCTGTTCCAGCGCGAAGGTGTGATGGATTATTATGCGGCGATGACGCCGAACGATGCGTCAAAAACTTACCAGCAGCCCGAAGATGATCTGCCCACCCTCACGCTGACTGGCAGTGTGAATGAAACTGCAAAGCTGCTGCTCAAGGCAAAAGCGCAGAAAGCCAATCTGGAACGCTACATCAGCGATCTGCAAACTGAGATCATGGATCACATGGGACTGCATGCTGCCGCCTTCGTCACTGATGGTGATGAGCGTATAGCACAGATTACATGGCCTATGACGCCAGCGCGCAAAGAATACACCGTCAAGGCACGCGGAGCAGAGCGTGCGAAATCTCTGAGGATCAAGGAATTGAACAATGACTAACGTGCTACCCACGCCGCGACAGGCTGATCTGTTGCGCTTCATTCGCAGCTACATCGAGGAGAACAACGCAGCGCCGTCTTTTGATGAGATGCGCGCCGGGATCAACAGTGCCTCGAAGTCGCGCATCCACCAGCTTCTCGATGGGCTTGAGGAGCGCGGATACATCACGCGCCTGCGCTACCGATCCCGCGCGCTCAATTTGACAGACGAGGGCTATGCGCTAAAATAGGCGCGTTCTCACTTTTGTGTTTCCTCCCTACTGAGGCGGTGTTTCGGCATCGCCTCTTTTTTTGTTCAAAAAAGTTCACATTAGGTGTTGACCCTTGAATCAGGCGGGCGTACAAGTAGTCATCAACCTAAACAAAAGGGAACACAGACATGACCAACCTGACCGAAAAAGAAACCGCCATGATCGCCGCCTTCATCCGCGAGGGCATCGGCTGCACCGGCGCGAGCAGCGCGGAAGAAATGTTGTGCGACAACATGACTTGGATGAGCGCCACGGACCTCTGCGACACGCTCGGCTGGAACAAGCAGGAAGTCGGCGGCGTAATGAGCGCCCTGCAAGAGAAGGGGCTGATCGTCGACAGTGGCGAGAGCGCCCGCGAGGCCCGCGACAGCGACTGGTACGCCAGCAACAAGGCGATCAAAGAATTTTTTCACATCTGCGCCCCCATCCGCGCAGCGTAATTAGGATCGGGCGGCGCAGTAGCGCGTCGCCCACAACCTTCTCAGGAGAACCACACATGACACCCGCACAGAAAGATTTCCTCGACAACCTCACCATCGAGCGCGCGCAGAAGTTAATTGCGAAGTTCGATTCTGACCCAGCCGCTGCCGACGCAAAGAGCGCGGACGCATTTCACGCTTTTCGCGTTTGCTGGGAGTTCCTGAATCCCGGTGAATATATCCAGCGTCACTGTGCGGCAGGCAGTACCCATTATAATTTCGTTAGCATCTAACAACGCAACACACAGGAGAACACAGACATGAACACCACTGACCGCATAGCCCAGATTGAAGCCAACATCGCCGACCTTGAAGCGCGCATCGCGCGCGGCGAGCGTCGCCCCAGCATGACAAGCATGCATGTATCCCGCGGCCGTTTCGTGCGCGATGACGAACTTGAGCGGTGCCTCAACGCTAATCGCCTCGCGCTACGGCAGGCAATCAACGCGGCTCGCTAACGATGGCAAACTTCGCACAGGTAAATCACGCGATCCGCGCCCGCTTCCCCAAACTCGACATCGAGGCGGTGCGCGGCGCGGGATACGTTTACTTCGCTGGAGACGACGCGGAAGGCATCGAGAGCATCTACGCGCATCCTGCGTCAACGCCAACGCCGCACATGATCCGCATGGCAATCGAACACATCAACGATGCGTGCGCTTGATTAAGTGACTCAGCGCTGTCTCCCAGCTATCGTTCTCATAGCCGGGAGACAACATGGTGTTTGCCGGGACGCGCTTGGTTAGATGCCCGTTTAGTTCGCCCACCGCAATGAACACGGCTTTCCTTGCATCAAGCGCGACGAGCGCAACCACATCACAGTCGTTAAGCGTCAGCGTTTGCTTCTGCCCGCCCTTGCAGACCTGCCATTGGTAGCCCTGCCCAGCGCGCTGCACGATGCGTGTCGTCTTGACCTGCACACGCATGATGTCGCGACCGCGTGTCGCAATGATGTCGTATCCCTCAGTATCGACAAGCGATGCTGCCCATCCATATGAGCAGATGATCGAGCAGGCCAGATACTCGCCAGCCGCGCCGATTGATTTGGAACTAGGCAAGCGCCTCTAGCCGTGCCGCGTGACGCTCTGTGCGCTGTGGTGTCTGCCGATATAACTTGCTGTTGCGAAGCTGCGCTGCTGCCTCTTTCCAGTCGCGCGCCTCAATCGCCGCGTGATGCCGCACGAACTTTGAGTAGCGCGGCATCCCAAGCTGAAACGCCAGCGAGATGATCGTGATCTGCGCGTCCCCCGGCATGTCGTCGAGGTCAGGGTGCAGCCACATCGCATCGCTGATGGCGTACTTCACGTCTCGCTCGAACAGTTCTGCGACACGCTCCTCGCTGACAGGCGCGCCGACCGGCCAGCCGTATTCCGCGTCGCCCTCAATAATCAGATGCCCGATCCCGCATGTCGGCTTGTCGAGGTGGTCGAGATAGACCGCATGGACGCAGCCCTCGTCTTGCTCAAGCAGATCACGCAGACGATCTATCATTTGCCTTGCCCGCGATACCGCTTAAACGAGCGGCGCTTGTGTTTGTTTTTCGGCTTGCTGTGTGACGATGCACCGATGCTGGTGCGCTTCTTCACCTTCACCGCCGTGTAAGTGCTGAGTCCGATTGCGTTGCGTGACATTACTTCTTCACCGCCTTGACGACGCCAGCGACAAGTGCGGGCGCAGTGTTCTTGAGCGCGCTGATGCCCCAGACGCCGCCGACCATCGCGCCGTACATCTGGATGTACCATTCAGGCATGGCGCTGAGAGCCAACGTGAAGTACGCCTCAACCGCAAGCGGATCGAACAACGCCCAAACGAACGGTGCGGAGAACATTGAGAACGAGATGCGACGCAGCCACTTGTCCTTGTCGGTAAGGTTCGCCATCTCCCAGTCATGGTTGTTCGACTGCTTGTCGCGCAGCAGGCGGGCGCGGTTCTCCTTCTCAGCCTTCTTAATTTCCTGCTCAGACATGACGTAATCTTTGACGCCATTCACAACAGGACCAATCAGCGTCCCGATCAATCCAATCATTTATCGGCCTCCAGCAATTTAATCCGCACCTGTAGATCGTGGATTATGTGCATGAAATCTTCGCGCATCTGTTGCCTCGCAATGCTGTTAGCTGGCGACGCCACGATCTCGCCTTGCGGCGTGACCAACAGCATGAGATATCCTTCGGTCTTTTGCAGCCTGCTTTCGAGTTCGTTTAAACTGGTGATGAGGTACCCAACAGCGGCGAACAGAATAGGTGCCAGCGCCGTCAGGATGGATTGCGTATTGAAATTCACCGCCCCGTCCACCGCTTAACCGTGTCGGTCTCCCAGATGCGCAGCGCCAGCCAGATGATTGACAGCAGCGCCGCGACATCGGGCAGGATAGCGAGCCATGATCCCAGCCCGCCAGCGACCGCCGCCACGTCGATCCCGCTTTTCATTTCGTTGGTCATCACGCGGCTCCGTCTCGCTTAATTTTGCCCACCATGCTCGGCGCAGTACACCATTGTCCGCCACGGTCGAAGAACACAGTCCATGTGTCGCGCCCTAGATAGAAGCGCATCCCTACGCCGCCGCTGGTTTCGCCCCGCCACGCAAGTTCCTCGCCCGCATTGCGCGCTGCCTCATCCGCCGCCGCCACATCCGGCACGCACGCAATCTGCTGCTGTGCAGCGAGCGGCGTTGCAAACAGGCACGCGGCAATGACGAGCGCGCCGCGCATCACCAACCAGCAGGAAGTTTCTG
>Ga0208767_1003637_pt1 | contig 11137 bp, 15 predicted proteins | sample VirMetDEL_Mar_21_FD_184514 | JGI IMG/M metagenome (GOLD analysis project Ga0208767, IMG submission 184514) | Aqueous microbial communities from the Delaware River and Bay under freshwater to marine salinity gradient to study organic matter... | ecosystem: Environmental > Aquatic > Marine >... | reverse complement strand
GTGTAGTTAAATGATTGTGAATAGTAGGTTCATGTAAACTTTTAGCTGCTGCTTCTATGCCATAAGCAAATTTTTCAGCCAATCTTTTATACTCTTTATCATACGGTATATACATAGGGAATTCAGCACCTGTTTCAAAAAGAGCTCCATAATTAGTAGTAATACAATATAATCCCGCTGCCATAGATTCTAATAAAGATATGCATGAGGTTTCTTCAAAGATACTCGGGTAAACATACATATTATAATTTTTTATATTTTCCCTAATGTATTCGTTTGGTCTGTAACCAATGTAGTTTACATTTGGTAGCTGTTCTGCTTGTTCATACAAAGCTTTGTAATTGTGGTCGTTAGCTTCGTAAAAAGTTTTTCCATAAACTTCACAAGAAGAATAAACATCTAAACTAATTAATGGATTCTTAACTAATTGCATAGCACCTAATAATACACTTAATCCTCTCCACGGAGTATTTTGATGTATAATTTTAATAGGCTGACCTTCTTCGTAGGGTTTAGCTTTTTCTATTTTTTCAATACCATTTTTAATAACAATACATTTTTGGTCGGGTAGTCCAAACATCATTCTAAATTTTTCATGATTCCAATGTGAATTAAAAACGTACCAGTCATATATGTTATGATTAGCTTTATTTTTAAACCAGGGATATAAATTAGGTTGATCGTAAGAATTTTTTTGCCAAAGAATGTTTACTTTTTTTGGATCTATAGGTATTTTACCAGGAACACTAGTGCAAATCTGCACTTGATCTAATAAATTTTTATCTACGTACTTAGTTAAAAATCCAAGTTGTAGTTCGGTGCCCCCTTTAGGACTTGGGTTTCGTATTTTCATTTTGTTTATTCATAACTTTCTGCATTAAATCTAATCCTTTGGGAGAAACTTGAACTGTAACATCGGACACAACATCGGGTCCTTCTAATTTTTCTATAGAAGTTTCACCAGTTTTTGTATTTCTATAAGTTGTTATAGTCGTACAATTTATTTTTACTATATTATCCATTTTCATTCTCTCTGTTTATAAGCGCATAACTGACAACACCTGTTATTTCATTTGCTGTCCCTGCTTGCATCTTTATAACATCTCCTGCTTCTAAATTCAAGGTATTCTTTAACATATTAACAGTCTCTTTATTTAAATCCTCATGACCAATAATAACATCACTGCCCCCTGATTTTTTTAAAAATAAATCTGTGTCTACTGCACTAGCAGTATCGTGAACTGTTTGAACCGTTTTTACAATTGCTACCGCAGATACAGATATAGTTAGAACTGTAGTTAAATTAGTAGTTGTTAAATTAAATGTTTCGTTTTTATATTGTATTGTCATGATAAAAAATAATTAAAAGTATCTTGTTCGTTTTTTAAATCTTCTTGAAAAGAAAAATTAAGTTGTTGTTTCATTGTTGTCATAGACTCGATAATTTGTCTTTGATTTTCAACATCATATTCTTGTCTCGGTTCTGGTATGTAATTAGTTAATTTAGCCATTATCTTCTTCCATCTGGTTGAGCATCCATTCTAAAACTACCATAACGCCAAGTTTCACCTGCAGCATCGTTTTCAATTTTCAACGATAGTAATCTTCCTCGAGCTCTAGTGTCTACTTTATCAGTAGTGGCTGTTATTGTAAAGGGACCTAAAGGAGAACCTGTTTGAGTGTCCGATGGATAATCGGATATAAATAAAGTTACTTTAGAGTTACCTACTAAAAATTTATAATCAGGCATAAATCTTCTCATAGACATAAACAATTCACCATCATCAATGTCAAAATCTCCAGATCTTATAAAAGCATTAATTGAAGTTGTACCTGAACTATTGACCTGATCATTTCCTATTTCATGAGCATAATATATGGATGCTCCGTATTTATTTGTAATACCGCTAATTGGTGAAAAAACTGGAGTGCTTGTAGTATTATATTCGGTTGCGTAAGGTTTTTCAAAAACACCTTGATCTTGATAAGTGCTACGAGCAAGGGACGAAGTAGTCCATGCGTTTTCTTGATAATTGTACGTCACACACCTGTCAATTTGTTCAGATCCTGATTTAGGATAAAACCAATTTACTTCTGTATATAAAGAATTAGGCTCAGAATAAACAGTAGCAGCAGACTGATAATTAAGACCTAAATTTCCATTTTGAACTGTAAACACGAAATCTTCAACTAAACAAGGAAGTGCTTTAACCGTACCATCATACATAAAAAACCCACCTTCATTAGACATCCAATAAACTGCACCATTAACATAACTTGCTGCATGTTGGGCAATACAGCCACAATTAGTTCCAACTTGTCTGACACTAAATGTAAAAGGTGGGCCAACAAATTGAATAACATAAGCAGCTGAATCTGTTAGCACAAAAACATAATCTTTACCTTGTAAAGCTGCTGTAATTTTATTTCCTGTATCCAATCTAAAAGTACCTGCAGTGTTTGTAGCAGTAGGTAAATAAGTATTTAAATCTTCTTGATTAGAAAATCTTACAAACATGGGGTCTTGAGTTAAAGAATTACCAATAGTAGTCTCTGTTCCAAAATGAAATAAGTGTCTGTCTCGATCTGAAACTAATGTAAATCGAGTTGCGGTAGGGTTAGCAGAAGTAGAAAATCCTGATGTTGATGTTGAAGCTCTTACAGCTCTTGGATTAGTCGCTCCAGCATCCCAAGTAAATGTTTTACCATTAAATATAGTTGCAACCAATACTTCACCAAAATTATCTAAAGACCAGTTACCGGGATCTAAAATTACATTACTTGTAGATCGTTCAGTGCCCCAGGTTGAATCCCCCCATAAATAAGTTCCCCATCCATATCCTTTTGTCTGAAACGTAGGTCCAATTTCAACGTAAGGATTAATAGTTGCAGACCCTGTTCCAGTTGTATCTGCAGAAGCATTAGTTCTCATTACAATATTAAAACTATTTGCATCATTAACCTGTACTATTTCAAATGCTCCTGTTGTAAAATCTGCATCTACATAACCTGATCCTGGAGGAGCAGTTACACTAGTAAAAGTAATATATCTTCCTGCAGCTAAATTGTGAGATGTTTTATTTACTGTAACAGATGTAGAAGCATTATTAGTATCAAATGTTGCTCCTGCAATTGCTGTATCTAATGGAGTAATGTCATAAAAGCTTTCTCCATAGTATAAAAATAAACCTTGTGATGTTCCAATGACCGAATATTTTTCTCCTTTTAAACTAGTAAAAGATAATTGAGCTCTTGCTACTCCAGGTAATGTCTCATTAGAAACAGTTAATTGTTCCCATCCACCTATTTTTTCAGGTGCTGTATATCTAAAACGTACAAAATCTCCGTCTACCCATTGTCCAGGAAGAGCTGAAGGTACGCTTTGTTTATTAAAACCTGCTGCAAAATCTACTTTTTTAAGTGCCATAATAGTAAATATATAGGGTTTTTATTATTTTGGTAGTATTATATTCCACTCTAAGGAGGATATCAACTGTTCTAAATTAACTACTTTTGTATTATTATCTTTTAAATACTGATGAAGTTCCTCGGTATCTACTACAATAAATTGATCTTTCATATCAAAGACCATTTTATCTGCTTTAGTTCTAAAAGAGCCTCCTTTGGCATTGTTTTTTAAAGGACGTAAGTCAAATTTTAATAATTGATTATGTAATACACCTTCAGCGTCCCATAACTCATTCTTTTTTTGTTTTAAACTTGCTAATGTAATGTTTTTTAGTTTTTTGTAAAAATTCTTCATTTCTTATAAAGGATGCAACGAGTGGTATGTGGGGGTGCCCATTGCACCCATCATAAGATTATGTCATCTTTTAAACCAAGAAGGAAGACCTAAATGAAGACGCTTATCAAACATATTAGCTTTAGCACCTGGTGTTTTACGATTATTATAATGAATAAATACTTGAACACATTCCTTTCCTTTAAATTTTTCTCGCCAATGTTCTAGTTCACAACCAGAATAGACTAACATATCTCCTGGTTTTAAATTTATTTTAATTCCTTTTTTACCAATCTTTTCCGATGGCTCTAAATAAATAGCCCAATTATCTCCACCTAAATTCATAGTCGTAGAGATTTCACAACTAAATCTATCTTTGTGTCTTTTTAATTCGTCCCCCTTTTTATAAATTCTAGCATATGTATATGCAGGATATAATTTTAATCCTGTTTCTTTTTCCATAATAGGTTGACACTTTAACATTAAAGTTTCTATTGCTATATCTGAATAACAATAATAAGTATTAGGTACTTGTTCATTCTTATCTTCATACCTACCTAATAATGTTTCATAAGGTGAAATATAGCCTGATTTAATGCATGTGTCATAAACTTGTTTTTTTACACATAAGTAATTAGCTAAAAAAGTTGCTAAGTCTTTTGATACTGCACTTCGTATTATCGTATATTTATTTTTTTTAAAATTCATTCTAAAAATAATTAAAGTTAATAGTTATTCTTACAAGGCTATCATCACAACTTGAACTGCTGTGTGTTGTACTGGGATCAAAAAGAACAACTCTGTTGGCTTTAGGTAAAACTTTATCTTTCCCAAAATAAGTTTCACCATTGTTATCATTTATATATAATAGACAACCTTTATGTTTAAATGTATAATCTACGTGGTCTGCATGTTTTGTTTTTTCTTTTTCTCCTACATATAAATTTCCTTTAACTCTTAAAATAGATTTACATTTAAGTTTATTTATCATTTTTTCAAATAAATAAAATTGGTTACTAATAGCAGCAGGAGCCTCATAAAATTTGTGTGTAAAATATAATCTATTATCTTTTTCAAAAGTCATAGCTTTATTATAATACCAAGCAAAATAATCTCCCATTAAATGATTTTGTATATTTTTAAATTCTTTTTCTTCTAAAAAATTATCAATTATTTTAATTTTAGACATCTTTAACTATTTCCTTAGGCACCGCCTGTATATTCCAATGTATAAATCTAAAAGGCTCTATTCCAAAATCTACTGAAAATTCGTGTTCTAAATAACCCGGAAATATAATTAACGTTCCAGGTATAGGTTTGTAATGAACTAGTTCATTACCATTAAGAATCTCTTTTAGATTAGTTTTCATTTTTAATTTAGTAGATCTTGCTCCTGTTCTCGGTTCATGAAATATTGGCATAGATGTTTTGTCACTACACTTTAAAAAGTAAAAACCTGATACGTGTTGGTTCCAATGCACGTGAGCTGAATGATGACCACCTCCTTTTTTTGCAAACTCTTGTACCCACATCTCACTAAATAGTGTTGTGTATTGTTGCATATCAAAACCTTGATGATCTAAATATTCCCAAGATTTTTGACCGATGTAATCTCTAAAATCTCTAAAATTGTTGTCCGCTGTTAAGGGTGTTGAATGATAACTTCTTCCAAAATCTCCAAACTTTTTTATATATAATTTAGCTTCTGGAAAATTTCTAGCAGCTTTAATATATTTGTTAGAAGCTTTAGTTAAAGAATTTACAAATTCTGGTTTTTGTTCGGACCAAATTGTTGTGTTGAAGTAATTATTTATATGCATACTATTTAAACGGACACCCAAGGCTCCACATCACCAATGAATATCTCGTTCCTTTAGTTACGGGTTTAACTCTATGCCATACAAATGATGGAAAGACAACAATACTTCCTTTAGGTAATATTTCTTTTACTTGTCTCAAATGTTTAGCTTCTTCTCTCATATGTGGATCGTAGTTTCTAAAATCAAATTCTAGTTCTCCACCTTCATATTCTGAACCATCTGTTAACTGACATGTCATTGATAGTTTTCGAATTTTACCATGTTCATTTGTATTGGGTTTATTATAAGGTTTATCCCAAGAATCACAATGCCAATCATAAAATTGATTAAGTTTATATTTTGTAAACTGACAGGGCTCACTTCTATCCCATTCAAAGTTCCAACCTGCATTTTTATTGGCCTGATGAATGTAAGGATGTAGTTCTTTATAAATCCAAGTATCCTTTAACCAAACTAAATCTGATTTTCTTTTTCTTTGCATGTTTTTAATTTGATCTTTAGTTAATTTTTTATCATCATAGCCACCAGTTCTAGCCATAGTTTCAGATTGTGATAATCCATATTTAATTATGTCATCACAAATTTTAGTTGGTATTGCAGATTTAAAATACCAGAAGTAATTAGATATATTCATAGGTAATAGTTTGTACGAAATTTAAACCATCCTTTTGATTATTGGTTATGTAATACATATTATTTGAAGGAAACATAATGAACATATTATTTTTAAGTTCTATGTCCCAACTTCTTCCTTTACGTCTGTTATCTTCATAATGTATTCGAACAAAACAATCTTTAACTTTAACGCCGTAAAGCATAGTAAAATCCGGAGAGTTTCGTAGGTCCACCGGATCAATATTTAATAGAGGGATTGTTGTCTCATTGGGTTTATAAATATTTCCCCAAGTTGATTTGTTAACTAAATTAATACCATAATCAAGACCAATAAAGTCTCTCATATAAGTATTTAACTTATTCCAAGTTTTTGAAAATGGAAATTCTTCATTAGTTAAACTAGAGTGTAAAATATGATGAGCTAGATTATTTGAATCTATCTCCCAATGTTTTGGCATTTTAACATCACCAAAATATAAGGCTTGTTCTGTTAATACTTTCTTTTGCATACCTCTACGAGGTATATGTTATGTTAAACTATTTGTCAAATTCCAAGTTGTTGTTTCTTCATTCCAGTTATAATCCCAAGAATGTGTTCCAGCTGTATTTTGGTTTTGTTGTTCTTGAGTTAAAGTAGGTGCATCACCAATTGGAGATTCCCAAGATGCAGTTGCTAAATTTTTCACCCAGGAATTATAGGGTTTTTCTGGAAAAAATAATTGATTATCTTGATCCCAAGTGTAACCAATACCAGCATAATTTCCTCTAAATGGAGTTCCACCTTTTTTATGTTGATTTTGATATGTATTATAAGAAGTTTGAATCCATAAATGTGCAGGCCATGATTGAGAATTTTCTAAAAATTGTTGACCTACAGATTCATTTTCAACGCCGTCTGCGTTCAACATGTTATTATTATTTAATGTTAATACTGTAAGTACTTCGTTTGTTTCTGATATTTTTGCAAAATGTGCCATAATTATTTTCTATTGAAATTTATACCTTATCATTACAATCCCACTTCCACCGGCTCCTACAGGTGTTGCACATCTTCCACTACCACCTCCACCACCAGTGTTAACTGTTGCATTAGCTCCATTTCCTCCAGCTGCTCCACCACCTGCTCCACCTGAGCCAGAACCACCAGAAGGTTGAAGTTGAGTTCCACCACCGCCACCAGAAAAATATCTTCCTGCAGCCGGTCCTGGAGTTCCATAACAAGTAGCCGCCGGAGCTCCTATCATAGTAGGGGATATTGGTGAGCCAATACCTCCTGGACCAGCAGGTCCATTGCCCCCTGCTGCACTTGCTCCACCTCCGCCACCTGTTCTGTATTTTACAACAGGACCATTATTTGGGCCGGGTGAATAAAATCCAACTCCACCTGGATTACCTTGAGATGGACTTACAGGGGGAGTATTTCCTGTTCCGCCTGGTTCACCGGGTATTGATAAACTTCCTCCACCTGATCCTCCACCTGAACCGCCAGGACTCCCAGCTCCAGTGCTGCCTCTTCCGCCGCCTGTTGATGTAATACTTGAAAAAGTTGAATCACTACCACTAACATTAGCTGCTCCTCCGCCTCCTACTGCAATGGTATAAGTTTGTCGTGTCACTGGTGTTTTTGTTCCAGTATAATTTGTTCTATAACCTCCTGCTCCGCCGCCGCCACCGCCGGGACCTGCTCCGCCGCCGCCTCCGCCGCCTGCAACAACTAAATATTCTACGCCATCAGGTGAGTCAGGAGTTCCTTCCCCTGTAAAATTTACTACAAAATCATCAGATCCTGTAAAAACATGTGTTCTAAAATTACCACAAGTTATAATTGTTCCACCTTCTGCACAAATAAAACCGGGCCCTGATGCACCGCCACCAGCACCAAATCCGCTTGCTGATCCTGCTCCAAATGTTGATTTTAAAGGCATCTTTCTTATCTCCTTATGTTACGTTACGCAAACTGTGTTTGAGAAGCTAACGCCGTAAACGTAGCATCACCAGTTTTAATAATTGTATATGTATAAACATCAATTGAACTTGCATTACCTTCTGTTGGTGCTGATCCACCTTGCCATTCAGGAGTAACACTTGAACCATCAATTTGTACAGCCGAGTTGTAATAAGCCGATCCACCTTGTGGAACTAAATGAGCAATAGTGATTGATTCACCTGTGTCCATAATTGAATTTAAAGAATTTGATCCGTCACCTCTAATGTTTAAAGTCCAGTTTCCTGCAGCATTAGAAGTGTAGTTTAAAACTGCTTGAGTAAGTACATCATAAGTAAGCGTACCTGTAGCAGCTGTTGCTGAAGAGGTAACTTTTTCTGCAACACTTTGAATTTTACCTTGACCATTGAAAGTTGCTCTACCTACTCCTTTTGGAGTAAGATTTAAATCAATGTTAGTGTCGCCACCAGTTGCAGATATTTCAGGTGCATTACCTGTAGCTGCGTTAGTTACTGTGAATTCATTAACAGCTGATGCAGCTGTAGTAAATGTAATTTGTTGATTAGAGTTTTCATCAAGAATACCATGAGCTGTGTCAACAATAATATTTTGACTATTTGTATCTAAGTCTGCTGAAAGTTGTGGTGAGTAGTCAGATGATAAATCTGTGAATGCTGTATCAACAACATTAGTACCATCAGAGTAAATCATTTTAGTACCTTTATCTGCTGCTGCCCAAGTTACACCTGTTCCAGAAGAAGTTTTAAAAGTTACTGTGTGAGCACCACTAGTAGCATTATCCACTACAAAAGTTTTTTCAATTGAATCAGGGATTACGACGTTAACCGCACCTGCAATTGTTCCTGTTAATTTTAATACTTGATTTTTACCATTTGATAAAGCACCATTTGAAAAAGTTAAAGTTGCTCCAGTTGTAATAGCAACTGATTGGAATCCACCAATCGCTTGTTCTAGAATTAATAAGTTTGTATTTGTAATTTGTCCCCAAGTTCCTGAATTTTCTCCAGTGGCCTGTACTGTAAGTTTTAAACTAGCTGATGTTGAATTCGCCATATTTTATTCTCCGATTTACTTAATTTATTAAAATTTTGCTATAGTGTCAAACTATAATTATGCAGCGTTGGTTGAAATTTCTTGCCAACCTGGAGGATCGACTGGTGCTGTGCCAGTATTAACTTCGTTCCAAATCAATACATTTGTAGCCGTTCCTAAGCTATTTGTCAATCCAAATCCTGTTGGAATTACAGTCGCTGTACCTATTACTTCAGTAACACTATTTAAAGTAGCTGTTAGCGGAAATCCTGTTACATCTACTTGAGTTAATGCTTCTAAAGTAGCATTTCCAGTAGCAAGAGTCATTGATAAGTTATCAGCTACATTTGTTACAGGTACATTTGCATTTCCAATAATATCAAAAGTATTGCCAGCCGCTAGAGCTGCCGCCATAGCATTTCCTGTTAAAGAAACATCTGGTTCTGGATCTACACCAGAAAAGTTTTCTAACATAGACATTGCTAGGGTTTCAGTTGTTCCATTACCCCAAGCAAAATTACCCCAAGCAGATTTGTATCCCCAATAACCAACAGAGGTACTGGTTACTTCTACTATTGTGTTGGCATCAAGGTTAGTTGTTCCTTGAGACATTGTAATTGGTAAAGATGCGGGAGTTACTGTTTCAGGGTCATATGACAATGTCATTGTCATAGCCATACCTGTAGGAGTTGCAGTAAAAGCTGCAAAACCATCTGCATCATTTAAAGTAGCAGTTAAAGGTAATCCTGTAAGAGTTAAATTAGAATCTCCATTAAATGCAAGACCTGCACTTCCTTCATCGGCTGTAATTAATAAATTTGTATTGTTGACAGGAACATTTAATCCAGAAGATCCCCATAACTCAGTTCCCCAAGTATCAGATCCCCATCCTGTATTAATTTCATTGTCAATAGTTACGGAAGATAAATTTGCAGTTGCTTGAATTCCAGAAGCTTCTAAAGTACCTTGAATACCCCAACCATTGGTTCCCCAACCGTCAGCTCTACCCCAACCTGAATTGATTTCACCTTCTTGAGTACCCGTACCTAAAGTAGTTGTAGCTAATAGATTTGTGTTATTAAGAGAAGTTGTTGCATCTCCTAATTCACCCCATTTAGCGTAACCCCAGGTTACCTGGCCCCATGCACCTGTGCTCATAGGAGTTTACCTCCTATTAACCAGAGATTCTTAGAATCGCTGCAGTTGATGTTGGCGCTGGAAACTGAATTGTAAAAGTTCCTGATGTAGCTGTTTTATCACTTCCGAAATCTAGAATACAAACTGATGCGTTAGTTGTGTCAGATGATGTATTGTAAATCATTGCTCCTCTAGCAGTTAACGTCACTCCAGTAAATGATCTGTCTGCGAAGTCTACTCTCGCCACACCTGCACTAATAGAAGTTCCGTTGTTAACAAGTGCTCCACCGCCTGAAGCGTATTGACCACTGTTTCCAACTTGTCCAGAAGTAGTAAAAGATGTTGTAGCTGAATTTAGAGTTGCTGTAGAAATGTAAAGAGCTAATTTAAACTTATCACCACCAGTTTGTTTGAAATTCATATCTGCTTCTAAAAGCTGTTTTTTAAATGAATTGCAAATTGCTTGTGTTATAGCCATAATTTATCTCCTATTGTTTTCCTATTCGAGGAACACCACTTTGGTATTCATCCCGTCTTCGTCTTCCCATTTGTTCAATTGAGAAACCTTTGACTGCCTCTGTATATTTTTTATCATATAACTGAAGCATGTCAACGGGTCCTTTTAAGAAACCATAAGCCTCAACTAGGCAAGCATACAATAAACCATTGGGAAATTTTTGACTTAAGTATGTAGTTGTATTTGTAGACGATAATCCTAAAGTTTTCAAGATATAATTTATTTGAATTGTATAGGTCGCATCAGGTGTTGGAGCAAAAACCAAAGTGTCCTCATCCCAATAGCTGTAATATTTGGGAACCCCTGTC
>Ga0208767_1003636_pt1 | contig 11138 bp, 25 predicted proteins | sample VirMetDEL_Mar_21_FD_184514 | JGI IMG/M metagenome (GOLD analysis project Ga0208767, IMG submission 184514) | Aqueous microbial communities from the Delaware River and Bay under freshwater to marine salinity gradient to study organic matter... | ecosystem: Environmental > Aquatic > Marine >... | reverse complement strand
GATTATGGATTGGATCAATCAAGATCTCAATCAAGGCGAAGTCATCTGATGCTGGTAAACCTGCGCCTGCCAAAGATCTGAGCTATACCGGCACATTCCTTGATAGCAAGTGCGGTAATACATTTCACCGCCGTCAGCAGGTTCTAGGACTTCGATATAGCTACCGTCTTCAAAATCAGTCCGGCTCAAAACTTTCGGTTCCATCGTCGTACAGGCTGCACAGGTTGGCAAAACGACCGCGTGCGTAACTCTTGGCCTCGGGGAAACCAAGTGAGCAGCCGTTACCACCATTGTGGGTCAGAGTCGGCGCCCATTGGATGCAATCCCAGCAACGTTTGCCGGTAGGTTCAGGATCTTCTAAGGGTTGCAGCCGATCGCCTTTACGAAATGATTGGTAAATGTTGTTTGCCCTGATGAATGCAGTACGCAGATCAGGGGTTTTGAGATCCACCTCTATTTGCTGCTCAGGTTTTGGGCCAAGCCGCACACGACAGCGCCAGTTCTCAGACAGCTTGCGCCGCTCAAGAATCAGCCTGTTGTTGAAGAGGTGGATCACGACTCCTACTCGTCCTCGCCGTATGAGGGCTGATGGAAGATCCGCTCTAGGTTGTACGCATCAGGCATCAGCTCATCCTCTGTCAAGCCTTCACGGCAAGGATCGTTCTGGTCGCGCACGATGTAGCAAAGCGGCGAGTTTCGCATCCTGACCTGAATTGTCCCAACACGAGGGCTATTGGCCAAGATGTTTAGAGCACGGTTTTCGATCCAATTAAGGAACGGCGCAGTGACTTTCATTGTGTTGCCCAATCCTGCATAAGATGGGCCGTCATGACGGCAATGGCAACATCAGCGTTGCGCTTAGCCACGTCGTTGTCAGTGCCACCAACAGCACGAACAATGTCGTCGCGCATAGTTTCATAATCAAGGTCACGAAATCTTGGTGCCAAATACTGTTCAAACTTTTGCCAAAGGCCCGTGTAGACCCGGTTGGTCCGTCCGCTGCCTTGGTAAAGCAGGTCAAGGAAATCGGCGCGACGTTGATCAAGTTCAGTAGCGTTCAGCATGTTTTTGGGCAAGGTCAAGAGCTTCTGAATAGGTGTCACAGATTGGGCCCCACCAAACAGCGGTGCCATCCCAACACCAGGGTTCGTAGCCGGAGTGCAAACCGTAGCCCGTCCAATCAGCGCCGTAGCAGAAATGTGTCGGGCTGTTGTACGGACGTTGTACGGCTCTAATCGGGGACATTGTTGACCGGGCACCTTTCGGCTTGATAGCGGATAAATGGCTGCAATGCAGCGTGCATCCGTGCCGGGTGGTCAATGAAAAGATCTTTGAAACGATCAGACCAATACTCGTCTAGGCACTGATCAAGGATTGCTTTGATTTCGCTTGTAGAAATCGCATCCGATGGCGTAGTAGGGCTCATCTATGGCCTCTGGGAAACCGAAGGAACATTTAGAGCCATCCCATTCTGTGCAGTTTTGACAGTTGGGCTTTTTGTCCAAGAAATCTCGGCGCACTGATTCCTTAACGCGGATTGGGATGCGTGGGATCTCAGGTGCGGTGCGTTTCCAAGTGATGCCATTGCGAATGCTTGAGATGCATTGACGAGTGACCCCGAAGCGTTCGGCAAGTACTTCGTTGTATTGATCCGACAGCAGGATTTCGATTACGTCCTGCTCAGTGAGTTTCTTGGCGAATTTCACCTAGATGACCGGGAGTTTTACCTCTGAGTGGTTGGTGGCAGTTAGCCACTTGATCTCGTGATAGAGCGGCGCCCATTCTTCAAACGCGGCGATTTTGGCCTGCTCAAAGTCTGTGGCTAGCACCCAGTCGTAGGCGCCTGAGGATGGGATGGTGAAGTAGAAGCGGCGGAGTTCGTTGGTCATTTGCGTTGTTCCAATGGTTTTTTGGAGAGGTACAGCTGGGAAACGGTGAAATACATTCCGTCTTGGAATTGGACGATGTAGGTGGGCCAAGAGAAACCTTCAGCTCTGGCAATCACCTTGTATTCCTGCTGTGGCCAGTTTTTGACGTAGCAGGGCATCCCGGCACAGAAACGCCAAACCTCACGCTCAGCGCGAACGCCGTTGCGATTGGGGGACATCTTGTAGACCTTTTGATTCGGGCTGATTACAGGTGCGACCTGGCCGCAGCATTGGGCAGAGAGGACGACGTAGCTCATTTGATGGCGCTGATGTGATGTGCGGCGGGTTCGCCGTGATGTGCGGGCTGGAAGGTCAGGCCGTCGTAGAAGATGGCGGCAAAGCCCAAGGTTGGAATCAGGAACAGAACGGTGTTGGCGACAAGGTTTTTCATGGGTTTGCGTGGTGTTTATCGGGGCCGGATCTCTCCGGTTGGGCAGATCGTAGCGGCTATGTGCAAGGAGTAAACCCCTAAATTCGGCAAGTTGTAATTCGTGATCTTGACTAGCGACCTAGCGTGAATGTGCTATGCGCCGAAACCATGGACGAAGCCGCCTGGGAATGGCTAATGATGAAACGTGATGCATCGCAAGAGTTCACCGTTGAAAAAGAGGCCCGCCGCCTGGAGAACACTCCAAACGCAGGCCCCATTGCTGCTCAGTTGTATCGTGCTTGGTCTATGCAGCAGGATCTACTGCAGCAGGCCACCAACAGAATTGCAGCACTTGAGCTGCAGCTGATGGATTGCAAGCGGGATTAGGCGGGGAGCTTGATATGCGCCCAGTTCTTCCCGTACTTGATGTTGTTGACCGTGCTGACGTGAACGCCAAAGGCTTTGGCAATCTTGGTAGCAGGTTCTTTGCTGGCTAGACGCTGCTTGATCTCCACAACCTTCGCTTCGTTCAGCAGAGTGCGACGAGCGCGGCGTTTAGTGGATTTGGGTTTAGCCGTTGTTACTGCTGCGGGCTGAGGAACGCTTCCGGCTTTGATGACCTGGGCGGACTCGATCAAACGCTGAATTTGACCGATGCGGTTGTTCAGCTCAACAATCTGAGAATCAGTAAGGATGATCATGGTTGACATCAGAAAGAGGTATCAGGGCTGTCAAGCTTGAGAGGGCTAAAGGAGCCTTTGTTGCCCCACTTACCACCCCACAGCGAGAACCCGGTCTGCTCGGTGAACTCGTCTTTGCCGGTGTAAATGCGAATTTTGGTGCCGTCAGCCTCAGCCTTTTCGGCCATGGTCATCAGGTAATTCGCAGCCTTAACGGCCTGTTCGGCGGTGAAGTCAACCACGAGGTTTTCCTCAGGCGCCTTGTCGTTTTTGCGGTTGCGATTTTCCATAATTCGGAATTTCGCTTGGAAGGCAAATTCAGCCATGAGTTGAAAGGAAGGTTGTGATGATGTGGCGCAGGGCTTGGTTGATGTTCTGCCCTGTTTTGGAGCAATAAGCCCTCAGCTCCTTGTGGACATCGGCCGTAAGCTTTGCCGCCACGATGAAGCGGTTTTTCTTGCGGTTGATCTCAGCAGGAGTTTTGGGCCGTCTTGCGGTCATGCAGGGTTATCAGCGATGTACTGATCAATGAACTTCTTGTGTTCAGGGAACTGGATTCGGTCAGCGATACGCGGCGCCATGATCTTGAAGTGCTTTTTGAAAGCGTCAATCAGTTCATCACGCTTGGCGTAAGCCTTGACAGATGCCTTGACTGCTTCAAGTTCGTCGTCAGTCAGAAAAACCACTCCGGTGGTCTTCTTTGCTGCTGGCTTTGCTTTTTCAGCTGGCTTAGCCGGTGCTTCAGCCTTTGGTTTGTCTTGTTGAACAGCTGGCTTAGCTGCTTCTTCGCGGTGCGGGTTTTCGACGGGTTCGCGTGCCCACAACTGCCAGGCCAGACCGAACTGTGCGGCGGCTGCAGTACATAGGCAGCGTCGGTGAGCATCTGTGAGATCACGAGCAGTGACCTTCTCAAATGGGATCGCATTGTTGCGGTTGTCCATGATTGCCTGAGGGAAGTCAGGCGTACGGAGACCATCGGGACCACTGAAGCAACCGACGACGTAGGCGGTGCCGTTAGGCGATTGCCAGACGTGGCTGTCTTCAGCAGTGCGGACTAGGTGGAACTGCCAGCCAGGTGCGTGCTCATGCAGAAGGTGAGCCACGCGGCACCAGTTGACGTAATCGGCGGCGTAAGAGCCTGTGCCTTTGGTGTCAACGTCGGCTTTGGTAATAACAGCCCCGAGGTTGGGGAAATCGGCCATAAGTGTGTGCGGCGGATCGGCGATAGGACAATGCCTGCATGGAGTATATCCCTGAATTTATCGCAGTGCAACCCAGTGGTAGCCGCCTGCTCGATACCCGTATTTACATGAGTTGTAAATCGCAGATGGGTCTACATATGCGAAACGTCCCGCATCGCGGAAGCCCAGGAACTCTTGCCCCGTCTCAACGCAGCGGCATGGTGTCGGGTTGTAGCGGTGTGGCTTGTGAACCTTGGGCTGGGCCAGGATCAAATCCACCAAAGCGCGATCCTCAAGCACAACAAACAAGCCCTCAGGGTCAAAGTCACGAAACAATCCCGGCTTTTTACGGGCAAGCCGCTTCAGCTCTGCGCGAGACACAAACCAAGGCTGATTGCCGTAATTCGATTCCTTCTCAGCCTTCAGCCCGTGCTTCCGCAGTGAATACGCGATGTGCCGACTTGTGCCAAAGAGTTCAGCAAGCTGGGGGAACTTATAGAAATCAAGCTCGGGCATCAGCGGTATGCCCATGTGCTCCAATTTGCACCTAAACGCTGCTTCCGTGCGCTTCGGATAGCCACGATCAGCCGCCATGCGGCAATAGGTCTGGTAGAGCCTTTTGGGCGGCATTGAAGCGCTGATCTCTTCGATGATGTCCATCTCGCCTTTGGTCCAGCGTTTCGCCCGCCTTTTAATCAGCTTCAAGTGGCATGACTGACCGCAGGTGATTCGCTTGCTTCTGCGATCACGTCCGTGCTTTAGCTGTGGGATGTCAAAAATTGATTCGCAGATGACGCAAATGCGCCGCTTGCTTGAACCTTTCACAATGCGTTGATGGTGATGATTGCGCCAGTTAGTTCGCCTTCGTTGGCGTATTGCTTGGTAGCCATAAGGCTTGCCACCTGAGAGTCATCCTTAAACAAGATGCCCGTGCATCCGTCCAGTGTTGAGCGCACCAGCTTGTCAATGTCTGGCTTGGTCATTTTGACCATTGGAGCATTCGGCTTGAGCAGCCCCTTGCTGTTGTAGTGCGATTTGGGGCGCTGGAAAAGAAACGTGATTCCGACGTAGACCGGATCAGTTGTTAGCTCCCAATCGGCCTCAAGTGCTGCCTGGCTGACGGCAAAGCGCCACGGCTTGACCTTTTTGGATGATTCAACCATCCGGCCATTGCCAACATGTCGCTTGCTGCCTTGTGGTGCTGGCTCAATCCCTTGGACTTGGAAGATCATCCGAACGCATGAAGCAGTTTTCAAGATGGATTTTGTCTTTAAGCCGTTGGTGATACAAGCTGCCTTTGATTTCCTCTTCAGTAAGAGTCAGCAGGTAGACAGCGAGTTCAGAAACGGCGTTCCGGTATTGGTCTGGCTCCCATAGGTCGTACTTGGCCAGGATGGCTTCAATACGGTCATCTACGGGAGTGCCAGCCATCAGAACTCTGCTTTCGGCAGGGTTACCCGCCAATACTCCGTCTCTCTTTTAAGTGCTACGCCCTCCAACTGCTCAAGTTGCTGCAGTTCCTTCACGGCATTGCTGTAGTGCCAACTTGTGCGGGTACAGCGGGACACCTTGACGGCATCGCTGACGAGATTGCCCTCGTCGTCTTTCAGGTCGTCCAGCTCGCCAGTGGCGTACATCAGGGCTAGGTCGTCCATGAGCACCTGGAGGGCGTCTTCGTGGCGCTTGATTTCGGCTTTAGTGCTGGCGATGGCGCCAAGCAGAAGGCTGGGGTTGGTCATGGCAGAACAAAGAAAAGGCCCCCGAAGGAGCCGGTGATCAGAACAGGAGGCCGAGGCAGAAGCTAACGGCGGCGATCAGCAGAGCTGCTGTGATCTGTTCTTGAGATTCGTTCACTTGCTGTTGCAGTGATTCAGTTGCGCCTTGTTGCTCGGTGATCAGCTGCAAAAGCTGAGCCTTGGTGGCGCGAGAGAGGTTGGTCATTGGTTCATTGCGCGGGAAGGCATCGCTGCCCGAAAGGAGTATACCCTAAAACTCAGGCTGGTTCAAGGTCAGGAACGCATCCCTTGCCGCCTGCCACTCGATATACGCCTGGTCCACGTCAACCTTCTGCAGCGTCGTTCCCCCAGGACGGCTCCACAGCACAGCCGCCTTCTGCACATACAGCCGCGGCCAATGAATGCTGAGCATCCCGAGATACCCGCCAAGCTGCGTGCTCACGTCATACGGGCTGGCATCGGCCTTGCCCTGGGTCTTCAGGTCCACCAGCACCAGCTGCCTGTGGTCATCCTTCCGCCGCAGTAAGCAGTCAAACGATCCAGCAATCGAGCGTTCCACATCCGCCAAGCGGTACTCACACGCTACCGCCTCATAGTTCTCCCACACGGAATGCTCAATCAGTGGTTCCACCCATTCCGCATATTCCGCCGGGAAGTCCCCAGGGTCACCAGTCGTCAGAAACGTCTCCAACGCCAAATGCACTGCCTTCCCACGCGGCTCCCAGATGTGCTTCGTCTCCATTATCCGTTTCATCGCCCACGGATCCTTGGTCCCCTTGCACACCTTCGTGACTGAGTGGTTCAGCCATTGCCCCGTTGGTTCCCACTGATAACGGTGCGCTTCCTCGTTGAACGTGATTGGCAGGGGCTTGAGCCACCGCGAAGTCTCTGGGGTCTGTGATTTGGACTCGTTCTGCGGGTGCGGGCTCATCTCTGAGAAGGTTGCGGTAGGGGCGTGGTGTGAATCCTGGGATTCGCTTTGCGTCAAGTTCGCTTAGAACCCAACCCGGCGGTGGCTTGTCTAGATCTTGAAGAGTCCAGCGACCCTTTTCAATGCCTTGCCTAAGAACACGGCGAGCATCGTCAGGGTTGAACGTCAGCTTGAAACGTCCCATCAAAGCTCCCTCCACATGCGCTCGCGGTCGGCCTTGTCGCGTTCAGCAGGTGCCAGCGGGTGCAGCACATACCGCGCAGCAAGCGGGCTCTTCGGGTCGTCAGCGCCGACATTCGGGCAGAAGGTCATGAACACGCCCTGGTCGTCGTATTTGCCAATGGGGTGCCCGTAGCAGGCATCAGGCGGGGCGGTACGGGTCGTGGTGACGCTGAAGCTGACCTGACGGGTCTTGGAATCAGCCACCTGCCAGACGTACTTGCCTTTGGCGTCGGGGGAATAAAGCTTCATGATGATCAGTCGTTTTCAATCCAACAGCCAAGATCGGCGCTCCACACGCGCCCAGCAGCCTGCGTGACGTGCTGTTCCAGATAGACCTCGTACTTGCCGTCCCGAAGCCAGCGAAACAGGTCAGGAAGGCTCCCGACGAACTCCCCGGCGGTCTTCCTCCGCTTCTGCTCATCAATCGCCCTCTGAACGGCTTGCAGGAGGGTCTGAGGGCCTTCAAGGCCAACGATGGACTTCCACTCGTCAAACGCTTTGGGCTTCGTCTGAGATGAGACACGATCGGGAGCAGATTGATACAGCTTCCACAGTTCCTCAAACTCTTCGCTGTATGCGGCACGTTGCCGCTTTTTGCCGCGTTTTGCGGCAGGCTCGGGATTTTCGTTATTTTTTTTCTGACCGTTCTTATTATTAATACTTAAATACTCTTCTTTATTAATACTAGAAGAAGAATTAGAGGCTTCGCTCCCCTCCGGTCGCTCCGCCAGCGTAACGTCCCTGTCAACCCCTAGGGCGATTAGATGGAGGCAAAACCCAGACAGAGACATGTAACTGGGCTTGTGACGCATTACCACGGACCCCAAATCATCGGGAATCCTCAAGTCGGCGCGTAGCGGCATTTTGCGGAAATGTGCGGGAAAAATCGGAAATCCGCGGAAATTTGCGGAAATGTGCGGCAAGGCACGGCAGAAAGATTAGCCATCAAAAAATTGGCTGGCAACCATCGCAGCGCACGATTTTGGCAGTCTCATCCGATCTCTTTGAGCCTTAAGCGTCTCAACCGCGTCTCAAAAGAACGCACATCACCAATTTGGGTTTATCCTGTTCACATCGGTTTTTATTTCAACCTTGGCGCGTTCTACCGCCGCTGAAGTCAACTTCCGTGTTGACACCATTTACGGTCTTTTGACCGAAGGAAAATCACGCGGGCAAATTATTCAGTTCGTTGCAGAACAGTGGAATATTGATGCTCGGCAAGCTGATAACTACATCAAAAAGGCTCGCATTCGTCTTGAACAGGATGCTGATATGGCGCGCCCTGCTTGGCTCGCTGAAGCACTCGGCAGACTTCGTACCTACGAACAATCGGCTTATAAACGCGGGCAAACGCAAGTCGCCCTGAACGCTGTTCAACTTCAAGCCAAGCTCATCGGCTTTGATTTATGAGCCTGCTGGCTAATGCACCTGGCGGCAATCTCCTTGAACCGCCAACGGCTCAGCTCACTGGCCCGCCCGCTCAGGAAACCCTGGCCCGCATCCGGCAAACCCTTCTGCCGCATCAGATCGCCTTTTGCGATGACACCGAACACCGCAAGCTCGCCCTTGTTTGTGGGTTTGGTGCTGGTAAGACCCATGGCCTAGTTGCCAAGGCTGTTCACATGGCAGCCCTCAACATCGGCTATGTCAGCGCCCTGTTTGAGCCTGTCGCCCCGATGCTGCGCGACATCCTTCAGCGCACGATGGATGACCTTTTGGAGGAATGGGAGATCCCGTTTGATTTCCGCGTCAGCCCGTTGCCGGAATACACCCTGCATTTCGCGGAGGGCAGCCACACCATCCTTCTGCGGACCATGGAAACGTGGAACCGGATTCGTGGCCAGAACCTTTGTGCCATTGGCTTTGACGAAGCGGACACGGCGAATAAGCGCACGGCAGAGCAAGCCACACGCATGGCGCTTGCCCGTCTTCGTGATGGCAATGTCCAGCAGTTCTATGCCGCCACCACGCCCGAGGGCTACGGCTGGGCCTTTGACACCTTTGACCGCAATGCTGGGGAAGACACGGCGCTGATTCGTGCGCGCACCATGGACAACCCGCACCTTCCTGCTGGGTTTGTAGACAGCCTGATGGCGAATTATCCGCCGCAGTTGATCAAGTCATATCTACAAGGACTTTGGGTTAATTTGAATACGGGGCAGGTCTATGACCGCTTTGACCGTGCCAAGCATGTTGTGGCCAGCGTGGCTGACTTCAGTGGTGAGCCGTTGCGGGTAGGCGTTGACTTCAACGTTGGCAACATGTCGGCAGTCGTCACGGTGCGAAATGGCAACAAGCTGACGGTGGTGGACGAGATCAGCGGCGCGCACGACACGGACGCCCTGGCCCAGGAACTGAAACGGCGCTACCCGATGCACCATATATATGTGTACCCCGACGCCTCAGGCGGCAACCGCAGTACCAATGCCAGCCGCACCGACATTCAGATTCTGGAAAGCTACGGGTTCAGCAATCAGTCGGGCCGATCAAATCCTGCCGTTCGTGATCGCGTCAGTGCTGTTCAGGGTCTGCTGGAAAACGGCAAGGGCGAAGTCCGGCTCAGCGTGGCTGAGGGTTGTGCGCGGTTGATCGAGTGCTTGGAGCTGCAGAGCTGGACTGAGAAGGGCGAGCCTGACAAGGAAGGCGGGCACGATCACATGGTTGATGCGCTGGGGTATGTGGTGTGGCGTGAGTTCAACCCGCTGCATCAGGGCGCTGGCCGCGGCACGGGCATCAGGCTATATTGACCTCAACGGCAGGCCCTGTCGTTTGCTGTCATTTGGTTGGATCTGGCGGAATAATGGCTGGGTGATACCAGTTCACCGTCACGACTGCTCTCCCCGAGCATGGCCGATTCGCTATCAGCGTCTAACGGGATCTACTTCAAGGTCAGCTATTAGGGATTGAAGTCGGGAACACGCGTGCTCAAGCGGGCGTGCCGAGGGATATTTCAGGGCGGGAGAGCCTTCGCTTCGGCGGGGGTTTTCTTTTGCCTGTTGACAAAGGCCTGGGGTATACCCCATAATTAGGTCAACGGGGGCGACCCCACCCACACACCAGACAAATGACCCGCACTTCCGTCACCGCCAACATGACCGCCGCTGAGCTGGCCGCATGGAAGGCAAACAACCGCAAGCAAACCGGCGCTCCCGTGATCATCACTGCCGCCGCTAAGCCTGCTCGCAAGTCCCAGCGTCAAGAGTGGCAAGAGTTCCACGCTGAAACCCTTGACATGATCGAAGCCGCCAAGCGTGAGCGTCACTTCCACATCCTTCCTCAACTGATCCAGCGCTTAAACACTGCAAACGAAATGCTCAACAACCGCGCACTGTCCTGAACCTTGCCGCCCCCGTAAGGGGGCCTCTTTATGGACTTCACTTCTCAGCCACGCTTTACATATGACGACTACATCGCCCAAGGGCTAGTACCTCCCTGCCGCCGCGCCCGTTACATCCCTTCGTCGTCACCGCACGCTAAAGGCGATTGCTGGCTGCCTGACGACTCAAATGGTGAAATTTTCGTAGCTTGGGAGCAGCAGGTGATGCACACGGGCGGACGCACTGAAGCTCGCCTCTGGTGGGTGCCGCGATCTGAATTACGACCAGAGCAGCTACCGTAAGGCCGCCGCACATATCCGATGGCAACTTACCTCTGGCACGAAATGGAAGCTGCTTACGACGCAGCCCAAGATCTTGACGCCCAGAATTTCAGTCAACCCGCCGCGGCCATCCTGTCTGTTATTCAGCAGTGGCTCTATGAAGAAGGCTTTGACGAAGCTGCCGATTCCCTAGACGAAGAAATCTTTCACGCCGAAGAAAACGACTAATCTGCTGGGTCGGTTCTACCCGTAAGGCTGAACGCCGTGTGTGGCGGTATCGGAGGCCCAGCCAACATTCAGCATTAACCTAGAACCATAGAATTTGTGCATGGCTAGGCGCGCAAGATGACTTACACCGGTTTCAAGCACTACGACCGGAACATTCAGCGCCAAGCAACGCAGGTGCAGGATCCGTCTGGCGCTTGGGCCGCGATGGAGCCCCACTGGATCTTGATTGAAGATCTGATGGAAGGCACCTATGGGATGCGCCGC
>Ga0208767_1003635_pt1 | contig 11140 bp, 2 predicted proteins | sample VirMetDEL_Mar_21_FD_184514 | JGI IMG/M metagenome (GOLD analysis project Ga0208767, IMG submission 184514) | Aqueous microbial communities from the Delaware River and Bay under freshwater to marine salinity gradient to study organic matter... | ecosystem: Environmental > Aquatic > Marine >... | reverse complement strand
TAAAGGAGATAAAAAAGGTAAGCAATTTGTAAAACAACCCGAAAACATTGCGAAGAAGGTATCTAAGTACAGAGCAATGGGGGGTCTTATAAGTAGTAAATTTCAAAACGGAGGGGGGCTCCCTAAATATGAAACTACTTTATCTTTAGAAGAAGAGGCTAACTTTATGCCTTGGTTAGAATCTCAATATAAAGCAGGTAATATAACTAAAGGTGATTTTGATTTTTATAAAAAAAATAATTACGGTTATAACTACGATTTTAGAGCTGCTTATAAAGAAGGGCTAAAATCTTCATTGAATAGTAAGGACAATATGCAGCACTGGGGGGATATAGGTAAAAAACCTAATCATCCTACTTTTTCTAACGAATCTAAATACCATAATGTAGATGGTAATATTGGAGGAATTTGGGATGGAGAAAATTTTATTCGTCCTTATGTTGCCCCTTATGATTTATTAGAAGTAGAAATTACACCAGAAGGCGCAGAATTAAAAGATCAACCTAAAGAACTAGAAATTTATTATAGAGATTACGCAGCACAGTACCCCAGAGAAGCTTATATTCAATATAGAAAAGAAAACCCTATAGGAAGAGAAAAAATTAAAGCAATTAACTCTAAAGAGTGGAATGATTATATTGAAAAACAAGCAAATAAAGAGTATAAAGACAGAATACGAAATTATGCGGCAGAGCAATTACTAAAAACAAACCCACAAGGAGATAGAAATAGAAAAGAATATTTAAAATCTTTTACAGAACAAGAACTTGCTGTATTAAAAAATTCAAAGAGTAAAGGAAAAGTTAATCCTACTCTTCTGCAAAAGTTTGAAGGAGCATTAAAAAAAGGTGCAGCAGGTGGGCCATTTGGAGGTGGCGATAAGCCAATGGTAGACAAATTTCTTCACCTTCTCAATCCATCCATCCCTGAAAACTTAGAAACTGAAAGTCTTACAGCCGAGGAAATGAAAGATATAGGAGTTCTAGATCTACTAGGGCCAATATCAATTCCTGCAAAATTAGTACAAGCAGGCTATAAAGATGGTTATAGTTTTCTTGATGCTTTAAAGGGACAAGAAAATGATGCCTCATTAATAGAAGAGATTGCAACAGATCCATTAAACTTAGTAGGAATAGGATTAGTATCTAAAGGGGCAAGCGCTGCTAAATTACTTAAAGCTTACAAAAACCTTTCTAAGTTAAGTAATGCAAAAAGAGCTAGTACTTTACAAAATGCTGCATTAGGAAAGTATAATAGAGTCGTAGGTGGTGAAGATGCTATTGAGGATCTGATACAATCAAATCTTGTTAGAGTGAACGATAAAGCAGGTGTTACAAATGATTTAGGTCCATTTGGAATAGTAAATAGAACAACTCCTTATCCTTCTTTTGGCGCAGGACCGCCTCAACAAACGTACATTGATCGAGTTATTAGCCAAGGTAAAACTCCATATGTCATTTCTACAGATAGACCTATGAAAGTATCAACTCTTGGAAGACATGGTAAAGGAAGTACTATGTTTCCAATTAATCAGGAAGGTAAATATATTAGTGGTTTTCCAGCTAGTGAGGCACAAGTTTATAAAATCACACCCCAAGGATATGAAAAAATAGAAATTCCTACTTTAAATGAAAGGTTAAAGAATAACCCAAGTTATGTAATAAACCCAGAAGTACGCTCTACAAAAAAACTAGCAAAAGAATCAGAGCCTTATTTAAAAAGCTCTACGCCTCCAAGAAGTAGACAAGATGAAATAGTAGAAGGCTTTGCTCCTGGGCTAAGACAAGAAAGAATAGAAAAAACTACTGTTAATTTTAATCCAGATAGTTCTGAGATTGGTAAAAATTTCAAATCAGAAATTGATTGGGCTAAATGGAATCCAGATACTCCTAAAAATAAGGCATTAATGGAAGAGTATGCTGCAATAGAAAAAGCAGGAATACCTTCTGCTGATGAATTTCCAGGTAGTACTTCTTTTTTGTTTGAAGCTAAAACTGGAATGCCTACAGAAATGCAAAGAAAGGCTCAGTATGTTCATTCTCAAAGTAAAGCATTTAAAAAAGCTTTTCCAGAAGGATATGAACAAGCTTGGCATGGATCTAAGTTTGATGATTTGAAGAATGTAGATATATCTAAAAATGTTAGATCTGTACATGGCAAAGGATTGTATATGACTGACAATTTTAATGAAGCTATGGATCTTGCTAATATTAGATCGAAAGGAGCAGTTGACCCTAATACAGGTAGAATTATAGACCCTACTATATATAATTTGGGAATAAGAAAAGGAGATATTGCTGATTTAGTTAAAGCCAGAAAAAAAGGTATCGCACAATATGAAATTGAACCAGCAATAAAAAAATATACAGATCCAAATTTACCAGCTAATGCAGAAGAAGCTGCTAAAAGGTATGCAAAGCAATATAATAAAAAAGTAGAAGATTTACATGATTGGGAAAAGACGACGGCTGTCGATGCTTATGGAACAAAGGAAACTATTCCAGAATGGTTAAAGACTTCTGAAGGAGATTTAGCAAGTATAATGAAATGGAAATCTCATTATAATACTTGGTATAAAGCTCAAACCCCAAAAATCAAATCTCTTCTTGGAAATGTGGGAACATATGATATGACTAATCCAAACATATACAAATCTTTAGCGCCTATAGTAGGGGCAGGCGCAGCAGGTGCAGCAATGTCACAAGAAAAAGCTATGGGGGGTACTTTAGATAAATCTGTAATGGGCTACAGAGATGACTCTCCTTATAAGAATGAACCCTATATAGATATTAATACTCCTACAGGAGAGATAGATATGTCAAAAACTGGTGTATCTTTGTATGCAAATGGCAAGTTACTAAAACCTTATTCAGGAAAACATAAATTTAATACTAGTAAAGTTAGAGAGGTTCCTGTAAGTAATTCTTGGTTAGATAAATATAAATAGTATGAAGGCAAATTTTTTAAAACTAGCAGGAGTAAAGTCAGAAGGAGAATTTTATAATAAGTATCCTACTGAGGAAGCTTTCTTTAAAGAATTTCCACAAGCTAAAGAAATGGCTTACGGAGGTAGTATGAAACGTAAAAAGCCTACAGAGTATCCTGGAGGAGGGATGATAATGCCACAAAAAAGAATTACACAAATGGGTAACGGAGGTTATAAAGTTACTCGTTCTAGTGAAAGAAAAGGTAAGACTCATAAAGTTACAGGACCTGATGGAAGTGTTAAGTTTTTTGGAGATCCTAATCTTAAGAATAGACCTAATAACCCTGAAGCTAAAAAGTCTTGGTATGCTAGACATAAAAAATCATTAGATAAAAATCCTCACTTTAGAGCATACGCAAGATCTACTTGGGGCTATGGAGGTAAGATGGATGATTACGCTTACGGAGGAGACATGGACTATGCTTACGGTGGTGATATGTATGCACAGGGTGGAGGTATTCAAATAGATCCTGCTAAACGTGGTACATTTAAAGCGCAAGCTACTCGTATGGGTATGGGAGTACAAGAAGCCGCAGAAACTATTTTAAGAGCTCCCGAAGGAAAGTATAGCCCTGAGATGCGTAGGAAGGCAAACTTCGCTAAAAACTTTGCTAAAGCCTACGGAGGAAATATGGATTACGCATATGGAGGAGATATGATAGATTACGAATATGGGGGTAACTATAAAAAAGTTGGAACTAAAGATGGTATAACTACTTATATAGATCCTGTAACAGGTAAAACTAGAACCTCTGTTGCAAAACCATCACAATCAGGAAAAATACCAGTCTTAAAAAAATCAGACGGCACTCCTTTTGGACAAAAAGTAGCAAGTAAAGTAATGGGTAAAGGGGGAATGATGGATTATACTTACGGAGGTAATATGAAAGAATATGCTAAAGGAGGATATGACAACCCAGGATTTAAAGCGTTACCTGTAAACGTACAAAATAAGATAATGAAAAACTCCATGAAGAACGGAGGCATGATGGACTACCAAATGGGAGGACAACTTACTGAATTTCAAGGAGGAGGTACTCATCAAGAAAACCCTAATGGAGGTATACCTCAAGGGCCTGATGCTAGCGTAGAAGAAGGAGAAACTAAAATGAATGCTGCTAATTATATCTTTTCAGATAGATTAACAGTACCTAAAGATTTAGCAAAAGAATTACAAATGCCTTTCTTGAAAGGTAAAACATTTGCGGCTGCATCAAAAGCTATAAAAAAGAAATACGATCCTCAAGGTAAAAAAGAAACTGACTTAATAGTACAAAATGCAATTGAAAGGGAACTTAAGAAATTAATCGCTATACAAGAGGTACATAAAGCAGATCTTATAGTAGGACATCAGAAAGAAATAATGGATCTAAAACCAGATGCTTCTTCTGCAGATTTAATGATGATGCCTCAAGGAATGCCTCAAGGAATGCCTCAAGAAGGCGCTCCTCAAGAAATGATGCCACAAGATGGTATGCAAATGGGTTACGGAGGAATGCGTAAAAAAATGCAAAATGGGGGTTTAGGCAGAGTAAATAGAGATAGACAAATTAGAAATCAAAATTTTAATTTTAACCTTGACCCTGACGACAATAATGTTGTTCCTGAAAATACACAAGTAAGGGTATCAGCAGGCCTTACAGAAAGTAATAACTCTGACAACGACTTAATCCTAAATTCAGAGTATTCTGCAGATAATAATACATACGAGCAGACCTACCTTTCACCAGATTATATGTCTAATATATCATTTATGGATGAGGTAGATTCTCCTATGTCTGCCGCTACTGCAAATTCAGTTGTTACAGATGATAATACCTTTATGGGAAAAGTTGGGGATATACCTATTACTTCTGCTATAACTGCCGCACAAGGCATTGGAACTGTAGCTTCAGGTATGAGCTATAGAAGAGCTTTAGAAGGTATGAAGCCTGTAGCTAAAGATCCTAGGATGTTTAACTTAGAACAAGAAGAATTAGAATATGATCCTATAGACTCAGCCCCTTATCTTGCAATGTTAGATGCAGAAGCAGCACAAGCTCAAAGTCAAATTATGGATGTAGCAGGTAAAAGTCCTGGAACTACGTTAGCTAATATTGGAAGTTTGACCGAAAGAATAGGAAGAGCTAAAGCTACAACAGAACAAGACTTGCGCATGAAGAATGAACAACTTAAGCAACAAACCTATATGGCTAACTTAAGAAGAGGAATGTTTGATAAACAAATGGAAGCACAAGTAACTGACTGGAATGACCAAGATTTAAATGCATTTCAATCAGCTTTATTAAACTTTAAATCTACGCAAGCTCAAAACTTAGCTACTTCTTTAACTAACCTAAGAAGAGAACAAGCAGCTAAAGATTTAGAAAGCGGTCAAGTAGGTACTTTAGGAAACATAGGGCAATAAAATTATGGCAATAGGTAGATTTACTAGAGATTTAAAAGGACCAGCGCAAACCCCAGAGTTAAGTTTTGAGGAAGCTATGTTTGTTCCTATGCAGCGTAAGGCAGAAAAGGATAAAATTACAGATGCGTTATTTGCTATTGACACAGGAGTATTAGCTACGGAGCAAGATAAAGCAGGTATATTAAATGATATCACTAATAATTATAATGCTCAGATAGAAAATATTGCAAATACTATAAGTGGTAATAATGCTAACCTATATGATGCCCGTAAACAAGTCTTAGCTTTAAATAAAGATGTGGCGCAAGCAAAAAATACTGGTATATACTACCAAGCTACTAAGTATTATAACGAAAGAGAAGAGGCTAAAAAGAATTTCTTTGATCCTAGAAGTGGGCAAGACATAGAGTTATTAAATTCCAAATGGAATGAATGGGAACTAGCAGCAAAAGAACAAGGACTAGATGGAGCTTATAACCCTAATACAGGCGAGTTAATAACCGCACATAATTTTCCTAGGCCTCCTGTATCTCAAGATCATACTTCCCATTTGCTTAATGTTGCAAAATCTGCAGGATTAGATATGGAAGAACTTGAGGGAGTAGGGTTTAATGTAGAATATAAAACTACACTTGACCCACAAGGAAGACCTGTGGATGTTCCTATTATAACATATGATAAAGGAACAACCGTCACAACTAACGAAAAAAAGCTTGATTATTTTGTAGATTTAATTATTAGAGAATACTCTACCGCAGGAAATGCTTTTGGAGAAGATTGGAAGTTTAAAGGTAATAGTATAAAAAATATATTTGATCTAGCTAATGATGTTGCAAGACTAGTAAGTGTTAGAAAAGAACAACAAAATAAGCAAGTGAGTCTTGGCGCAGCAAGTGATGCTTTAAAAGGTACAGAAAAGGATAATACTGGGACTAGTTTACTAGATCAAGCAACTCAGCAGGGCGCTAATATTCCTTTTAATAGTGGTGCGAGGGCTTTAACCACTAGTATTGGAGACCCTCAATCTGTTACAAAGTCCATTAAATCAACTATTGATTTAATACCAGGATTAGACAATGCAGATGACCAAACGTATAAAGTAGGTAATAGGGTAGAAGGATTTTCTTTAGGAAAAGATGGCTGGGAATTAAAAATCGAAAAAACATTCCAGTACCCAAAAAGCGGCATGTATGGAAAAAAAGTATCTACACGAAAAATAAGCGATGCAGACTATAAAACAATAGAAAAATTTGCAACACCTGAATTAATAATTAAGCAGCCTGAACTTAGCTTTATTAATAAAGGGGTCAATGGAGAAATGTTTAATAATGATGTTCAAGAGTTTATAACTAGTCGTAAAAATCCTACTCTAAGAAATCAATTACAACAAGCTTACGACGGACAAGAAGGAGGTAATTATACTAAAGAACAAGTAGAGGGGTTAGCGCTACAAGATATATTAAAAAATCCTAAGAAACTATCTAGGTATGAAGACAGTTACAATAGAGAAATTGGAAGTGTAATAGCATTTAATTCAGTTAGCCTTTTCTCAGAAAAAGAAATAGAAGCAGTAAATACTGTAAATGAGCAATACTTATATTCTAAAGATTTAACAACAGGAGATACCAAGTTGAATAAGACAACTATGTTATACCCAATTACAAATCCTACAGGAAATCCAACTACTCCTGCAAGATTACTCGGAGATAAGACAGCTGGCACATATCAAATAAGAATAGCAGGAGGCGTTAACCCTGGTAATCCAAGTCAATTAAGTAAAGGCTTTTTAGTAGAAGTATATACTGAGGATGGGGGCGTAGAACATTATGCACTGCCTGAAGGGGGAATGCAAAGTAAGGGCACCCCCGCAGAAGAGTACCTACATAGTATTTCAAGAAAGGCGCATATATTTGCAAATAATACTACTACCATCCCTAATATACAAAATACTTCTGATGATCTAGTAGTAGAAACAAATAGGCTTTCTAGATATGAATGGGATGTTAAATGGGGAATAAAAGGACCAAATGGAAATATTAAATATAGAGACAATTTTAAAACCAATGACCCTGCATCTATTTTAACTGAAATTGATTTGAGGATGGACAACACATATATCCAAACATCCAACGAAGAAAATAAAAAAAAAACTAACGTCGAAGCTCCCTTAGTAGAAAATACTTCCAATGATAATGCTGCTACAGGATTTGTAGATTTATTTAGTATCGAGGGTTGGGAAGATGGAGGAAATATAAGCAACCCTACAATTAGTTCTGATATTGAAAATGAGGTATCTAAAATGTTTTCTGATAATAAAGGACTAATAGTTACTGGAGCAACTAGAAGTGAAGATCTTCAAAAACAGTTAGCCAATCAAGGGGCTGGAATTGCTGTGGGAAGTAAACACCTATCGGGGCATGCATTAGACTTAAGAGCTAATGATGCTTCTAGAAAACTGCTAAAAAAACTCACAGCTAACGATAATGAGTATATGGAAGAACTTGGAATAGAAGATGCGTTTTTTCATGGAGAGGGTAATAATGCGCACCTACATATAGAGTGGATAACATAATATATAAAAAGGTAAATTTGTAGTACCGCCTAGTAAAGACAAAGAATAAAAAAAAAGTATGCCAGAAGAGGAAGTAAAATTAGGAGACTATAGAGGGTTTCTAAAGTCTTTAAGTGTAGATTCAGAAGGTAACTATGTAGAACTTCCTACACCATCATTTTCTATAGCTACAGATATTACCCCTGCACCAGAAGCTAAGTATGATCAAGGTCTAAATTTATACACAGAAGATATTGATGCTTTAAGACGAAGTAATCAATCAAGTTGGGATGTAGTAGAAAATGCATTCCAAAATGCTGGAGCTACAGCGTTAATGGAAATACCTGAGGGTATAGGATATATAGGAACAGGCGTTGCTAATTTATTTGGTAGTGTTTGGCAAGAAGATAGTAATGGCTTTATAGATACTCAAAACGCATTGTCTACTTGGGCAAGGGAGACTAAAGAGTCTATGATAGAATCTAACCCTATTTACGCAAGAGAGGAAGATCAAAACTTTGATCCTTTTAATGCAATGTCTTGGGCAACTAATGCAGGCTCTATAGGATCTACTATTTCTTTATTAATACCAGGAATGGGTATAGGCAGAGGAGCTGCTTTTTTAGCCTCTAAAGCTGCATCAAGATTAGTAGGACTTTCTAAGATAGGTAAAGCTGCTCCTAAAGTAGCAGGCGCTATAAGAACTGCAGAACAAGTAGCCGCTGCAACTAAAGCAGAACTACAAGCTAGTAAAATAGTAGGAAAAGCAGGTAGTATTGCAGGAATAACTGCGGCCACTTTATCATCTAGACATGCAGAGAATATGTTAGAGGGATTTGGGACTTATGACCAATCTCTTACAGAGTCTCTAATGAAAAACCATAACATGTCTTATGATCAGGCAAAAGCACAAAGTGCGTTTCTATTAGCTAATCCTGAGTCAGCTCTTAACTCTGAGTATAAAGAAGACTATTTAAAAGCTGCAGATGCCGCTGCTAAAACCACTACTTGGAATTGGGCAGCAGGTACTCTAGACTATGTTCAATATGCTATGGCATTTGGAGGATTGAATAAACTATTTAGGGTAGGAGGAGCTGCAACAAAAGGAGTTAACAAAGCAAGTAAGCTAGCAAATTACGCTAAGAGAGGATGGAACAGTAGTAGAAAACTAGTATTTCAAGCAGGTACAGAAGCTGCAGAAGAAACTTATCAAGCAATAGTAAGTAAAGAAGCTTTACGAGGCGCTGAGATGTTTGAAGAAGGATTCTCTGAAAGATTTGATGAGTACTTAGCAGACGAAGAGTTACAGTCTGCTGCTATGATGGGGGCAGTAATGGGGGGAGGATTCCATACTATGGGATCTGTCTTTAATAAAGCTTCAGGTAAACTCAACGACAAGCTAGTGCAGTATGAGACTATGGCCAAGCTTAAGAAAAAAGATGGCGCAATAGGAGTAATGAACTTTGGCTTAGGAAGTATAATACAAAGAGACATTAGCTTAAACGGTAACCTAGATAACGTAGTAAAATCTTTAAATAAATTCTCAAAATCTCAAGAGCCTACAGACGAGTTTACTCAAACTGTAGAAATGATCAATGGCTTAAATGAGCAAGTAAAGCAAATGTCATCAGAGGTAGATAAGAAAGGAAACGCTGCCTATACTCCTACTCAGTTAGCAGACATAGCTACTTATTCTTTTATAGCACAAAAAGCTCAACAAGACAGTAAAACAACAAATACTGAAATAGATAAAATTTATCAAGACCTAGAAAAGCAAAATGGTATAAACAGTGAAAATATATCTAACCATAGAAATCATATAGAGCTAAGTGCTATTACACAATTTTTAGGAGCAAAGAAAGGTAAGCCTAATGCTGCAGAACAAAAGTTTTTAGACACCCTTAAAGAAAGAAAACTAGAATTAGAGAAGCTTATAAAAGAAGAGGGGATAGAGTTTGAGCCAACTAGAAAAGATGGCGATTTAGTAAATAAACAATTTACTTCTTTAAATCAAAAAATGATCTCTGAGTCATACAGAGATAAAGCAAGTAAACTTCAAACAGCTAAAGGATTTGAAGAACACGAAGTAGTTAAAGCCCAAATGCAAGAAGATGCAAAGGCTAGACAAAAAGAAGGTACAGTAGCTGGGTATAGTGATAAAGCTCAAAAAGCAACTACAGTTGATGAAGTAGAGGCTATTAAAAAAACAGAAGAAGAGGAAATAGGGGGGAATGTAAATACAGACCGCACTACAACAACTGCTCTTCTTACAGAAATGCCTAAGATAAAGGCTATACTTGAAAGTAAAGAATTAAGTCTAGAAGATAGAATAAAAAATCTAGCTACTTTACTACAAGGAAACGCAGCAGCTCACCATAAGGCCATACCTGTCTTTGGGGAAACTTTAAATATTACTCTAAACAAAGATCCTCAAGAAGCAGCTAAAGAACTAGTAGAAAAATACGATGAACTACAAGAACCTAATAACCCAGACCCTAGAAAAGACCTCCTTAACTTATTACTAAATCAAAAATTATCGGAAGAAGTAGGGCAAGAAGTAGAAGATGCTCCAGACGTAAACACAAGGGAAGCAAATACTTCTACGTTTGACTCCAATGCAGTAACAATAACATCTACTGATGAATCCTTTGTAGGGAATTTACTTCATCTTGCAGGTCCTGGAGGAGTAGTAGAAAGAGGAGACGATGGAACTCCCTTAAATAATAGATTTTATGATCTCCAGACTAAAGGAGACAAAAGTATAGACAAGCATTTAGATCCTAAGTTTCAGGTCAATGGAAAAAAAGTATCCTATGTAATAGATGGTACAGATCAATATAATCAAGGCGATAGGGACGACAGTAAACGTACATATCGAATTGAAATGTTTGTTAACGTAAACGGTGAAGAAATATTTATAGGAGTTATACCTACAAAAGCTGCTCCTGAACTTAGAGAGGCTATAGAATCAGAGTATGAGGCATCTGAAGCTAGGAACGCAGGAACTAGATTTACTTCTGAAAAAGAAGGACAAGTTAAAAGCAAACTACCTGGAAGAATACTTAATTTACCTGACGGACAAGTTGCAGATTTAAATACTATTCTTGAAAAATATCCAGATGTAAAACTTATAACTACAGTAGTAACTAACGGAACTGTTACTTTAGCAGGACTTGAAGAGGCAAGATTATCGACT
>Ga0208767_1003633_pt1 | contig 11142 bp, 14 predicted proteins | sample VirMetDEL_Mar_21_FD_184514 | JGI IMG/M metagenome (GOLD analysis project Ga0208767, IMG submission 184514) | Aqueous microbial communities from the Delaware River and Bay under freshwater to marine salinity gradient to study organic matter... | ecosystem: Environmental > Aquatic > Marine >... | reverse complement strand
TATATTTATAACAAAACCAACAGTAAAAAATGTCTAGACTAACCGAAAATAACGACGAATTTTACGGAAAAAGAAGAAAACCTAACAAAACTAAGGGTAATCCTGGTAATGTTGACTTAGAATTCGAATCAATTAACCCTTATGAATTTAAAAAGGGTATGAATTATGAGTTAAATAAAGTAGGTGTTCTTACACTTCGTGAAGCCTCTGAAGAGGATAGAGAAAAAGCCACTGAAGCTGTTCTTAAAAATTTAAAAGACGTTCCTGCTTATTATTCTTACATGGAACATTACGAAGCTACTACACGTAATATGGATCGTAAGCCATCATTTAAATCTTTTTTAAAAGAATTAGAAGGCCATTCAATGAAAGAAATTGGTGAAAAATTCACTGAAGATAAAATGAAAGAAATCAAGCTCAAAGAATCAATTAGAGCTGAGGTTAGAAACAAAATTAACGAACTTTTCAAAACAAAATAAAATGACTATTGAAGAATTAAACAAACTTATCAAAGAAGAGCTTGATGCTTTCTTTGAAGCTGAAGATGAAGAGGTTGAAACCCCTGAAATGGACAGCGAAGACGATATTGAAGTAACTACTGACGAACCTGCTGAAGAGGATGAGGCATTAGATACTTTAAGACAAATTTATGACATGCTTAAGCCTATGGTTGAGCCTGAAGAAGAACCTGAGATGGATATGGAAGAACCTGAAGAAGAAGAAGGTGAAGAGGCTGAAGAAGAAGGTGATGAAGAAGAAGCAGTCGATGAAGCTGTTGATAACCATACATTCTTTAGAGCAGATAATGTTTCAAGAGTTGCCCCCCAAGCAAAAGATGTTCAGGGTACTCGTGAAAAAATGAATGAATCAGTAGCTCGCTTCCAAAAGCTCGCAAATATTAAAGGATAATTTCAATGGTCAATATAGACGCTTTATTATTAGAATGGGCGTATAGATGTAAGAAGGGCTATCCTGATTTGGATAGCCCCTCTGATCTTCGTATATTAAAGTCTATTCTAAAAGAACAAGGAATTTCTTTACCTTTATCTGAAGATTTAGCAGGAGCTGAACAAGCCCTTAATACTAAAGAAATTGATTCTAAACAAGAATTTCTTGATTTATTAGATAAGGAAGATATTAGACCTGAAAATATCCAAAAACTTTCAGCTATGGTTATAAAATTTGATCCTGACTTTCAATTAGACGAAGAAGAAGACTTAAGCAATAAAATAGTTGACAATAAAGATGATCTTTTTGATCAGATTAACCAAGCAGAAAATTTAACTCCAGAACAATTTCGAAGATTATCTTCTACTTATTTATCATTTGAGTATGAAGATGAAATAAAAGAATACTTCTTTAAAAAAGGAGGCAAGGCTTTTATGCAAGACCAAGTTTTTAGTGTTTTATTTGATTCTATGGTTAAACAAGGGGATATTCTTAAATTTAAAGAATATATAAAATCTCCTGAAAAATTCAATAAAATATTTAAAGATAAAAAGGGTAGTTTAATAGAACCCTTAAAAGGAGCTTTTAGTGATGAGTTTTTATATAAAATGATAACCTTAGATGGAGCATATGGAGGTACTGCTATAGGTAAAGGAGAATTTTTTTTATGTTTAGTATGTGATGATTTAAAATTTGAAGGAGAATCTGAGGGTGATTTAGATTGGGCTGGTAAAGGTTTAGAAATAAAAAACAAAGGAGCTAAACCCACAGGACAAAAAGCAGCATATAATGCTAATTCCCATGACTTAATCTTTAAAAACTTATTTAGATTCTTTAAGCAATTAGTAGTTAGATATAATCCTGATCCTACAGAATTTGGTTACCAAAGATCTAAAAAGAACTATATCTCTATTAAAAGTATTAGAGGGTTTAAAGGATTTAGAAGTCTTGTTAACGTTAATTGGCCTTATAAGATTAAAGCTCTTTATAATGAAGTATTAAATAGAGATTTATATAACGGCGAAAACGATAAAGTAAAAAAAGAATTTATAGATGTATTTGCTTCAAGCTTTAGAGAATCTTATAAAGATTTAGGAGACGCTAATGTAATGGATATAGATCAATATTTTAATGATTCTGAATTTGATGCTGATCAATTTACTTTAGATTGGGGTATTGCGGTAGTAGAAGATTATATGGAAAGTGAAGGGTTTGATTATGTTTTATTTATAAATGATAATACTTTTAAATATCAATTATTTGAAAAAGATGAAATCATTGAAAAATTAACATTAGATCAAGGTAAAGAATCATATATTTATATTAGTCCTAAAGACGGATTACCTCGTTGGTCCGCAGTTTATACATTAACTGACTGATTTTATGTCTTTAAATAGTTTTTTTGACTCATTAGATACTGAGTCCCAATTTGAGGCTTGGAAAGCCTCAATTAAACAAAAATTAATTCACTTAAAAAATATAATTCCTATCGAAAATAAATCGGAATTATATTATGTTAATGAAACTATAAAATTTATCGATTCAATCAATATATTAAGTACTGAATACTTAGCTCACTACCCAGAAGCTCAAAGTAAAACATACCTAAAAGAAAGATTAAGGATTTGTAATTCTTATTACAAAAAATTTGGAGTTTAATAATTTATTTATTATATTTAAGAAAAATTAAATTATGGCAAGATATCAACAACAAATGAATGTAGCTATGGAACGCTTAGATCAAGGCTTAGCTCGTATTCATAGCATGGTAAAGCGTGGAAAAAATACCGAAGCAATTCATTTTATGGAAAACGATTTAAAAGAATTATACGAAGAACTCCAAAATCTTATTAATATAGAACCAGGTAGAGATGGTTCTAAAATTGGTATGTTATGATAGGAGCAGAACAGATTAAGGTTAATTTTGAAGCCTTTAATGGTATTTTAGAAGCAAACTTTGAGGGCGAACGTTTAGAAAAACTCAAAACCCTTACTGATTGCTTAAAAGAACGAATGATGTTCGCGCCAGCATCATCTAAAGACTGGTTTAATAACGCTTTTCCGGGTGGTTATCTTGACCATGTTTTACGTGTAAACAAAATTGCAAATCAACTCCATAAATTATATGGTTTTCATGGAGCAACTGAATCATACACAGGTGAAGAACTAAATTTCGTATCTTTATTCTGTCAATTAGGTAAATTAGGAGATTGGGAACATGAATATTTCACTAAAAATGACTCTGATTGGCACGTTAAAAATCTTGGTATGGTATATAAGTTTAACGAACATGTACCTGCTATGAAAATTTACGACCGCACAATCTACCTATTACAAGATGCAGGTATTAAAATTTCACATAACGAATATTTAGCTATTCGCAACCAAGAAGGTTTATTTGACGAAAGTAATAAATTTTATTTTTACAGTGGTCAAAAGGAAACCAAATTTCGCAACCACCTTCCACTACTTATCCACCAAGCTATCCAAACAGCTCAAGAAATTGAATACCAAATGTGGAGTTCAGGAGGGAAGGTTGTACAAAAAACGGATAAACCCGCTAATGCTTCCAAAGCTGATAAAACTATAAGGAAAGCTAAAGCGATAAATGTTGAGAATAATCCTAACTTCAACGAAAAAACTAAATCAATTATAGATTCATTTTTTACTGACTAATGGAAATAATAATTGCAATATTATCAGCCCTATTAATTGTAGCTGGATTCGCTATTCGTAATCTTATTAAGAAAAACGAAATACTAGAAGATTTTATAGCGAAACAAAGTGAAGCAATAGATTCTTGTGATCGTAGATTAAAAACAATTGACGATAAAGGATTTTTTGTTGCTGACGATGAGATAGGTTGGTTTTTTACTGAAGTTAAGAAGATACAGGAGGCATTAAATGAATTTCGCCTTCGCTAAATAAATGACCAAAAAGAGGGGACGTAAAAGTCAAAGACAATATTTTACAGAAGATACTGAACTAGCGATTATAGAATATCTAGCTAGCGAAGATCAAATTGAGAGAAATAGAATTTATAACGATAGAATTCATCATTCGTTTTATAAATTAGCTGAAAATCTCATTCATACTTTTAAATTTTACTACACTGAAGTAGATGACCTCGAGGATTTAAAACACGAGGTTATCTGCTTCCTACTCGAGAAGCTTCATTACTTTAAAGTAGGTAAAGGTAAAGCATTTTCATATTTTAGTATTGTAGGTAAAAACTACCTTATACTTTATAATAATAAAAATTATGCTCGTAAAAAAGGTAAAGCAGACCCTTTAGAAGCAGACACTGACAATGAGATATTAAGTGAATTTGAAAGACAAGAAACTAGAAATGAAAAAGTAGAGTTTTTAGATTTATATATCGATTATATAGATAAGGTTTTACCTATCATGTTTAAAAAAGATGATGAATTATTAGTAGCAGAAGCGGTTTTAGCAATATTAAAAAAACGAGATTATTTAGAAATTTTTAATAAAAAAGCAATCTATATTTATATTCGTGAAATAACAGGTTTAGAAACTCCTATTATTACTAAAGTTGTAAAAGTATTAAAGAATTCATTTAATAAATGTTATTCTGAATATCTTGAAACTGGATATATTTATAACCATGAGTAATCCACTTGATATAATATTATTTGACGGAAAAACATCATCCGATATTTTTAAAGAAATATACTCTAATAGCAAAAAAAAAGATAAACAAGTAAATGCTTTAATTGCTGAGTTAAAACCCTTAATACAAAATATTGGAGATGCACCTGTTGTAGTACCTCTTATTAAAGAATATCTTGAAGTAGGTGTTAAAAACGATGAGCATCTCATTAAAATGATGGCTGTAATACAACGTATGCAAAATACTTCGTCTTCAGGTGGGGGTGATTCATTATTAACTGATGAAGAACTTAAACAATTACAAACAATAGCTGAAGAAGTAGCGAAAAATGAGTCTAAGAAGGAATCCTAACCAAGGTAAATCAGTAGGTCGATCAGGTAGTCAAAAAAATCAAAACCTAACTAAAAGAGTTGTTGATGTAATTCTATCATCTGATCATCAGGCTTATAATAGTCCTGAAGATATAGGTACTATATTCTTTGTAGAAGTAGGATTTAACCAGGACTATACCGATTCTACAGCTTTACCTTCTGCTAAGCCATTAAATAGAAATGTTTTTACTTATCCTAATATTGGAGAATTAGTTCAAATTGTAGAATCAACTAGTAATGATGTTTATAATGACTTAGAAGGAGATATTAATTCAAAAATCAATTACTATACTCCTGCTATTAATATTCATAATAATACATCTAGTAATGCTTTACCATTAGAAAAAGACTCTAAAAAATTAAGATCTAAAAGAGAACCTAACGTTAAAAGTTTTGAATTTAAAAAAGAATTTAAATCACCCAGTAGAGAAACAGCCAAAAAACAATTAGATAATTATTTAGTTAGCCTAGGCTATACTGGTAGTAATGACCCTAATGCTCCTTTATATAATTTAAATCAGACAGCAAATGGAGATTATATTTTTAGATTAGATGATTCACAAGATAATGAACAAGCTGTTGTAAAATTAGGGAATTACTTTAAAGAAAATCCTGAATTAAGACCTTTAACCCCGAGTGAAGGTGATTCTATTATAGAGGGTAAAAACGGACAAAGAATCCGCCTTACTACTACAGGTCCAACTGGAACAAACGCTATAAGTAATAATGTAACTGATGCTCCTGATGACGGGAATCCTAGTATAGGAGATAAAGCTATGGTTCTTAGTTTAGGTAATGATTCACAAGAAAATATAACTAAAGATGCTGCTTCGGTTTATTTACTTGAAAATCAAAGTATTCCTATAGATGTAGCTTCTACTAATGTTGATTCTTTAAATTCAACTTATAGTCCTCAACCTAAACCTTTAGAGGAACTTAGTAAACCCCCTTCAGAGGTTATTCCCCAAACTTTACCTGAAAAAGAATTACAAATTCAACAGGTTCAGTTTGATTTTAGTGCTGCTTATGAGTCTAACCCTATAACATCAGTTTCATCATCTGAGGTAGATTTTGTAGAAGATGATCCTGTATTCGCTGCATTGGATGAAGCTCAAGAAGAAGGATTAATAAACTTCGATGATGAAAGTTTTGAAATAGCAGGAACTGAACTTGATGAAGAAGGGCAGCTCGAAAATAATGCAGGCGGTGATTTAGATTCAGGGGGTGATTCTGGGATAAATGGTGGTGATCCTGAAACAGGAGATGAATACGATACTGATCGTAGAGAAGGAGAACCTATTATATTTAAAAATAATAATCAATTTATTAAATGGAAAAAGGAAGGTAATGGGAAAGCAGATTATCCCCTTAAATTTATCTTTAATAAAACCAAGGGCCAAAAAGAAGGAATAGTAGATCCCAAATCTATTACTGATATGATTACTAAACTTAAAGCAGATGGAGTTAATGCTGCTAATCTTCCTAATATAAAACATTTAGTATGTCACGTTACTGCTACTAGTTATACTAACCAACACGATTTAATGGGTTTATTTGCTTATACTAAAGATGGAAATGGATGGTCTAGACATGGGTACAATATAAGTGTAGATTCAGATGGGGGTTGTAATTATAATGTTGATTTAATTGAATTTGGTTTTTCAAATGGATCGGGTGGTAATGTATATTCAAAAGAAATACAAGGATTTGGACCTTTAACAAATTCAAATTCAATTAATATTAGTTGGATAGGAACTGTAGATATGCCTATGGCTAGAACAGATTTAACTAAAGACGAAACTTCTTTTAACGAAAAGACTACTACATCACCCAACATTACATCTAAACAAGCATATGCTTATGAAAAATTAATTAAATATTTTGTAGAAGCTTTTCCTGATATTAAAGTAGTAGCACATAATCAAATTACAATTACAAAGGGATATGGTAAATCTTGCCCTGGTTGGAATAATGTTAGATTTTGTGAAAATATAGGAATACCTAACAATAATATTCATAAATTATTCCCTAGTGATTTTTCAGTGAGTGATTGGGTTAATATTATTAAACCTAATCTTAAAGAAAATAATAAAACATCTACAATAAATACTATAGAAGCAACCGCTAAAAAAAACATGGGTAGATATTTTCAAAATTTTAAAAGTTATAAAGAAAAAAAATATAGTAAAACCGCTGATTATTTATATTATTTAACTCGACCTTCAGAAGCAGATCAAATTTCTTAATTATGGCAACTAATTTTATACAAGAAGATTTATATGTAGGTAAACAAATATTAATTGACAGTGATCGATTAGTATTTAATGGTCGTGATGATAGTGTTTTTTCTGCTAAAAACTTATTTGTATTTAAAACTGAAGGTGAGTTTCATGTTAATAGTAGAAAAGATGTTTTTATAAATGGGTCTAAAATATTTATAGGACCTATTGAAAATGGACAAGATGTAAATATACCTGCAGTTAGAAGTAGAGAATTAAAACAAATTTTGACTGATCTAATTAATGCTTTAGATATGTTTTTTAAAGTTCAATACCCAATGACTTCGGGTTTAATGGGACCTAACCCAGGTGTTAATAATGGTTTAAATAAGGTTATTTTAAAAGATCTAGCTAAAATCAAATCTAGATTAGATGATATAGAAAGTAAAAAAGTATTTATTAAATGATAAGTAGATTAGTAAATAATATTCTTAACCAAGCATCTTTTACTCTTTCTGATTCAAAGGATAAAATTTTAACTGTGGCTAAAAAAAGAGCCCAAGAAGAAGGTATTACTAATATTCCTTCTCCTCAAGATTTTAAACAACAACTTGAAGGGTTAGCTTTAGATTCTCCTAATGCTTTACAAAAAGCTGAACAAACTTATAACAAATTTAGAAACTTATTAGAAACTGCTATAAAAAAATTAGAAGGATTAAAAGAAGAATTAGAGGCCATTAAAGCAAAATTTACTTCTATAAAAGATAATTTTATTAAATTAAATGAAATCACTAACATCTTTGCAGATCCCGAAACCGGAATCCTTACTATTTTAAAAAAATTATTACCTACTTTAGATTTAGTATTAGCCTCTCAAGTAACTCCTACTATTAGTGGTACTATAATAGCAAAAATAACAGAATTTAAAAAAGATTTTAAAGATAAAATAATAAACACTGAAGGGATTATATCTAATTTAAATACCCCCAGTAAATTTTTTGCAGATGAAGTTGATTCTTTAGAACCTTTTATTGATAAAGGTATTGAGGGAGTCCAAGGTACCATTGATCAATTACAAATATTATTAGACCAATTAAATACTATATGGGCTAACTTTAATTTATCTCTTCCTATAACTGAAACACAAGATACCACTACAGGAGACCAAGATACTAACACAGTATTAGGTGGTATTACATTTGAAACCTATTTAAAAAATCCTGATAATTTAAGAGATGTTATTACTAAAGTTGTTTTACCAACATATAAAGTTAGATATGAAGTAAGAAAAGATGGACCTGGTACTGAATTATATGAATCAGGTATAAAAGAAATACCAATAAATCAAAATATTTAATATTTATTAAAAACCATAAGATATGAAATTAAGTGCATTCGAAAAAATTATTAGAAAAGTTGTACGTGAAGAAATCGACTATGCATTACGACGTGAAATTCAGACTTTAAAAGAAGAATTAAACCAACAACCTAAACAGCATGTTATTGAATCTAAAATTAATAATGTAGAAGTAGAAGATTTTAGGTCTAAAATAAGAGCTCAAATGCCTTCATTTAATAGCGGCAATTCTACATTAGATTCTCTTTTATCTGAAACTGCTGTAACACCTACACCTGAAGAAACTTTTGCTTCTAATGATCCTGTAAATCAATTTATTAATAAAGATTGGAGTCCTGTAATGGAAGCTATTGATAAAAAGAAAAATTTTAGACCCTAATGGCTATTAAGCTTAGAAAATCTATTAGAATAGAGCCTGTCGATATTGATGAAAAAGTCGCAGTAGGGACAAGACTACCTTTTAATAGAAAAAAAATATTTGATTTAGATTATACAACTAAAGATCACGCTAAATCAAAATTAATTAATGTTTTATTGACTTCTCCTGGTGAAAGAGTTAATCATCCTAACTTTGGTGCAGGTTTAAAAAATAGGATTTTTCAGCAAAATACCCCTATAGCGGGTGATGAATTAAGAGCTATAGTAACACCCCAAGTTGAACAATATGTCCCCGAAATTACTTTAAAAAATATATCTTTAAGAGATGGAGGAGACCAAGGTCATATTTTATATATGACTGTTAATTATAGTTTAAATAATAATGATGAAGAAGATTCGGTTGCTTTAAGTTTTACTAACGACAATTTTAATAACGAAGTATAATGGCATACTCTACAACAGTTAACAATACAAAACCAGTAAGATACTTAGATAAGGATTTTAACGATTTTAAAAATGCCTTAATTAATATGGCAGAGGTATATTACCCTGATCTATTAAATGATTTTACTGAAGGTAGTCCAGGAACTATGTTTATTGAAATGGCATCATATATTGGTGATGTTCTTTCTTTTTACACAGATACCCAAATTCAAGAAGTATTCTTACAATACGCTCAAGAAAGAGAAAATTTATATGCTTTAGCTTATAATTTAGGATATGTTCCTGCTGTTACTACTCCAGCAGTTGTAGATTTAGAACTGTTCCAACAAATCCCTGCTATTAATGGGAATCCCGATTGGAAATATGCTTATAAGATAAGACAAAATTCTGATTTTTTGCCTAATAATGGTAGTGGAATAAAATACATTATACAGAAAGATGTAGATTTTGCTTTTTCCTCTTCAACTGATCTTACTGAACAAACTGTTTATTCTCTTGATGGGGGACAACCTGAATACTTTCTTTTAAAGAAAAAAGTTAAAGCCATTAGTGCCGAAATAAAAACAGCTACATTTGATATACAAGGTGCTGAAAGATTTAAAACTTTATCATTAGATGATAGCAATATAATAGGAATTCAATCAATCACAGACTCAGAAGGTAATACTTGGACTGAAGTACCATATTTAGCACAAGAAACCATTTTTGAAGAAGTACCTAATAATGAGGCATATGATCCTGATTTACCTCAATATAATGGACAAGTTCCTTATCTATTAAGGACTAAAAAAGTATCTAAAAGATTTACAACAAGATTTAGGTCTAATAAAAAATTAGAGATTCATTTTGGAGCTGGTTCAACAGGTGGAGATGATACTTCAATTATTCCTAATCCCGATAATGTTGGATTAGGTATTAGAGACGGAAGATCATTATTAGATGTTGCTTATGATCCTTCTAATTTTCTATATACTAAAGCATATGGTGAAGCTCCTTCTAATACTACTTTAACAGTTACTTATTTAGTAGGAGGAGGAGTTCAAGCTAATACTAATGCTAATACTATTAATAGAATAGGTAATGTTATTATAACTCCACGCCAAGGTAATTTAGAAACGAGTATTTTTAACGATGCTGTTGATTCTTTATCTTGTACTAATCCTACCCCTGCTTTAGGAGGGGGACCTGGTGATTCAGCTCAAGATATTAGATTAAATACTATGGCACAGTTTGCTGCTCAAAAACGAACCGTAACTAAAGAAGATTACATATTTAGAACATTATCAATGCCTGTTCAATTTGGTAATATTGCTAAAGCTTATATAGCACAAGATAATCAAATATCTCTTGAAACTAATAAACGTATTGCTAATCCTAATGCTTTAAATTTATACGTTTTAGGATATAATTTTAAGAAAAAGTTAGAAACATTACCCAACGCAGCTAAAATTAACTTAGCTACTTATTTAGAGCAATATAGAATGTTAACCGATGCTATTAATATTAAAAATGCTTCCATTCTTAATTTTAATATAGAATTTGATATTAATGTTAAAAAAGGGTTTAATAATGATTCTGTATTAATTAGATGTATTAATAGTCTTAAGGCTTATTTTAATATTGATAATTGGCAAATTAACCAACCTATTATAATAGGAGATATAAATAATATTTTATACACTATTGATGGGGTCCAAAATGTAGGTAAAGTAATTATAACAAATAAATATGGTATTAATGATGGGTATTCACAATTCAAATATAATTTTGAAGCTGCTACTCGAAATAATA
>Ga0208767_1003624_pt1 | contig 11154 bp, 13 predicted proteins | sample VirMetDEL_Mar_21_FD_184514 | JGI IMG/M metagenome (GOLD analysis project Ga0208767, IMG submission 184514) | Aqueous microbial communities from the Delaware River and Bay under freshwater to marine salinity gradient to study organic matter... | ecosystem: Environmental > Aquatic > Marine >... | reverse complement strand
TGAGAAGCAACACTCATATTTAAAACACTACTATCTACATTTTCTGTGATATTTACGTTTTTAATTTGACCAGTAAAGTAATTAATTGCACCTACAATATCTTCATTGACATCAAAGTAAGCTACATACACATTAACAACTTTATCAGTGAAAGCACCAGTTCTTACAAGTTGTCTTACTTGATTGGTAACATTAGAAAAAGATAGGTTGATGTCATTGACTTGTAGTTGCCCTGTTTCAGTAGTTGTATCAACTGCTAAAAAAGAACCACCAGCTTCATATGAATTAGAATCATAAGTAACATCTCTATAAAAATCAGTAAGCCTTATAACAGTAGATAGGTTTAATTCTACAAGGAAAGCAGTTTTAGTTTGTTGAGCAGAAACCTGAGCTTGTAATGCTGTTGATAAACTTCTTGGCATTACTCAATGACCTCTCTTACATCAAAAGAAATGTTGTAGAAACCACTTATGTCTGTGGTGTATCTAATTTCATCATTTGCAAGATAAACATTAAAAAGTGGTTTGTTAACTGTAACAGCTTCATTGTTAGCAACAGCAGCAACTAAATTAGGTTGTATATTTACAGTAGCACCACCGCCTGATGCAGTTACTTCATCTTGCACCATGTAAACTTTTGTATGACCTGCAAACTTAATTAAATCACCTGCTCTCAATGCATGATTAGTATGTGAAAAGCCATCCATTGGTACAGCACTTGCACCTACTGAAGTTGCACCATTAACAAGGATATCAGTTTCATTTTTGCTAGTACCTTTGTTATCTAAAGGTGCTGCAATAGTAAAGTTTTCAAAACCACCTTTTTGCTTAGATAAAAAAGCAAATATTTCTTGAGCTTTTAACTGTTCTAATGGTGGCATTTGTACTGTAAAAGAAAAGTATTGTGCACCTATTTGTCTTGCTGATTTCTTACCTGATAATGTTTGATTTAATAGTATTGGTCTATTATCTGTAAAAACTAATGATCTAAAGTTTGGGTCTGTTGGAAATTGTCCTGACATTATACGACCCCCATTTTGCCTTGAGTATTCATGGCATTGTTAATAATTGATGTTATAAGTCCTTTTCTTGATGTTAGTAACTGGTCAAATCCAGCAGCATCAACTGTTGATATGTTGAAGTTTACTGTAGCACCACCGCCAACTGATTGACCTTTTGTGTGATCTACAACAGTTTCATTTGGATGAACCATAGCCATAAAGCCACCTTTACCATCTAAACCACCAGCTCTTACACCAGCACCAGTAAAGCCACCACCATCAAGCGTTATTTTAGGCATAAAGCTATCTAATTTATCTTGCGGTGCTTCTAAGTTCTTTCTTGTTTTAAATAAATTGCCTATATCTTCAATATTTGAAGTTATCATGCCTACTAATTTTTGTACTATAAAAACTTGTATAAGCTCATTAATAACTGCTCTAGCTACACTAGTTGCTAAATCTTTAAAATCTAAAAATTGTTGACTTGTTAAATCAAAGAAATCTGTGAATGCACTTGTTAATTGACCTTCTACTGTATTTGCAAATTCTTTTACTACTGTAATATTTTCTTTTAATGTTGTTGGGTCAAACGCATCTTCTGTGACCCCTGTAAAATCTATAAGTGCTGATTTTGATTTTTTTAGTGCTGCTATTTGCTCTTCCAATGCAGACTTTTGAAATTTTAATTTATATGGGTCAACATCAACCTCTATACCGCCTTCTATAGCAAAACCACCAGTTTCTTCTATTTCTTTTAATATTGTTTCAATACCAGTTAAATCACTTTCTAACTCACTCAAAGTTTTTCTTCTTTCAACTATTCCTAGTAAATCTAAAAATTCTAAAACTGATGTTGATACAGATACAAATGCTTTCTGTAATGGTAGCAATGTTGCTCTTTTAAGCTCATTCATTGTGTCATTAAATATTTCAGCTTGTCTTATTGAATCTTCAGGAATAACACCTGTTGCAGACGCAGCTAATTCCTTCATAGCTTCTGCACCATCTTTGCCCATAACAGCAAGTTTTACACCTGCTCTACCCATAAGATCAGCTAAGATAGCATTTTTTTCAAACTGACTACCAACACCATCTAATGCTTCAAATAGTTCAATAAATACTTCCTCTGCACCTTTTACTGTACCATCTGTGTTTTTAACTTGTACGCCTAACTTTTCTAATGTTCTTCCAGCTTCAGTTGTTCTAAGCTGTGCTTGACCTACCATCTTGGTAAAGTTCTGCATACCTTTGTTAAACTCTTCTGTGGCTAATCCTGACTGCTGTGCAGCAAATTGATACTGTTGTAAGAATTTTGTGCTAACACCTATAGAATCAGATACTTTACCAATACTATCTGCAAGTTGGCGGGTTGAGCTGCCAAATTGTGCTAATTGTCTAACAGCAACAACACCTGCAAAAGCACCTGCAAGTTTTCTCATTGCAACAGTAGTTTTGTTAACGTTTTTATTTACAGAATTAAATGCACCTTTGGTCTTATCCTGTGCGGTGATTCTAAATTTATAATCAGTTGCCATTTTTCATTTGCCTATTTTTCTCTTCTAAGTAAGCTATCCATCCAGTGTACTCAGATAAGGTCATTTTTTCTTCTAGTTCCTGTAATGTGCAATGCAACATTTCAGCTAGATAGTATTTAGCAAATAAGTCCTTATCCTCTACTACTTTTTTGCTTGTTCCTCTACACTTGGACTGGACATGATTTCAGTTGCTACTCTTGCAAGTACATCTTTATCAACACCATTCATAAGTGCATGTTTGTCTGAAAGATCAAATACTTTTTCACCTTCAGAATCTAAGGCTTTATATATTAAGCAATAAGCCATTAAAGCAACATCATCGTCTTTTGCATATCTTTGCAACTTAGACATTTCTGCTAACGTCAATGGCTTTGCATATATCTTAAGAACCTTATCTCCTTCACTCCATTCAGGTATCTCTATCTCTTTGATTTCTAAAGAATCAAAATGAGCTTTAGCCTTTTCTATTATTTTCATACTTCTATACTGTTGTTGATGTTAAAGCACCTGTGCCCTGTACAGAAACACTAGCTTCGATTAATCCATCGAATGATGCACTTCTTGAAACACCAGTAACAATAGCTGTACCAGTATAATAAGTATCACCTGATGCATCACCTTCAGGGTATACATTAAGAGTAACCTCTGAGCCAATAGTTAAAGCACCTTGACCACTTGTATCAGTTTCATCCCAAAATACATCTACACTGCCTGAAAAAGAAGTCAATGATGACTTATAAGTTCTAGCAGAATCACCCATAGAAGTATCTTCTAAAGTATCAGCAGATTCCTCAAGTGAATAAGATCTAATTTCAGCTACAGCATTAGAACCGACTTTAACAGTTCCCTCACTTCCTTTATGTGTTGCCATTTTCTTTTACCTCGCCTTTCGGCTTTTTCTTAGAAGAAGATTTGATTTTGTCTTCCGACTGGATTGCTTCTTCTTTCCAACCCATATTCTTTAATGACTCAACTTTTGAAGGATGAGCTATTATTGAAACTTTACCATTTGGACTAATTAATTTCATAATTATCTCCTATTATACTGCCACATCAGGATTTTTTTCCTTGACATAGTAATTACTTATAAAGGTTAGAGAAACAAAACCAAGTGGCTTCTCACCTTCCGCGTTAAAACTTATTTCAGTTGATTCAATAAATGTATCTTTAGCTAAACCACCTAACGTTCTATCAGCAGCTATAGCTTCTTCAACTTCTTTGCTTATTGTATCAATAGTATCATCAAAATTAGCTGTAGATTTGACATAACCTTCTACTACAACTGACAATTCTCTACTCATAACTCTATCAGTACCTATAACAATAGGCTCTGATGCTTCTGACTTTGTATAAATTAATAAGGCTGGCAGTCTTGTATTGTCTAGTGGGTAAACTCTTGATTGATATACGTTAGAACCAGTGGTAGTTAAACCAGTTAAATTTGTTCCAAAATATTCTCTTATTTGTTGTCTTACATGTGCCATTACACTTCCTCTAATAACAATGAAGTAAACCCTGTTCTATCAGGTTGTATATTGACTATAGTGTAGCTTGTAGCAGGTGTTAAGATATTACCATTAGTATCTGTTATTGCTGAAACATCCAAAGAATCACCGAAAATAATATTAGGTATATCAGTTGTTTTTACTAAAGCAACTGGTTGGAATCCATTAACATCAACAGTGCCACCATCAATGCCAAAATATTCTTGATTAATAATTATGTCTATATAGTACTTGTAAGTATCTACATCTTGCCAAGTATCAATAAGTGCTGTTCTTGCATCCCATAAGGTGGCTGTAGTGCCATAAGTTGCAACTTGACCATGCCCTGTTTGGGTATCTAAATATGCATCAAAATCTGCAGCACTTTCTAAAGCCATTATTTTTTAGCTCTTTTTTTTACTGGCTTAGATTCTGATTTTTTTAAGCCTACACTTCTATTTGTTTTCTTTACTTTTGGCTTTTCTTTGTATAGTTCTGCTTTTTTATTAGCTACAAGATCAAAACCTTGAGCTTGATCTAATTCAACAACATCACCAGCACTAACTCTTTGCTTGTTAGCTATAGTGTCTCTTAATATTAAATATTTATGCATATAAGTAGTGGTGGGGTCTTTCACCCCACCGTTTTTAGTGGTTAAAACCATTAAAAATTATCCGTCATTACCTAGACAGAATGATACTGCATTTCTTACAGCAACATCTATCATCTGAATTCCAACAACTCTTACAGTACCTGAAGAAGAGTTAGTGTATGGGTCAACAATGATGTCTAAACCACCAAAGAATCCAATTAATAGGTCTGAGAAGTTACCAAAATAATGATCACCAGCAGTAGGTTGGTTAGAAACAACAACACCATAATTGTTAATTCTTCCATCTCTATCTACAACAAACTGAGCTGTGCCTGTAGCCTTTTCAGTTGTTTTTAGTGAACCATAGTTATCAGCTCTCATAATGTAAGATAGGTTACCTAATAGTGCATTATCTACAGCTACTTGGCTTTCCATATTCACTGTTTCTGCCCAAGTTGGGTTAGCAGCAGCGAATGTTACAGTATTAATACCTGAAGTATTTTTGATACCAGTTGGGTTGCCTGAAGAGCCTGAACCCTCTAAAGCACCTGAATCAATAGCTAAAGCCATGCTTTGTGCTATGTCATTTCTGATAAGATTCTCAACGTCTAAAGAACTTTGTGTTAAAAGCTGTCTAGTAACATCTGTAAAACAACCTAAAGTCTTAGGTGACATTGTGACACTGCCAATAGCCATTTCTGACTCAGCAACAGCAGTTCCTTCGCTTGATACGAAAGCAGCAGTTGATGTACCAGTTTTCTTAGGTATTTTAACATCGCCTTGTAATCCTCTTAATAATGTAGCACCTGCTGACATTACTGATGAAGAGTTTCTTAATGCCTCAATGAAGTCTCCGCCTCTAAAGTCTTGACCTACCGCACCAGCATCATCGGTTGTATTCAAATCTCTTTGATTCCAATCTCTTAATACTTCAGGTGGTAACATAAGACCCTGAGAGTTTCTACCATATGCTTCAGAAGCAGCAGCTGAACATTCAAATTCAAATTCTGCAGCTCTTTGAGCAGCTCTATCTGAAGGGTTAGCTAGTGCATTAATTCCTCTTACTAAGCTAAATCTCTTCATTTCTTTTTTGCTTAATCCAATATCTTTTGGAGTTTCTAGTGGTTGACTAGCAATAGTTTCTAGTAATTCACCTCTAAATTCTTCAATAGTTTTGTGTTCAGCAATCGCTTTTGCAGCTAAGTCTTTCTGATTATGTCTTTCAGCTAACTTATAAATCTCTTGTGAGTTTCTTTTTAATTCAGCTTTGACTTCTTCAGCAGATTCAGCTTTTACGTTGTCTAAATTGACTTCGTTTTCCATTTTTATCTCCTTGAAAGATTGAGAACGTCCAACACCAACTAGTCTGCTTTGATCTGCTGGGACTGAAACAGAAGAAACTTCCATTGGTGTCCAAGCTGCTCTATATGCAACCTCTTTAGAGTCTTTAATTCTCATTAATTTATTTACACGATATCCGACTGAAATATTCATTCGTATACCATCCTTTACATCTTCAAACACTTCTGAAGCAAGTCGACTTTTACCAAATCGAACTACAGCAATTGTCCTTTTAGCTGTTTCATCAAGTCTGAAATCCTCTATAACACCTATTTGCTTAGTCATGTCATGATCTAACAATAAAGGTGCACGTCCACTGTTAATAAATTCCATATTAACATCATCCGCTTTATGACTTAGTATTTCCATGCCAAATGATCTCTCAACTGGCTCTTCTGAAGATACACCTATTCTTACAGTCCTTGTATCTTCATCAATAAATTTTGCTCTAGATAAATCTATGTTTCTATATCTCATTGGCATGTCTACAACAGTTCTCTCTTCTTCAGGCTCATTATAGTTTTCTTCTTCTACAATATCTTCAACCTCTTCTTCATGCTCTTTTGCAAACTCAACAATAACAGATTCGTCTGTTTCGCTTACGTTTAATATATGTCTATCTTGTTTGTCTTTCATAATTTTATCCTCTTTTTTAGGCATCTTCATTACCGCCTTCAATTATCGGCTCAATAGGTGCTTTAGTTGCACCAAATGGCTGATAAGCTAATTCTATATTATATTCCTTAGCTAATTCTACCTCTTTTTGATGTTGTTCAAATAATTCTTCAACATCTCTACCATAGTTAGCTGATATATCGCTATAGGTTACTGTACCATTTTGCAACCCTATGACATTAGCGTTCATTTCTTTTAGTGGGTCTATCCAAGCAAAGTTTCTTGGTATAAATGTTGCTGATGCTATAAATTTATCCATTTTTTCACTTGGTAGTGTTAAATAACCAAATTCAATGGCTCTATCTAACCATTCTGCAAATATTGGCTCAATCATGTGTTCTATCATAAATTGTTGCCATATTTGATAGCTACTTCTATCCTCTAAACTACCTTGACGAATTGAAGAGTAGTTTACTGATGTTAAATCGTTACTTAAAGCATGATATGAAATGTTTAAACCACTTGCTATGCTTCTTAATACGCTAGAAGTAAAGCCCTCAAATGCACTTGTAGGATGTTGTGGGTCAAATGATTGAAATGATACTCCTGCTGGTAATTGTTCAAACGTACCTGCATTTGCAGTTTGCACTGGGTTACCATCTATTTCTTCTGAGTCTCCAACATAGCCATCACCATCAGGTGAAGTAAAGAAACCCATTTTAGAACTTGCAACTCTTGCAGCAACTATTTCAGCTTCAAGATATGCATTTAATTGCTTAACATTAGCCATAACAGTTGCAATATTAGTAACACCTCTTGTTTGCTCAGGTCTTGTTGGCATATATAGATGTATTATTTCCTCTGCAGGTACAACTATATGCTCATTTTCATTCATGTATGTTCTATCAAATGGATGATTCTTGTAAAGATGGTATGCAACTGGCTTGTCAAACTTATCTACCTCAACACCCATCTTAATTTCATTGCCAGTCTTGGGATTATGCTTATTCAAATCTTCATCTAAGTGATCTGCTTCTAAAAATTGTATTTGGAAGCCAAATGGTGACTCAGGTCTTTTAAGTTTTCTAATTAAAACCTCACCATCTCTTGCTAAGGCTTCAACAGCTATTTTTTGACAATCTAAAAAAGACAATCTGCCATTTGCTGTGCAATTGCCCATTTTGCACCATTGTCTCCATGCATCTTCAATAAGTTTATTAGCTAGTATGTCTAATCTTCCTTGATTGACATTATCATCTAATCTTACCTTTGCACTTAGCCTAATACCTGCTTTACCTATAACATTAGACACCATTAAGTTTAAATATCTTGCTATGTGTGAGTCATTTCTAGCTAGTTCTCTAGCTCTATCTCTTAAGACTCTTAAGTTGTCTTTTATCTCTGCATCTGCTGATGCTGAGCTTGTTATGAAATCTGCAAAAAGCCTACCAGTGTTTGCACCAGCATAGCTTCTTTGTGTTTTAAATTTACGTTTTACTGTTGGTCTTTTAGAACCAAAATTAAATACTCTGTTATACCATGCCATTTTATGTGTAACTTGTAGGGTTGTTTGTGTTTGATGAAGTAAACTTTGTTAATATTGTTGTTCTTGAGCTTTTACCGTTTTTAATTGCAGACTTTTTAACCTCTGCATCAAAATCTGCTTGATATCTGTCTTTTAATTGAAAAAGCTCATCTATAGACATTCTAGATAGTGATCTACCAGCAATAGACATAGAACTTTGATCCATAGTGGCTCTATTTTCTATAACCGCTTTAACTGCATCTAATACTATCTTTGCATGGCTCCTAACTGAAGCACTTGTAGTTGCATAATTGTCTTGCACCTCTACATAACCCTCTGCTATTTTTACCCTTGCAGAATCTGAAGTCCTTGTTATGTAAGATACCCAATTATATTCACCCTTTGTGTAACTTCCTGTACTACTTGTGGAAATTATGTATTCATCATTTGACTCTGTGGCAGTCAGGGTAAAATTAGATGCAGTTGCTCCATCAATGAGATTAAATTCATAAGACAACGAATAATCAGCAGTAGGGTAATCAGTTGCTAAATTATCTTTTTTCCATGCCCAAAAATCACCCAACTGCAATTCATCAGGAACTTCAGTTGGATAGTTGGTTGAATCAAATTTGTTGCTCAAACAAAAACCTCATAATAAATAGATATATCTAATCTTATAATACTTGATAAATCATATTTTTCAATATGGTTACTAGTTTATTTAATATTTCCATGATGTTGCAAAATTCTTTCTATTTATACCTTTTTTAGCTTTTGCAACTCTATTTGGGTCAGGCTCCTGTGCATTACCTGTTAATAACCTTTGCTCTATGACATCAAAGTTAGGATTTAAAATGTATGCAGCAGCTAAAGCATAACAAATTGTATCTAGTGCTTCATTACGTTCTCTTATCTGTTTCCAATACAAAGTCTTTCTACCTTTTACAAATTTAACAAATCTTTGCTCTGCTGTAAGTTGTTTAAAATAATCTTCATCTAGCTCACTTGCAAAGTGCAGGGTAGAGTAACCATACTCAACAGCTAACCTAGAATAAATAACTTCTTTTGCTGTGTCACTTCCTACTGGGTATAGGGTGTTGCTTTCTTTGCCAACTTTGGTTGGTTTGCCTACAACAGTCTTTCCACTTTGTGATTGACCTTTAATTGCAAATATTCTTCTGCCTTTTTTGTTTTTAGTGAATGAATACACCATTTGTGTTTGGAAGCCTGAGTCAATGGTTGTACATGCTATGTTCATAGCTCTACCTGACAGTGTTTTGAATTTAGTCATCAAATATCTGTCCAATTGACCCCAAACGTCCTGTTGACCTGTAGAACCATACAAAATCTTGTATTCAACCACCCACATTTCATAATTATGTGAAAATGCTACAACTTGACACTCTAAACGGTCTTTTTGCACATCAACTCCGCATGTAAGCACTAATGCTTCATCAGGTATGCTTTGACCATCATAGCTCTCTCTTCTTGATAATAACCCTTCTGCTTCTACTGCTTCTTCAGGCTCAGGCTCCCATGTCTCACCCAAACTTGTATTTATAAATGTTTTTAACATTTCAGGCTGTTTTTTAGATTCTAGAAAGTTTTCTGCCATTGATGCCCATGTGCTAAATACTGAGTAAAGCTCGTTTAAATGAAATCCTGCTGTTTTTTTAGTTTCTGCTGTAGCTCTCCACTCACCATTCTTTAGCATCTTATGTTTTTTAGATTCTTCAATAACACATCCATTCTCTTCGCATGTATAAATTGCTGTTTCAGGTTGATTGTCTTCCCATATAACATTTGACCATTTAAGTGTTTGCATATGTCCACATTCAGGACAAGGCACATAATAGTATCTTTTATCACTTTCCTCAAAAGCAGCTTCAATACGAGATAGACCTTTTACTGTTGGCGTGCTACATAAGTAGATTTTGCGATTAAAAAAGGTTTGCGTACGTTTTGTCGCTAATAGCACTGGGTCACCTTCACTTCCTACACTTGCTTCCATTCTATCAACTTCATCAATACATAATAATCGCACTGCTCTACTGGCAACTGATGCTGCAGAATTAGAACCAACCATGTTTAGTGTAGTTCCACCTAAGAACTTCTTTGATAAGACTGTGTTTGAGCTATCTTTACTTTTTGACTCATTAAGTCTTGCTTTTAGAACTGGTGTATCTCTTAGCATGTTTGCTAGTTTCTCTTTACTGTAAGCCTGAGCCATCTGCAAAGTAGGTTGCATAACTAAAATTGGTGAAGGTTGCATATGAACGTAGTAACCAACAACATTGTTCAAAATTTCTGTGGCACCCACCTGTGCTGATTTCTGCCAAACTATACGTTCTATCTTAGGGTCAGTGAATACATCCATGATCTCTTTTTGGTATGGTGCATAGTCAGTTCTGTACTTTCCGCTTACAGCTGATGATTCAGGTGATAAGAATCTATATTTGTCTGCCCACTCAGATATCTTCAGTTCTGTTGGTGGTTTCCACTGCTCTTGTACTTGTTTCAGTACGTTCTGCATATTCTGCTGGTATTCCATCTCCTGATAACTCCTCTAATGCTTCATGTATACTATTTTTGATTAAATCCGTTGCTTGGTTGTAATCTTCTGCTGCTAATACCTGATGTGCTAAGTTTGTTGGTATATTTAAGAACTTAGCATGTGCATTGCCTACCAAGCTACTCCAAGTGTCTCTAACAAGTGATGCAGGTATTAATTTTCCTTCTAGCTGATTAACTTCTAGTTCTGCCTTGTCTGCTTGAAACTTTTTCAGCCTTGTAGACTCTTCAACAATATCTCCACTGTTACCACTCTTTTTGTAGTGATTCTGTGTTTTTCTTAAATGTTCTAAATACTCACGTCTTGCAAAATCTATGTCTACTGGTGATCTGCCTTTACGTATTGTAATTATGCCATTTTTAACGAGGTTTCCCACTGCTTGGGGTGATATGAACAAATGTTCAGCTAAATCCTTCTGCGTAGCCATGCGTTAACGTGAATAAACCTGATTTTGTTGACCTTCGTCTACAAAAATAAAAAAATCGCAACC
>Ga0208767_1003623_pt1 | contig 11154 bp, 8 predicted proteins | sample VirMetDEL_Mar_21_FD_184514 | JGI IMG/M metagenome (GOLD analysis project Ga0208767, IMG submission 184514) | Aqueous microbial communities from the Delaware River and Bay under freshwater to marine salinity gradient to study organic matter... | ecosystem: Environmental > Aquatic > Marine >... | reverse complement strand
CTGGCTCATATCCACGGGTAGTCGAAGCATAGAGATCCCCATCTTTCTCATGGGCATTGAAGTATCGGACAGGGACACCGCATCGTGTTTCGAAGGTGATACACTCAGGAGTCTCCTTCATCCATTCACGAAATTGGTCCTCCATTTTGGACCATGCCAGCATGACATCAGGATTCTGTGCTCGGTATAAAAGCACCTGTTCATTCGCCTGTGATTCGGTCATGTTCACGCCGTAGCTTTTTGCTACCTCGATAAACTTCTTGGGACCGCATCCGTACCCCAGGCCGAGCAGTCTTGCCTTGCACAGCTTTCTCATCTCAGGGGCAAGCTCGGCCATCGGTTCATCCTCCTTATAGAGTTTGGATGCCCGACCATGTGCCTCGTAAATATCGATTCCTCCCCTGACTAATCCGAGGAAATCGACATCGCCCACCAAGTACGCAATCACGCGCGGTTCTATCTGAGATAAGTCTGCCGATACTAGTACCCGACCGGCGGGAGCCTTGAGGCATTGTCTTGCCGAGATGTCACCAATTCCATCATTAGGGATCGCCTGGAAGTTAATGACACCTCCACCGCTCCATCGTTTCGTATGAGGAGCACCGCAGTATTTCAATCGGGTAGGAACCCGCCGGTCGGATCGTTGACCCATCAGTAGTTTCTCGAATGTTTGATTGGCTAAGTTAGCCTGACGCCACTCGGTTGTTTGTTTCGGAGTTTCCTCTAAAATTTTATCTGTCTTATCGATGAACTGCTGACAGAGCGGGCCATCAATCGCCAAACCTCTGTTTGCGATTCTGCGGGTTAATGATGACAGCAGTCTCTCTTTCTCGGGAAATCCGGAATCCAGTTCCTGATATACCCGCAAACAGGCTCGACTATCTTCTAAAGCGTAATTGATAAAATTAGAGTTCGCCTGAATATCTTCAACCGATAACCCTGCCATCTGCTCACGGGCATCCTTGGATAATTCCTCGTTAAAGAGTTCCTTGACTGCTCCGGCAAGTGATCGGGGTAGCTGGTGATACGATGCCATGTCTGCCGTACAAATCCAATCCGCAGGCATAAACTCGGGCATCTGCCCCTTGAAGATTGCGGCTCGAGCACAGACAGAATCAAATTCCGCATTATGGGAGATTAAGGTATGTCCGTTTAATCGCTCGACCGGCAAGTTCTGTGGCTCCCCTACCCATTCAAATCCATCCTCTGTTACGATTGAGACCAGGGTGACTCGGAAGTCGGGGTGCTTCACATATCGGTCGAGGCCGATCTTGGCGACTGAGTATCGCTTGGTCCAAAAGGTTTCTAGATCGAATGCTACGATCATGGAACCTCCTTTAGAAGTGTCTGTGCCGCGATGATCGCATTCTCGAGGCGAGGGTAAGTGGTCTCGGGAAGATCCCTGTCGATCTTTACCCGCCAGGCAAACTCCTCATGATCGAGCCATATGTCCGCCTGTCTCGCACCAATCTTTACGATTATCTTCTCCCCTCGGGGTAGCCCGATTCCCATTTTATAGTCTGTGTTCATAGTGTTAAAAAGAAAAGAGCAATCCCGCCCCACCGAGTGTCGTGGAGGTATCCTTGTTTGCCTATCGCCTTGCGGCCCAAAAACGGGACTGCTCTTAAAGTCTTTGCCATAAAGTTCTCCATGCTAGTTCTGCGGTTTGGGGGACGACTCCGTTGCCCAGGAGCCTAAGTCTGTCCACCCGATGGGTAAGCCCATCAACTGCTCCACCCAATTCGGATTGAGCTTCGGTGACCCGTGGTTCTTCCCAAGCGTACTGCTCTTCTCCTGGGCGGGCGGGCCAGCGTGTCTGTTGGCTATACCGTGGACAACCTCTCCCAAGTTGCACTTCCCCCTGTCGTGTGTCGCGTCCCTCGACATCGTCTCTCGCGGAGTCGGCCAATTCTTCTTCGCTTCCTCCGCCAATATCTTGCCCCCCGTTCCGGGCTTGCGACTGCCGGGGTTGCCGGCTCGCGGTGTGGGCCAGGATGAAGACTCGGATACGTTGGTGAGGCGCGCCTGTTTCCTCCGCGCTGAACAGTCCGAACTCCGTTCGGTAACCATCTTCTTCCAAATCGGACAGGACTCGCCATAGCCCCATCGTGGTGTGGCCTCGGACATTTTCGAAAAAGCACCAAACAGGTCTAATTGCCCGGATGTGCTGTCGGATGTAGGGCCATAAGTGTCTTGGGTCGTCTTCTCCTTTTCGCTTCCCTGCGCTTGAAAATGGCTGACAGGGATATCCTCCAATGATGCCACAAATTTTTCCTCGAAAGATTCGTGCAGGGAAGGTTTTAAGATCCGAGTAGATAGGCGCGTCATCCATTCGTCCTTCTTCAATCTTCGCAACCAGGTTTGCTTGGACGAAGGCTTCGATCTCCACATTGCAGACGACTCTAACATCCACGCCCGCTCTTCTAAGTCCAAGTTCAATCCCTCCGTATCCGGTACAAAAGCTGATAATGTTTTGGGTATTATCCACATTTCCTCCTCCTCTTATTCTTAAATTCAAATTCTCGAGATGCTGGCATCACCCTCGGTTGGTTCGTCCTGTACTTTCTTCCGTGTGCATCAATGCTGAGTCGGTTCTGCGACCAAAAGAAATTCCATGCCTTTTGAATCTCCTCGGTGGATGGAAATAAGCCCTCGTAACTAATCGTCTGCCTCGGTCCGTTGCCATATCGAGCCGGTCCCATCAGTCCGAAGTCTTCCTGGGGTCGTATCCCTTGAGGGATCTCCATATCCGGCAGACTCCCTTAAATACCTGCCATGCATCCCTCAGTTCTTCAGGGGAGTATTTAATCACCTCATAGCGACCAGGTTCAGTCGATGAGATATAGCAGTTGGCTCCATGCACCTGCATCTGCTCAACCTGATCCTCACCCCAATAGGTGGCGGCATAGGCGGCGATCTGATGAATCTGAAAGTCGTAACTTGTTACCTTGACCTTGGGCTTTGTTTTGCGGGTTTTCCAATCGACAATGAACTTCTCATTATTTGCACCAAGTCCTACGATATCGACTGTACCGGCAAATCCGTGTTCCATGTTTACGAGAATCTTTTCCCGCTCAATAAATCGTAATTGATTCTCCTGCTTCCACTGGAACGCGGGATTTACATACTCGAGCAAATCATCATCAATAGGATATCCCTCGAAGTATTTCTCGATTGCATCATGGATTCTTGTCCCGAAGTCAGCCGCCTCCTCTACAGGTTGTTCATGCAAAACTAAGCATTTGTCTGCAAATCGTTCAAAACTTTCCCCGTCTTGAGCGGGATTATCATAAGCTATCCGCAAGAGTTGATCCTGCTTCCAACGATCAAGCCCAGGCTTGGCAAACATTCCAAGTAGGGTAGTTACCGATGGTATTAGTCTGTGCTTCTTAGCATCTCTAAGGGTAGTATTCCTATCGCCACTTCCATCCGCCTTGGGCATCGTGTGACGAGCTTCACCGAGTGCGGTGTACCAATGGCCACCGCCTCCACGCTTAGGCTTTTGTGTTAGAATAGCCACGGATTACCTCCTTCCCACATCGGTATAAAAAGTATACCAGGTGGATGGTTCGCTTGATGTAGATCACTGAGCCACCTCCATCTTTTCCATCACTTCCATTAGTTCAGAATCTTTGTAGGAAAGCATTCCATCTATTCTCTTAACAGAAGCCACACAGGCCGCATGATTTCGCTTGAAGATGTCGCCCAACTCTTCATAGGTCCGGCCTTCCCGAGCTAACCACATGGCTATTTGCCTAACGATTGCCAGCGGATGCTTTCGATCTTTGCCTATTATATCATCCTTGCTGTAGCCGGCATTTTCGACTGCCTTAAAAATGTCTGATAACTCTCTCATGTGATCATATCGATGACTACTGCGAGCCACCCTATTGCTAGTAAAATTATTGGATTCATGTCGTTTTGGGGGTAAAGGGTGACCGGCCACACACTAACCGGCCACCCAGGGGTTTTACTATGTCTGTACAACACTCAGAATGGGACGCTTTGCCCCTGAGAAGGTTGGGAAAACATTTGAGTTTGTGCCGGCTGAACAGTCTGAGGTTGCTCGACTGTCACTGTGGTAGTCGCCTGTGGTGCAGGTTGTGCAGGAGCAGGTTGTACGGGTTGCTGTACAACAGCAGGAGCAGGAGCAGGTTGAACAGGTGCAGGAGATCCGCCTGGTATCGTAAAGTTCGATGCCTGTGGAACCTGTGCTTCCATTCCTGCCATTACTGAAGTAATCGATGTAATGTCTGCATAAATGCGACCTTTTTGTGAAGTCTTCTGCACGATGTTAATCATCGCTCCCTTATCCTTGAGAGTTTCAGTGTCGAATCCTGCCCCAGGTGCTGAACCTAACCAGCTTGTAAGTACGCCTGTCAGTTTGCTCTTCTCATGGGCTGAGATTTTCATCTCGCCTGTCTGTACCATTTGCCCGTCCTGAGTTCCGAAAAGAAACCGGCAGACATCCAAGGTTTCGATCTGAGAAGGATCGTCATATTTAGGACGCTGAATGCCGAATGAATCTTTTACATCCAAGCAGATCGCTAGGTATTGCCCAGGTCTGCATGGTTCTAGCGACCAACCTGTGATCGGTCCGTCTCCGTTGGATGATTGAGTTAATATTGCCATAATGTTATTTGCTTTCTATCTCCATTTTTACGGGTGGAGGCCCATTAGCTGTTTAGTAAAAAATGCCGAAGGATTAATACTGCATCGGCTGTTTTGAGAGTGAGTCCCTTGGTAGTAGGGAAAAATTGTTTTGCATGATTCATTAAAACCTTCTTACGCTTATTCGATGTCAGACCACTCAGCCCACTCAGCCCCTTCTGCCACTCCTGTGGTCGGACAAGGGTAAAAGGAATCTCGGCCATGCGGAGACAGCCTTCCAAAAATCCGCATGACTTACCGAGTTTGAAGCTAGTGCTTGATGGAATCATCTTGCCGGCGAACGGCGGGACCAATTCCACCACTGCCTCAATCGTTTCAACATCAGGATGCCTTTTTAGCTCCTTCATGTGTTCGACAAATTCGAAGTCTTCCTCGAGTTTATGCAGATGAATATTAGCCAATCCATCCCAACCGATTGCGTAGCCACCCTGCTTGCCTGGATCAATAGCGATGGTTAGCTTCATGCCGCCTGATCCATTTCCATTTCATGGATTGCCCTGCGGACATCTACAGCCAGGTAATGCCTGCCCCTCTTCCTGAGTCCGTATTCGTTTTTCAGGTCTCTGAGAGAACGATCAGAACCTAGTCGGAAGATTTCTTTGACTTCTTCCTTTGATAAAAGTATTGGGTGATATTCGTTTAGTGGTTTTTCCATGTTGTCGGGTTATGTGAATAACAACCGACAGGAAAAAACTAAGTGCTACTTATCGTGCAAAAATGTTCAAAAGAATAAGATAATGCATATTGTGCGAAGCAAAACTGCAATTAATCCGCCGGTTGTTGATATGAAATGTTGTTAGAAAGAACTTATTCAGCCCATCATTAACTGAACAATTCCACCAATGTGGCAAGAACCTAAACCTGTCAATACTTTCCATTAACTTTTTTGAACTTTTTTACTTTTTTTTATGTTTTCACGCATTATTTGTTTCTTCTTCTCAACGCCTTTCATCCGTAAAACTCGATAATAATTTGAATCTCCTCGGACTTTTTTCTTTCCTGTACCTGCCTGGCCACCGATTTGCCCAAGGAGCTTGGCGGCCTCTTTAATAAGGTCTCTTCGGTCGTAAATGATGTAATTAATTCGTTCACCTGTAATGGCTATAGTAAACCCATGCCACTCATTATTACTGATTTTCCTGAGTCCGTCGATATTCATGTTGGCTCGTAATTTCCACTTGCGTTGGATCGCCTCGGGTATCTTGTGTTTCAAATGGCTAATATCTTCACCAAAACACTTACGGGTTTCACCCTGATAGTATAATGTACACGCCATGTCGTTAATCCATCTTTTCTTGCCTTTTTTCATAATTATATCATGCAACTGCTTGCGTTAATATTGGCACAGATATTCACAAGATCAACCCTAAAACGGCAGAAATTGGCAGAAACTAATACCTATTTAACGCAAGGGATTGCTTGCGGATATTCGGGAATATCAGTCCCTAATTAGCGAAATCGCTCGGCAGATTTAGCACCTGCTGTAGCCGCAGGAAGCATGAACCGATTACCAGGCATAGCTGGTGCTTGGCGGGTAATGCGATTGGCGGGTTGGCGCTTTGGCGCTTTGGGGTCTGTGGGCATGAATAAAACCTCTTTACCTTGCCTCTGTAATCGATTGGCTAGTTGCCTTACAGCGGTTTGCCGAGTCTCAGGTTTATTAGGATCGTATGTTTTTACGTCCCACCCGTACTTATCGGCTAATTCTTTTACCTTTGGGTTAGCTTTCTTTGGTATGATTGCCCCAGCAAATTCTTCAAGTTTTACCGCCCTTTGAGGTTTTGCTTCAAAGTATTCAGTCGGTGCATCTCTCAAAACTTCAGCGGCCTTGATAGCTTTTTCGACTAATGAATCGTTTGGAATAAAATCGTATTTCCTTAGTGCCGATCTCATTCTTTGTTTACTAGAACCTTTAAAAGATTGTAGGTATTGGCCTAAAGCTCTGTAAGAAAGATCCAACGATGTCCAACCATCCGAATATTTATATGCCTCCATTGCAGATTCCCTAAAGGCTTCATGTACGGGGTCTTGTACATTATCTTTATAACTATCAAATTTTTCCTTAGAGACTAAAACATCTGACCTATTACGCATCTCTTGTATATTGGAGAATTTTGGCGATCCCATGCTTCTAGCCTCACCAGGTCCAAATGTCATATTTTTCTCTACTGCCCTTATTCTGCCCGTCATAGAATCCGTAGCAGTATCTAAGGTTAAGGGAACTTTTTTACCATCTACAACTATGTAAGGATCATCGAACAACGAAGCTATTTCCTGAGTAGCCCATTTTTCGTATTCAGCTTTTAAGTTTTTAGTAAATTTCTTTTCGATTCGATCTCTAAGTTTGCTCTTATCGATCACCATATTGCCGAACTTTCTGATGTCCCTTAATATTCTATCTCCTGGACCAAAATTAGCTAAATTATTTTCATCAAATAAATTTTCCAACATTGTGTCTCTAATGAACTTATCTTTTTTAGCTAAATCAGAACGATCAAAAGCATCTCTAAGATATTTTGAATACTGATTCCACTCAGGATCATTAGGTCGTATATTTTCGTATAACTTAGCTAACCCTGAAACTTCGTTTACCAGTTGTTGATCTACAATGGCATCAACGCTTTCTTTTTTCTTAGGGACTCTAATAGGCTTACCTTTGTCTTTTAAAAACGCCATCTTTGCGAAATCAGAGGACATAAACCTCCATTTAGCATCACCTAAATCGGGTGAATTTACTAGAGCCTCAAAAATTAAAGATAATTCATGCCCACCTGTTTCATTCGCAAATGGTTTATATTTGGCAACAAAATCATCTGCCTTTTTCATTTTTACAGGCTTATACTTTTCTCGGGGAAATCGTTTAGAATAAACATCCGATCCAAATGCTGGCACTCCAAGCTCGGGGTCTACTAATGGCCGAGTCCCTAGTAAGGTAACCTCACCAAATCCTTCCAATGCCCTACCCTTGGTAATTCCTACCGATGGTACTGGCAAGCCTCCTAGCTCGTCTGCTTTGGCTAAAGCCTCGGCACTTAAATTATGGGTAGCTGTTAGCTTGTCACCGCCTGCCGGCATAAAAAGAATATTCCTCTCCCCCGCATCGAAAGTCCCTCGGTTGCCGGTGGCCGATTTGATTTGTTCGGGGGAGAAGGCGACATAGATGTTTGAGACTCTAGTACTTTCAGGATCGTCCATCATGTTTTTAAAGATGACTCCGTCATTGCCACTATTTAAAGCCTCATCAATTATGCGACTTTGTGTATCTTCATCGTAAGGATTTCTTTTAAAATCAAATGTAAGCGGATCTTCTATATTGAGATAAACATCCAATAATGTGCCAGACTTTTGAGTTTTGACATTTTCATCGATGGATCTCATCTCGGCCAAGTTTTGACTATACTCGTTTCTAAGTTGCCTACTTGCTAGAATTGCATCAGATGGACTTGAATAGGTTGATCTGATATTTTTTAATTCAGACTGTAATGCTTCGTTCCTTTTAGTAAGCTGTTCAAGCCTTTGTCTTTCTTGGGGTGTATATTTATAATCTCTACCCATATAGGCTTCGGCGGTTAATCGACTATCAGAAAAATAAAATCCTTTTTTAGCATCTTTTGCTCCTGTGGATGATCCGAGTCTATTAGGATCGAAAAAGTTTCCTTCTAATTCACCTTGTGTCCCGTGCCTTACCACCAACGGATTGCCGTTCTCATCGACTACCTTGGACTTGCCGAACCACTTCTTAAAGTATGGCGAATCCTCACCCTTCTCCTGCCATAGCTTTGCGGCCTCGGCCACCTTCCCCTTCCCCGCACCCGCTTCGGAGGCTGGCATGAAGAGTTTGTCGGTAATCTGCACATCGGCTTCATCGAAGATTACATAATTGTAATCGCCCTCGCCTTTGGATCGGGATGAACCATCTAAATATTTGATGCCTGGTATGCCGGCTTCTTTGAGGATAGCAGATGCTTTTCGCCCTCCTAAGTCTCTTGATAAAGTATCGTAAAAACTGCCTCCATCATTGTTGAAAAGTCGAGACAGTCCACCAGCATCAATCATTTCTTGAACGCTACTATATCCGACTAAATCATCAAAATTTTCTGAGCCTTTCTCAATCTTCTCCCTCACCCCCTTGGGTTGCTCGGACAGAGGCTTATCCCATAGCAGATACTCGTTCTCCTTCGGGGCGAGTTCGACTTTGTAGAGGGAGCCTCGGTTTTCGATTATATCTTCAGGTTTAGCTTTTTCAGCATGATCAAACCAATAGTCTAAAAGCGATTCAGTCGATCTATCTGCTGGGCTTTTCCTGTCTGCGGTTTCAGCCCAACGATTGTATATTTTATAAATCTGAGATGTTTCGTAATCTTCAACTCCTTTAAGACCACTAAATTTCCTAGAATATAAAACGCTCTCAATATGATTAGCTAAATCAATAGATGCGTGGCCTATTCTATCTTTAGGTACTTCTACTCCTTTTACTTTATACTGTAAATCCCCTGTATATCTATTCGGATCATTACCTGTTAATGCTTTCCGATAATGCTCCGCCACTTCCTTCTTCCCCGCAAAGTAAAGTCCATGCCCATAGGCCTGCGCGCCCTCGCCCGTACCGATTGCTGATGTCCTGAACTTGCCCAAGGGCGCGCCAGGCTCGGGGGCAAAGGTGTGCGGTGTGCCGTGGTAGGCGGGGATGAATAGCTTATCATCGAAGGGCGAGTAATTGTTTTTGATATTGAACCAATCGAATGCGATCCCGCTATTGCCGGTTGGAACTAACCCAGCCAATGCGTCCACATCGTAGGAGCGAATTGAATGCTTTAGCTTCTTATCCTCAAGTAACTGTCTGAGTTTTGGATTCTTTATAAATTGAGCAGACTCAGGCTGGCCGAATACTGCGGTAACAAGTTCATTCTCGTAATTACCTTCAGGGTTAATTCTGCCATCGGGATCTTCTAATGCTTGTTGAGCTACCCTCCTGGCTTCCTTTATTAAATCTTCCGGCTTATCGGTAAATCCTTCTCTAGCTAATACCTCAACATTATTGCGAAGATATGCTAAATCGTATGCATCCATCTTTACAGATGCGGCAGACTTCGATCTAGGCGATAATCCAGTTACTCTGATTTGAAATGGAGTAACGATTCTAGCTCTTAACTCGTTATCGGAGTATTTGCTTGGTTTACCGGCACGATACAAGAAATTAAACTCTGTTAAGTTCTTAATGCCTTCAAGCATAGCATTCAGTAGGACATTTTTGTTTCCTAATTTATCTCCGAATAAAAGTGCTTCCTTTAAGTCTTTGTTTAACTCCTTGCCTACTATTTGATTTCGCTCAACTCTAAGTGATCCTTCAGGGGATTCGACTAATCTGTCTTTTATGTCTGTGAGGATTTTTTTAATCTTCTTGTTATTGATTCTAAATCCCGACACATCATCTAGGCTGAAACTTTTAGCACCGAATACTTTACCATACATCCTATCCACTGCCTGGTCCGCCGATTCGCCTTTACGGACCTTAATCGCCACTCCTTTATCCGCAAGGTCAACCTTGTCCGCAATCGAAGCATCTCTTTGCTTTGTATAGTTTTTATACAGGTTGCGGATGGTCTTGTTGCGTTTAAGGATTGGGGAGATGGAAACATCCAACGGGTTGCCGGTATTGCCATCCACAGCACCAAAGAGGGTAAGCACTTTGCGAGATCCCTCGAGTAGCTTTTGACGGAGGGATGGTTCGATGGTGTTAAAGTAGTTTGGATTATCGACCATCATCATGGCGAACTGCTCGGCCCCAATCTCCTGGGCGAGTAAATTGGCATCCTGCCCTATCCCGATTGATTTATCGCCTTCCTGAATATTATCGTATGCACTGGCAATCTTCTTTGCATCTTCATTGAGCATGATGGAATCGATTGGTGCTCCAGCCGAGTCCTTGGTAAATGCAAACTCAAATGACTTTTCACCAGGCTTTGCCTCGTACTGTTCTAAAATCTTTCGGGCAAAGAATGGATCGTCCTTAATCGCCTGAGTAATAAATCCGTGGCCGAGTTCATGGGTAAGAATATCAAATGCTTCTTTTGAGCTTTTACTGGCTCGGCCATTCTCGTTCACATAGATGGTGTTATCGTTTTGATCGAAATAAGCGTTGGGTGCTTGTCGGATGTTTGGGTCGTCCTGCCTAAGAGTTTCAAGCATCAGATTCTTATCCACGAACATAAGCTTGGGTGCTTTTATGCCTGCCTCTTCCACTGTTGCAAAGGCCAGGCGAGCATCGGGGTCCATCTTACGGAAATGCTTTAATTGATCCTGTCCAATTTTTGCCTCTAAAAAGTTTACTGATGACTGATTACGGGCGGCTTGTGATCTGCCTGCCCTCATACCAGGTTGACCGACAGGTAATGCTCCACCCATTGCGAAGCCTGCTCCCATAGCCTGTCCGAGTTCTTCGATGTTATCGGTGGATGCGTATGCCAAGGCTCCGTTCAATGT
>Ga0208767_1003621_pt1 | contig 11156 bp, 15 predicted proteins | sample VirMetDEL_Mar_21_FD_184514 | JGI IMG/M metagenome (GOLD analysis project Ga0208767, IMG submission 184514) | Aqueous microbial communities from the Delaware River and Bay under freshwater to marine salinity gradient to study organic matter... | ecosystem: Environmental > Aquatic > Marine >... | reverse complement strand
CAGCTATTCCGGCCTTTAATTTGGACGGAATGCCTCCGAGGACTTTATCCAAAGTACCGAACGCCGCACTGCCTGCGGTTCCGGCTTCGTTCATGCTGTCACTTAATCCGTCGACCTGCGTCTTCGCCTGATCGACTCCGGTGACCTTTACGTTTACTGTGTAGTCCTGCGCCATTGCGTACACCGAGCAGGACTTTACGCCACCACGAAGATGAACCCCACTCGTAGTATCCATATAAAAGAAGGCAATCGGGGTTGCCGCGGAGCTCGTACTGAGCCGCTACATCTAGCACGCGGGGGATGGCCTTCCCTATCCCGTCGAGGTAGTCTTTCATGGTCTGAAATATGGGACAAAAAAAAGACCCCCTTGCGGAGGTCTGTCTGTTTGGGGTGGGATTGCTTAGAATCCGAGGGCGGCGAGTTCGAGGTGCATCTTCATATCGGCGCTCTTGTAGTTGGCCTTGGCTGCATCCATGTTCTCGAAGCACTTACCGAAACGCATATGGCGGGGGAGGCTGGTCTTCGTCACGTATACGCGGCCGGTCTTGGCGATGATATTAACGCTCCATGTGCTCTTGCCGATGTTGAAGTTGTAGTTCGTGTTGTTCATGTCCTGTGTGTTTTGTGCGTTGTTCATGTCCCAAATATAGGCACGAATATTCACCCACCAAACTTTTATGCAATTATTTTTCTTATTCCTGCAATAGTACCCGGTCGTTGATGCCGGCCAACCTCGCGCCCGCCTCCGTCACCATAGCATCCTCGAACTCGCTCTGGTTGGTGGCATAGATTCGGACCATATCGATAGACAAGCTCCAATTGATAATCTTGTTGCCAGATCCAGTCACGGAGATAATTATCTCACCATTGGATAGCGTGGCCGAAAGCCTCCTCAAGCCCGGCGAGCCTGTATCGAGAGATTCGCCCGTCATCTCCGATATCTGTATGGAGTTGGCGTAGCCATTGGCCAAGAAGCGCCACGTCTCGAAGCTCGTCGTAAAGGCAACGCCTGCCGTTCCCCCCACCGTCGTCGAGGTCACACGAATAACGCCCGCGGCAATCGTCGAGGTGTCAATCTTCAGGGCCGCCCCTCCGGGGGCCGTAGCCTGTACCGCAGTGGCGCTGGTCGTCTCCGCCGATAGTATGAACTGGTCGTATCGGGTGACGGTGCCGCTGTCGGGATCCGTCGTCGTGTATCCCGTCCCGGTAGGGGTGACGGGTTGCGGACCGTCGCCGTTGTAGTTCGGTGTCGGGTCGTTGCTGTCTGTCGGAGGGTATGGAGGCACCGGGTCGCCCTCATCGGTGCCGGGGTTGCTCCATCGGCAGGTGTTCGTTTCGGCGTCATAGAAATACCCGAACGCCTCACAGCATTGTTGGCCAGGGTTCGTCGTCGTGGTCCCGTCGGGGTTGGTAAACGTGACCGTCCCGTTGGCATTGGATGAGGTAGGTACGGCGTCACACGCCCCAAATGAAGAGCGGCCAAGGTCACGCAGGAACTTGCACAGGGTACTTTCTCCGGTGCCGATTTGGTAGCCGCTGATCTCCGTGAGCTTGTACGTCGCTCCGAGGATATGGAAGCGGTCGTTGAACCGTACCCGGCGAATGTCGTCCGGGGTCAGGTATAGGTGCGCCTCAAATACCCGCGCATCGGCGTCGTAGATGTCTGCGAGGTAGGAGGCCCAGTAGGTGCGATGCAAGCCCTTTCCGGGGTTGGCTCCTATTAGTGGGTTATTGGCTGCATAAGGTAGCGGCCCGGTGCTGTTCCAATACAGTCGGCGGGAATCGCTATTTACCCCCGTCTCTTCGTATGCACTGCAAAACTGATATTGGGTAAATGATGAGCCTCCGATATACATCGTTTGCGATGACGTCTGCAATCCGAGCGCGTGAAAGAGCTTGGGCGGCTGGCTGACGGGCTTGACCCCTACCCCTTCGAGTTCATACGAGCGGTGTATCAATACGTTCGGAATGAACGACGGGAAGGTGTCTCCGCCTAATGTCGGCACTGGGTACACAAAGAAGGGCGCAAAGACGGGCGCGTTCTTCAGCTCTCCCGTTGCGAAGTCGTCGTCGATGTCTTGGTCGTAGGTGCCGAAGACCTGATTCAGTGTGGAGGTATAGTAGGCGTTGCCTACGTCGGGACTGTCTTTATCGGATAACGTAATACGCGAGGCCTTGAGGGAAGACGTAGGCGAAAGGGTGCGCTCCTTGTCGAGGTCCAGCTTATCAGTCCAGTACGAATTTGATCCGGCCAAAAGCCAATCCTCATAAGGCTCGATGTATAGGCGCGTCGGGTTATCGGGGTCGGCTTCGATGACGAGGTTGAACCGCTGGCAGAGGTCGGCCATAAATTCCTTCTGCTTGATGCGAGGGAGCATGGACGGAACGTTGACGATGCCCCCTGGGGCGTGGGTGCAAAGAAAGAAAGTAAGCGCCGTCTGCCCACTTCCGCCCCCGGTCACTTGTAGCGTCGATCCGCTCTGCTTGCCTGTAAAGTAGACCTGAACAGAGATTGCGTCGTTCGCGGCACAGATAGCTTCGGAAATAAAGGACAGCGTAGCTTGGTTACTGGTCGTGCTGATGGTTCCCGTTGCGCTTCCTATGCTTGTCGTTCCGCGCGTGATGCGGGCAATTAGGCTGATCTGTTCGCCGGCGTTGCCATTGAGTAACGTGAATTGAACCTGCGCGGCGAAGCGATGCGTGCCGCCTTCCGCGCAAAAATATGCACTCACACCAGTATTGAAATTGGCGTCGGTATCGAACCCCCCAAATAACGTCGTGCTGTTCAAGGGCACCAACTGCCACGGTGGGTTGGAGTTGCCGAGGCCATCTGCTACCAAAGTCGTCACTCCCGTAAGGACGGCCTTGCACTGTCCTACGGGTCCAGCATTGACCCTCTCCCGCTCATCGCCAAGGGTCATGTATATCGTCTCGAAATACGCTCCGCTGATGAAGTTCGACGTATACACGAATCCGTTGCTATTCAATACCCGGTCGAATACCTCCCGCAAGCGGATTGCGGGCTTCATCATTTCAGCAAATACGCCCGCCTGAATGCTTGAGTCGAGAAGGCCGTAATTGGCTTCCGCGACGATAGGCTGCTGGTCGGCCTTTAGTCCGTGGTCGGCTAGGGGAATAATGATAGTCCCCGCATCCATCGCCGCCGGATTTTGGCAGATGTTATTCGCAAGGTCCTGCGAGAGGATGAAATTCGCCTCCGTCTGTTCGTAGTTGTACGACGTTATCTGCTGGCCCGGCGAAGAGTTGAACGCTTCCTTCAGGAGCTTGCTCCCCATCTCCGCAAACAGGTCGGCCACATCGCCTAGTACGTTGACCTCATACGCCTGCGCCATAAGCCTCACGGCCCGCAGTTGCATACTCCCCCGGATGACCTGCACCCCATCCTCGAAGATCAAGACCTCCGTCTTCTGCGTCGGGTCGAAATCGCCATCCGATAAAGTGACCTCGTAGAAGTGAGCAAAGAAGAGGTTATTTCTATCGGTGAACGGAAGGCGGAACGTCTGCGAGTACGGCGCGTGACGTTGCATAGTCTCCCCCGGCTTGGCGACGGCGAGGTTCAGGGAGATAGACGGAGACCCCTCCAGGTCGAGGGTCGTCTGGTCCTGCGTGTCTTGATTGAGGGCAACGAGGCGAATCACTTCAGGCGGGGTCGGTTGCTATAGCGCAAGGTGAAGGAATACGAGATGAGCTTCTCGTTGGCCGAGGTTTTGAAAAGGTACTCCGAGTCGGTCACTACGACGGGAATCAGGACGTTCAGCCGCTCAAGTATAAACACCGACCGAGATACGGCGATATCGCGCAAGTGCTCGTTGTATCCTTCGTCGATGTAGTCGGTCGAGATACGCATCTCCTTTTCTGCCTTTACGGTCGTCGTCGTTACGCCTCTCTCGTATCCTTGGTAATCCCAATCTACTGTGGCGCTTAGGCTGTCCCAATTCCCGCGGGGGCGGTTGTAGGAACTGCGCTCGATGTTTGTGAGCCTCTCTTCGCTACGCTGGTCGAAGTTGAAGCAATCCCACCCCCCGTGACGGTTCAAGAATAGAAGCTGCCGCCGGGGGTATTTGGAGCACCCGTCGTCGATGGTGAACCTATGAACCGCAGAGTCTTGGAACGTCGGACTGGCTCCCGCGCTGGCCGAGAGGTATAGCTCGTAGTATGCGAGGTCGGCGGAGTCGATGAGGTTGGCCAAGTTGGTATTGCTTGCGGCCGCGGCGTGTTGGCTTAGGTTCCTCGTGCCACATCCAAGATATTGCACCCTCTGCGCATCGGTACTGACGGACGCAGGGTCTACCCCGCCCACGGCGCTGATATCGAGCGAGGCCGTATCTATGGTCGTCCCATCGGCTCGGAATCCTCTGATAACAACGAAGGTCGCCGTAGATCCATCGGCACCCCATGCGAGCACGTAGGGCTGGTCGCTGCCGATTCGATGCTCATACACCTGCCGGAAGTTGGACCCGAAGGCGGAATCGACGCCAAGATTCGGGGCGGAGGAAAGGAAGTTGTCGGCGAAGGAATCCGGCTGAAATTCCCCCGTGCCTTGCGTGTATTTCAGTCCGTCGGAAATGTACTCATCGCGGAACGTGAGCACGGTTCGGCTGGCTACGTTCAAGGTCTCTGTGGGTTCTTCCGTGGCGCTCACGGCGCTCTCATATCCCAGCTTTACCGTGACCTCCCGCGCGGCGTATTTCGTGCTTCCCAATCCGATCACATTGGCCCCGGCGAAGTTGGTCGTTCCAATGGTCGTTATGGCTCCGTTGGTATCGTTGGAGTTGGCTATCTCGGTAGACACATAGTCGTCGCAGATGCGGGAGATATCAAACGCCGCACTGTATGGGGGCGAAGCCGTAAGGGGGTGCGTCTTGAGCTTGGCCACCTCCGTACCTCCTATCTCGACCTGAAGGATGAACCGGTACTTGTAGTACGTGGCGATTACGTTCTCCTGGACTTGGAAGATAATCGGCTCGGCCGTGCTTTGGAAGTCGGTCGTATTGGGGAAGAATTCAAACTGGGCCGCCATCGAGTAGGGTCTTTATCGCGTTTCCTATGTCCTGCGCCACGGCTGCCTCAAGTTTCGCGTTGTGCTTCTTGAGGGTCTTGTCGTAGGCGTTCGTGAAGAAATAGGAGGGCCGGATACCGGTTTGATATATGCTCCGGGAGATCGCGTAGACCATCGACTTACGGGACGCGAATTGACCCCCAGCCCCCCGCGGGGCGATGCCCTTCTTTACGACCCATTTATCTATCGCTGGGCGGAGCCTCCCCGATGGACCAGATCCCGAACCGAACCGGAACGGGGAGCGGGGAGCCTTGGCGCTGCTCATTGCACCCTTTACCCCCTCATCTACGAACTGCCAGTATTCCGCACCGGGAAAGGAGAAGGTCAGATCTAGGCTCTTTTCATTCTTTGATACGCCCTGCTCGTAGCGGATGGAGTTGTACAGGTTGCCCGTCACCACCTTCCCCCGTGCCTTTAGGGATATGCGGGCGCGGCGGCGTACCTCCTTACCGATGCGCCCCAGCTCCTGCATCGAGTGGGTCATACGTACCCGCTTGCCGTCTATGGTGATGTAGTCCTTCATGCGAAGGCGGCCGCGCAGAGGTCGAGCGTATTCGAGGTCTGAAGGCGTACCGTACCGACCCATCCCGTGAGGAGGTTATCGAAGCGGGCGGTGAAAGGTTCACAGTCCACGGGCAGCTCGATACGGACGTCCCGGTTCACGTCGCTCTGGGCGCTCAACACCTGGGCGTAATTGCTTACGATGTCAATGAGCGTGCGCAAGGTGTCGGAGTATTGCTCCTGTGCGTCGGTCTGTCCGGGTAGGACCATATCCATGACGAGGATATCGAGGGAGTAGATCATGACGCCCCGCTCGATTGTGGCCCCGCTGATGTCGGCGTAACAGATAGGGTACTTATCTCCGGCCAGCTTCTGAATATCGACCTCGCTCATCTCGCCCTCCTTGAAGGAGCGGATGAAATGATGGTCTAGGGCGATGGCTCCCAGCTCGTCGATTATTTGGTTTACTGTTCTCATAGGTTCATTTTTTGCTTTTCCAGTAGCGCGCGATCCTGCTCGTAGGCGAGCCAAGCGAGGGCCGTTTCGAGGTGAGTCCTTTCCACCTGCGGTAGTTTAGTAATATCCTCCCCTGCGAGATGTACGAACGTGGCGAACCATCCATATTTTTCGGATAGTTTGGAGCCTGCACCGCCTTGGAATAGCTGTCCAAAGCGTCGACTAATGCCCTCCCGGTACGCAAAAAAAAAGCGGCTGCTCCGAGGGCGTGGGCGAGCTTCATCTCTTTGAAGAACTCCGAGCGGTCCTCCCCGTCGTAGTCAGCTATCCGGTAGAACTCTCCGTGCTCCTCTACGATAGGGCGGTATAGGATACCCATAACCTGCGGGAGGTGGGTATCGAAGGAGTCCTTGCAGAGGGTCTCTATGTCTGCGAACTCGGCCACGGTGACGCGGGAAAGGTTGGGATGGAATCCGTAGCGTTGATCTAGCTCGATAATCCTCTCAACGGGATACTCCTCGTCGTACTTGTCGAGGATGCCCCCGATGACGCCTCCTATATGCTGGATGTCCTTCTGTTCCATCGCCATGACCTCGGCCCGCTCTAAGTGGCACAGGATGCAGATAGTCCGTACGACCTGCTCCATCTCGTCCCCTTCGGGTATGGCCTTTACTTGGAGATACTGGTCGACGGTGATGTCGTACAGGTTCTCCGGTATGGTGATGGTCTTCTTCACGCTATCAAATAGACGAAAGGTACGGACATAAAAAAAGGCCCCGAAGGGCCTGTAGGTTAGAAGAGGATGGAGGACAGCAGGGCTAGTCCAATGATCCAGAGGGAGCAGAGGAAGTCTTTCATGACTCAGAGGGTTTCGGTGAATGTGATGAAGTCCGGCTCGGGCATGCGGCTTTCGAGGACATCCAGAACGGCAGAGAGAGCGACCCCGGCTCCTTCGCTAAAATCGTCCATGAGCAAAACGGCGGACTCTTTGAGGGTCTTGGTGTTGTGCTTATCGGTGGCGGCAAGGACGGCACACATAGCGGGAGAGGTTTGCTTTGTGGAGCCGCTGCGGAAGGTGTAAGTCTGGAACATGTCGTTGTGTGTTTGTTTGTCGTTGTTGACATAGCAAATATACAACTCAATTTCGCATATCCAAACATTCACGCAAAAAAAGTTTGCATTTATGCGAGATAGTAGGACCCACTCCGGGAGGTGGTGAGCAAGTTGAGACAAACATAACGGACCGCATCAATGCCGTGGTTATCCTTGTCCACGGGCCGGTTGAGGTTCCTTCCGTTCTTGTCCTGCTCCCATCGGTACGCACGGAGCTCCTTCTGCAGGTTCGTGCTCTCGGCGGTAACCAGCAGCTTGTGGCGGCGCATGATGTCGATTCCCTGCCGTACCGAGTCCGGTCCCTTCCGTGCTGGCTTCACGTTATGCCCCAATCGAAAGAGCTCCTCGATACTCTTCGGCTCGGCGCTGTCTGCGATGATGGTTTGCACGTCGAGCTTGTTCAGCTCCTCGGAGATGTCCGGGTTCGTGAGTCCGGTCGAGTACAACCGCTCGTGGAGGATCAGCGTGTGCCCGTCTTGGTATACGTCGATGACGGCGGTGGGGTCGTTGGTGAAGCCAAAGTCTAGGCCCGTCCCGATACGCTTCCCGGCTATCTCTCCGACCTCCCACGTGAAGACGGCCGCCTGATTCACCCCCCTTTCTCCGAGGCCGTAGATGCGCCAATAGTTTGGGTCCGCATCCTTGAGGCGTTCAATCTCTGCGATGGTGGCCCGGTCGAGGTAGGGGTTATCCTTGTACGTCGTCCGAAAGAATGAAGCGTCTTCCCTCGGTATGACCTCCTCGTAGATCCAGTGATATTCGTCGGAGGGGTTGAAGTCGATAATGACCTTCCCCGTGGTGCGGAGCAGGAGCTGCCGCCAATCTTCGAGGCTCAGTTCATTAGCCTCGTTCACGAATAGGATTTGCCTCTTCCGGCCTCGGACCTTTTGGGGTTGGTCGACGCTGATGAACTCGACGAGGTTGCCCCATAGGATGTACGTCGCCTCGCTTTTGTTGTGCTGGTCTACGTTGTAGCAGTCCTCCTTTTCTAGGATGGAGAAGAAGTCCCGCATCGCCGTAGCCCTGAGCGCGGGAAATGTCTTCCGGGCGATGGTGATGACCGCCCCGGCGTTCTCATTCTCGTAGCAGAGTTCGACGAGGCTCTGGAGTATCGAGTACGTCTTGCCCGATCGGGTTCCGCCCTGGTGTACTTGGATGCGGGAGGCGCACCCTTTGACGTGGTAATACGTGGCGGGCTGCTTCACAAGCTATCGAGAAAGGCGGTGTGACTATCGTAATACTTCCAGCCTCCCTTGGTGTAGCCCTTGGAATAATGGTGGTACACGTAGCCGTTAATCTTGTAGCACCCCGGACTCGGCACGGTGTATTCAATGCCGCGCTCCCGTAGCAAGCGTTCGAGCACCTCCTTAGAATGGCGTCGATATAGCTTGTCGGCTTTGCTCAACTCACGTCCGCGTTGTCATCGGTGAACCACGACAGCGGCTTTTTCTCTGCGACGGCTATCTCCTGACGCTCCACGTACCCCCGCTCCTTGCCCTTGGTCTTGAGGTAGAAAATGGTGGCCGCAGGGTTGCCGTCCTTTATCAGCTTGTGAAGATGTGACTCGGCGAAGTCGAGGGCCACGTCGCCTATCTCGCTCACCGCCTTCTTGTATTCGGGATCCTCCAGCCAGTTGTAATGCGTCTGCCGGGCGATGCCCACCGTCTTGCACGCGGTAGAGACAATACCGAGCGACCGCTCCAGGGCTTGCACCATAGCCTTTTTTTGTGCGTCCATTTGCGTCTATTTCTCCGACTGATTGATACATACGGCTACCCTCTGCACCATATCGGGAAACTCCCTCTTTGCGGTCTCGTCTGCGATGCATCGGGCTACGAATGCGTTCTTACTCTCGCCCTCTTTTTTTTCGGGTAGTGGCATTATCCTCTGGGGTCGTATTGGGCATCTCCGGTACTTTCAAAGACCGGGGTTACGCTTAGGCTGTATGTGGCGTGTTCGTACCTCATAGCCTTCTTTTTCGTCCGTGGGGTGGAGATGTGGCGCCTCAACATTAGCTCGGCGTGTTTCCTGCTGGAAACGTACCATACCTCTCTTTCGTCCAATTCGGGGCAGGTAAAAACCGCCTTGTAAATCTCAGCCATACAGGGCTAAATATAGCAGGATTGCGAGGACCCCCATATAACCGTAGAAGGTGGCGCGGTATGCGTACTCATTTTTCATTTAGCCAGTCTTCGACAATGTGCGACGCGATTTCCCGCCAGTTTACATCGTCGATGAAGGCAAGTGCGTAATCGAGCGTCAAGCCCTCGCCGTGTTCTTCCCGTAGGATGTCGGTACAATTCTCCCGTATAACTTGGGCCAGGTCATACGTCAAATCGTCCACCGTGCTGGTCGGGTGCCAATCCTCCAAGGTCGGAAAATACCCGTCGGCCTCTACCATCTCCAAATTGATACGCCACGTTGCGTAGTTGGTCCATCCGTTGTATCGATCGCTCATGCCTTCCGAGATTTTCCGCAAAGCGGGTTCACAATAGTCCAGTAGCTGGCTCCGGCTGGGATGCGCTTCTTGCCGATGCGGATGGTCTCCTCTGCGACCTGATCTACGCGGCTGTTGTATCCGGTCGGCTTATCCTCCTGCCATTCGCAGCGTTCGGTCCCGATGTATTTCGCTCCGATGAAGTAGTCCTTCGCATAGCCGAGGTGTTCAAATTGTTTGCTCATACAGCAAATATAAGAACTTTGCTCTAATATTTGAGCGCAAGGGTCGGACTCGAACCGCCTGTTTCCCGACTGGATGCCGGGCGTTTATCCTCATTAACTTCTTGCGCCTTTTTCTTTGGGTATGGCTGCGCCAATGACTTGCACAAAGGTACCATCGACTTGTGGAGCGGGTAGATGTATTTGAGCCTTCCACCTGCATCTCTTTGCTTCAATTCGGCCTTGTTTATTTTCTTTCCAAAGTTGCCAGACGTCCATTTTCCTTTGTAAAAATATTCTTTTCCGACGGATTGGATGTCTTTGTGAAAAGTCCAGTTTGTGGCCTGGTATATTGTCCCTTGATGGCCTTGCCTCTTGTCAGCAAATGAAATAAGCAACTTGGCAGAAGGACATTTTTTCTTGATGATTTTGATCGAAATGGCCACGGCCTTGCTTGTGCTTTCTTGTTTCCCATTCAGAGCCACGCGCATGAGTTCAAGATATTGCCCAGAGAATAAGTTGTAAGGCTTTCCCATTGATGCGTGTGCTCCTCTGCCATAACAAATCACACCACAAAACTCATTATCATTATTAAATACAGCGAGAGGATAATCGAAGCACCTCGGAGAGGCAAATTTTGAGTAGTGATAATTTCCAACGGCATATCTGACCGCCTTTTTTGTTGCCCTCTCAATTTTCATATCTCACCCGCTGAGACGCTAAAATATGCCCCGGGATATTTGCGGTCAATTAGTTCCTGAATTTCTATCTCCGCCGCCTGGAGCTGCTCCGGAGAGTCGAATGTAATCTTCATTGTGGCCGGCTTGTTCTTCTCCTCACCAATAAGTTCATCCATTGACGGCTCCTCCTCAGGTGTCCATACATCCAGACCCCACTCGGTCAGGGGGTAGGAATCCCACTCGTTGGCCAGTAGATCCCAATCCCACTCGCCGAAGCCTACGTTGTCCTTGATGACGAACTCGCTGGATTTATCGTGGCTCCATTCCGAGCGGTATATCGGGACCTCCTGAAGGCCAGCTTCGCGCGCTGCCTTTAGTCTCATATTGCCCCCGAGGACGATGTTGTCCTTGTCGACTACGATGGGACGGGCTTCGAGCATCTCCGGGAATTCCTTCAGGCTCTTGACGAGCTTGCGGAACTTGTCCTCGGTGATGGTCCGGGGGTTGTGCGGGTTCTCTTTTATGGTGTTGATGTCGACTTTCAAAACAGCTCCATTTGATTCGCTGGTTGCGGCAGCAGTTCCCACTCCGTGCGGCGCAGGGTATAGGTGTCCTCGTGGCCGGGCGGGGTACAGTCCCACGTCGTGGCCTTGTATCGCTTCCCGTCC
>Ga0208767_1003620_pt1 | contig 11159 bp, 11 predicted proteins | sample VirMetDEL_Mar_21_FD_184514 | JGI IMG/M metagenome (GOLD analysis project Ga0208767, IMG submission 184514) | Aqueous microbial communities from the Delaware River and Bay under freshwater to marine salinity gradient to study organic matter... | ecosystem: Environmental > Aquatic > Marine >... | reverse complement strand
ACACGGGCGAACCGTGGTGGATGCAGCTTGGCAAGATCGCGCTCGAAGTCGGGCTCGCGGTCGCGGGCGTGCGTCTGTGGCGCGGTCCTTCTGCGAGCGTCGCGGAGCGTGCAGCGCGTGTCGCGGCGAGGAAGTCAGCATGAACCACCTAGTCGCGCAGGCGTGCGGCGTTGAGCTCATGAACAAAGTCCCGGCTGTCAACGCTGACGAGTTCCGCAAGGGTTTGCGGATCGCCCAGTGCATGTCTTCCTACTTCGAGATGATCGGTCTGCCCATGCGTCGCGCATACATGGACAAGCTGGCCGAGAAGTTCTTGGCGTTCGTGGATGCTGGCGCAGCCCCGCCCTTCAACGGCGTGCAGGCGGCGCACGCAGTGGAGCAGGCAATCATGGACCTGTGGCCGACGCTGACCGAGGCGGAGCAGCAGGACTACGTCAACGCCTGCAACGCCTTCAGCGCCCGGATGGTGGCAGCGGCCCCCGAAGAAGGCCAGAAGCACTTCGCGCAGATCGTCGCCCGCGAATGGGCGAAAGACCTGTAGACCTGCCATGTGGTCGGTTCGCGATCTTCTCGAACCCGGCGAGCTCGAGCATCTTCGTCTGGTGGCGCAGTGGCAAAAGCGGCCAGTGCAGGGCGTGGTCATCGACGAGGTGCGCCGACAGTTCGGCAGCAGTTGCCGGCGTGGTTACACGCCCAAGATCAACCGCACGAAGTGGTTGGCGGATGTCGCTCCTCCGGTGTCAGACGACGAGCCTGTGCTGGACCGGCTGGTGCGCGAGGAGCGTATCCAGCAACTGGTGGACGCGATCGACCGGCTACCGCCACATCAGCAGGCAGCGATCCGGTGGCACCTCGCAGGCCATAACTATCGAGGGATCAGCAAACTGATGGGGATTTCGCCCCATACTGTGGAGCACCATCTGCGGAAAGCTAGATCGTTGCTGTTCTATTATTTAGGAGCAAAGTGATGCCTAAGGTCGGAAAGAAGAAGTTCCCCTACACGGAAGCCGGAAAGAAGGCCGCGAAGAAGGCGGCGAAGAAGTCTGGCAAGAAGGTCATGCCCGCCAAGCGTGGGAAGAAGGGGGGCTACTGATGGCTGCGAAGCGTGGCCTCTATTCCAACATCAACGCGAAGCGAAAGCGCATCGCGGCCGGCAGCGGCGAGAAGATGCGCAAGCCGGGCGCCAAGGGCGCGCCGACGGCTAAGGCGTTTCGGCGGTCTAAGAAGACCGCGAAGAAGCGGTGAAGTGCACGTGCGGCACCGAGCTCATTTGGGGCGGCGATCACGACTGCGACCCCGACGATGAGTTCTTGATCGTCAGCAACCTGCACTGCCCGGACTGCCGGCGCGAGGTGTTGATCTACACGCCGCGCCCGCCCGAGGGGGCCCAAGCCCCCGCGCCGGCGTGCTAGCGTCCGCTGCGTGCCGGGTATCAAGACCAAGTCTCAGATCGAAGCCGACCGCGCTGTCGCCGTAGAGCGGCAGCGGGCCCGCGTCGAACTCGAAGACGAGGATCTCGTCCGGCTCATGCGCGCAGAGTGGGGCCGTCGCATCGTGGCGCGGCTCCTGAAGCGCGGTCGCGACCGCTCCAAGAACTTCGACACGCACAGCTTGACGATGGCTCGTCACGTTGGCGTTTCGGACTTCGTGCAAGCGGAACTCGTCGACCGCATCTTCGAACTCTGCCCCGAAACGTATGCCACCATGATGCGGGAGAACCCGTGACCGAAACCCAAGAGACCGCCACCCCCGAGCTTCAAGAAGGGACGCCGGCTCCAGCTGAACCCCAAACGGAGCAAACCGAGCAAAGCTCGGTGAGCATCGTCGAAGGCGAAGCTGAACAGCAGACGACCGAGCAGTCGACGCCGACCGAGGAGCAGAGCGCTCCAGAGTCGACGACCGTCGCCGAAGAAGGCGCGCCCCAATCCTACGAGCAGTTCTCAACGCCCGAAGGCGTTGACTCGTTGGACCGGGACGTCCTCGCTACTTTCGAGACGACGGCGAAGGAGCTGAACCTGTCGCAAGACAAGGCGCAGACCCTGATCGACGCTGTCGCCCCGCGCATCGCGGAGCGTCAGAAGGAAGCCCTCCAAGCGCAGGTGCAGACCTGGGCGAACGAGGTGGCGGCCGATCCCGAGATCGGAGGGGCGAAGCTCGACGAAAGCGTCGGGCTCGCGCGCAAGGCATACCGCATGGGTGCTTCCAAGGAGCTGCAGTCACTGCTGAAGACGTCCGGCCTGGACGTCCACCCCGAGATGGTGCGGATGTTCCGCTACTTCGGGGCTCGCTTGAGCGAGGACAAGGTCGTCGAGGCAGGTGATGCCCCGACGAACACCGTGGCAGGGGACGTGTTCAACAACCCCGGCCCGACGATGGACCGCCTCTACGGCAAGAAGAAGTAAGCAATGGCAACGCTCCCCACCACCAACCTCACGCTCGCCGACTGGGCCAAGCGCCGCGATCCCGACGGCTCCATGGCCGACATCGCGAACATCCTGTCGCAGTCGAACGAGATCCTCGACGACGGCGTCTTCAAGCAGGCCAACGGCCCGACGTCGCACCGCGTGACCGTCGCGACCGGTCTGCCGGAAGTCTACTGGCGTCAGGTCAACCAAGGCATCTACGAGTCGCACGGCACGACTGCCCAGATCGACGAAGGCATCGGCATGCTGGAGTCGCGCTCGCAAGTCGACGTCGCGCTGGCCAACCTGGAAGACGACGCTCGCGCGTTGCGTCTCTCCGAGGCCCGCATGCGCCTGGAGGCCATGAACCAGGAAATGGCGACGACCATGTTCTACGGGAACACGGCGGCCAACCCCGAGAAGTTCATGGGCATCGCGCCCCGCTACTCGTCGCTGTCGGCTGGCAACAAGCAGAACATCTTCTCCGCCGGCGGCACCGGTAACGACCTGACGTCGGTCTACCTCGTCGGCTGGTCGGACGAGACTTGCCACTTCATCTTCCCCAAGGGCAGCGGCGCTGGCCTGGAGCAGAAGGATCTCGGCGAGCAATCGGTCGACGTCTTCAACGCGGCCGGCGCTTACACCGGCAAGATGCAGGCGCTCGTCGACTGGTTCTGCTGGAAGATGGGTCTGGTCGTCAAGGACTGGCGCTACGCGGCTCGCATCTGCAACCTCAAGGTGGCAGACCTGTCGGGGCTCAGCAACACGCAGCGGGTCGACTCCAGCGCAAACTTCGCAACGCAGCTCGTGCACCGGATGGCGGAGGCGATCTACCGCATCCCGAACCTGGGCATGTGCAAGCCGGCCTTCTACATGAACCGGACGGTCCACGCCGCGCTGTCGCGCATGGCGATGGAGAAGCAGTCCTCGGTGCTGAACATCGAGCAGGGTCTGTCGAGCTTCGGCACGGCGCGCCAATACCTGTCCTTCATGGGCATCCCGATCCGTCGCTGCGACGCGATCCTCAACACCGAAGCTCAGGTGAGCTAGGAGGCACTCCATGTTCGTTGACAAGAACACTCTGCTGAGCGGCGGCGACGGAGTCGCCCAGACTCTCAGCGGCACGTCCACCTACTCGGACGACCACGTCGATCTGAAGGCGCTGATCCCGGCCATCGGGAGCGGGCAGCCGCTTGTCCTGCGGTGCGTCCCGACGGTCGACTTCACGTCGACGACGGTGGGCGCCAAGGCGACGCTGCAGCTCCGTGCGTTCCCCGTGTTGCAGTCCGCTGCGACACTCACGGGCGTGGCAATCGCAACCTCCGACGTCATCACCAAGGCTGGCCACGGGCTGGGCGACGGTGTGCACGTGCGGTGCACCGTCACAGGCGGCGCCACGATCGGGGGCGGCAACCTGCAGTCGCGTGACTTCTTCGTGATCAACGCGACGGCCGACACGTTCCAGGTCTCTGACGATCCGGCCGGCCCCTCTGTCGACTTTACGGCCGCTGGGACGAACGCCACGTTTGTCGTGCAGCCGGAAGTCTTGGCGTCCACGGGCTCGCTCCCGCTCGCGCGTTTCCAAGCGGCCAAGCCCGAGGACGGCGACAAGTCGACTGGCATCGTGACCATCTCGACCAACCCGGTCGACGATACCGCGCCGGCCGTTCGTTACCTCTACGCCCACGTGGAGGCCACAAACGCTCTGGCAGGCACCAGCGCGTGCTACTTCCAGCTCGCGCACGACAGCGGCCAAGGCTCGGCGCCGTTCGTCTTCCACCGCTCCGGCTTCACGGTCGAGTAACCCCTAGCGGCCCGCTTCGGCGGGCCGCGCCCAAGGAGATCACATGATCATCGAACACAACTGGAGTCTCTCAGAGGCTCAACAGGTCACGGCGTCGGGGGCGACTCTGTCGACCAACGTCATCGACCTGTCGGACGGCCGAGACCTCGGGCGAGGGCGACCGCTTTACATGCACTTCTTCGTCGACACGGCGCCGACCGACGGTGTTGCCGGCGTGGTTGTTGCTCAGTCGACGCTGAACATCGCTGTCGTGTCTGCGAACGACGCCGCGCTGTCGACTTTCTCGGTCGACGTTGCTCGCGCGGTCGGAAAGTTTGTCGACGCCTCGCAGCCGGTCACAAACCCCACTGCTGACTGGCACCTGTGGCAAGACAGTCAGTTCTATCTGCCGATCGGCAGCCCTGACGTGGGCATCCTCGGGACGTCCTACTCGCAAGAAGTCAACGCCGGCGCTGGCGCCGCCTACAGCGAGTTCCTCGGGCACCGCTACCTCGGCGTCCGCTACAACTGGGACATCCCGTCAGGGAGCCTGACCGACTTCAAGATCACGGCTCGACTCGTGCTCGACCAGTCGACGCTGCCGCCGATCTACCCCGCAAGCACTAACACCTAATGACGACGCTCCAAAAGCCGCGCCGCGTGCGCGCTCTCCAGACTCTCTACGTCGATCACGTCATCCGCAAGGAGGGTGACGAGTTCATGTTCTCGGGCGAGCCGAACGCAAAGCTGTTCTTGGAGCTCGAAGCCGGCGACACGTCGCCGGTCACGTCGAACGTGCCCCGCAAGGGCACCGGTGCGGACAAGGTCGACGACCTGCTGTAGGGCAACAGGGCGAGAGGTCGATATGCAGGTCGTGCCCCACCACCGATCGAGAGCGGCGGTGGGGCTTTTTTATGCGGTAGCACCATGACGGAATACACGCTCGTGCTGGAGATCGGCCAGTCCAATGCGTCGCCTGTCGGCGACATCCAGGGCTGGGAAGACGCGCACCCCGACTACGCGATTCGGTCGCCGGGCATCGCCCGGAACCGCGCGCTGCAGTTCAGCGGCGGCTCCTACCGCGACGACTACACGCTCGCTGCGACGTTCAAGGGCGGCCCGCAGATCGGCACGAGCGGGCTGGCGCTGAACGGGACGTGGCAGACCGTCAACCTTCGCGGTGTCGCCGCTGACGCCGTGCGCGTCGCTACGTTCTACAACCCGAGCGGCCTCGGCTTTCACAACTCTGGCGCGTCGGTGCAGAGCTGGCCGGGCACTTACAGCGTCGCCGAGTCGACGACGAACACGGGCGAGAAGTTCAAGACGAATTTCCGCGTCCAGAAGGGCGACGTCTTTGCGACGACAACTACGTTTGCAGGCGACACCGTCACCTTCGGGAGCGCGCACTCCTTTGTCGTCGGCGACATTGTGCTGTTCGAGACAGTCGCGTCGCCGATCACTAGCGCCGGCCCCTACTACGTGACCTCCGTAGGCGGCGCCACCTCCGTCGACTTGGCGCTCTGGCCGCAGGGCTCTGCGTTGAATGTGACCGGCAGCGCAACGCTAGTGCTGCGCAAGGTCGGCTCTCTGACGCAAAAGCTGACGCGCAAGCGGACCGGCTCGACGCACGCCTACGCGCCGAGCTCGATCGGGCTGACTAACACTGACGCCGAGCTCATCGTCGACCCGCCGTTCACGCCCGCGCCGGCCGCGCGCGAAGAGTTCACCGTCGACATGCGCCTGCAGGCGCCCGCGTCTTCGTCCAGCGGCCCGCTTGTTTTCGAGTCTCTGTTCGGTGGATACGTCAACACCAAAGACGCGCTAGCCAGCACCGACAACGTAGAGCTTCGATCCACTAGCAGCGGCGAGCAGGTGATTCACGGGCGCACGATCTTGCTTCGCCAAGACCGCGCCTACGCCGGCCCGAGCGGAACCTACTACCCGATTCGCCAGTTCGAGCTCGCCGTGCCGGCGTCGGCCAGCGAATCGCAACCAACCAACAACGTGGTGACGGTGACGCCCGCGCAAGACTTCTGCGTGGGTGAGTCGATCCGCGTCAGCGGCTCCTCGGGCGCGCTCGCGGCCGGCACCTACACAATCAGCGCGCTCGGCAACAACGGGACCCAGCTGACGCTGACCGGCGTGTCGACCATCACGTGGGGCCAGAACGACGCGCCTGTTCTAGAACGTCTCGACGCTCCGATGATGTGGGTCGTGTCAGCGGAACAAGGCGGCGCTGCGGCTTCGTCAGCGGTCGCGCCGACGCTTGCGACTTACGCTGAAGAATCCCGTTTCGCCGGCTCGCTCGCTGGCCTTCGGATCCGTTGCTTGACGGGCGCCAACGTCGGCCAGTGGAAGCACGGCACGCACTTCGACCTGAGCAGCAACGTAGTCCGAGCACACTACGATGGCGCGTGGTCCGTCGTTCCCGAACGCGGCGACACGTTCGTCATCGAGCCGACGCCGGTCGGCGATGAAGAGCGCCCCTTCGAGAAGTTCTGCCAGCTACTGCCGTGGGCGCCGTGGGAAGGTCTGGCGCGCGGCAGCAAGGTCGGCGGGCCGCAGCAAGTGTCGATCACGTTGGCGAACGGATCGGTGCAGGTGAACGGGCTCTACGCGCCGCGCGGGACGTCGATCAAGCTCTACCGCAAGAACGCAGGCACCGACCTGCCGTTCGGTCTGCTCGCCGGCCAGACCTACTACTCGCGCAGCGTCAACGGCACCTCGTGCGTCCTCGCCGCGACCTACGGCGGCGCCGCCGTCACGGGGACCGGCTCGCCGCCAGCGACCAACGAGTTCTACGCAGAGACGGTCGACAACGATCTCGGCTACAACCCGTTCCCTCCGGGCTTCAACTACCCGAACCAGTTCGCCATGCCGCGTCTCTACATGCCGTTCGACGGCTACCTGACGGGCGCGTTCTACAACGAGGAGACGAAGCAAGAAGGCGCAGGCGTCAGCCCAGGCATGCAGCTGTCGTTCGCGCTGCACGACTACACCGGCCGGCGCAGCCTGCTGGTCCCGCTGCCGTTCTCCGCGACGTCGCTTGCGCACAAGGAAGTGCACCCCACCGGCGTCGTGAACAACGAGATATTCGGCTGGTCGGACTTGAACCAGCAGATCAGTTGGGCGCCGGGCGAAGACAACGGCTGTTTCGCGCGGCTGCTTGACGTGCTCGACGGCGTGAAGCTCGCGCTGACCGAGGAAGGCTCGACCGTCAAAGACACGGTCGTGTTCTTCAACCAGGGCGAGGACGACGCCGGCTCTGACTACCGCTCGTCGCACTACCGGCAGAACTTGAAGCGGTTCAAGGCCGCCGTGCGCACGGCGCTTGTCGACCGAGGGCTCGCGCCTAGCAACGCTGACCGGGTCAAGTGGGTGCAGAACACGATCCGTGAGAGCCTGCCGTGGGTCTACGCGGAGACGGTCAACGACGCGATCGAAGCCGAGGCGCTGTCCGACTTCTACAGCCGCTCGATCGTCGGGTCCGACCTAAAGGTCTTCGCTGAGCAGCCTGAGCTCGCCGGCGCGCTGGGCGACCCGTTGCACTACTACGGCACGCAGATGGACCTGCTGGGGCAGCGCGCGTTCGCAGCTTTCAAAGCGCTGGAGCGCAGCGGCTACACGGAGACCGAGGTCTGCAACATGGCGCTGTCTTACCTCGGCGAGCCGGGCCGGCTCACCAACGTCGACACCGACACGTCGCGCGAAGCCGAGCTCTGCCGGCAGTTCCTCGCGCTCGCGCGCGACGAGCTGTTGGAGCGCCATGCTTGGGACTTCGCGCTCCGGTCGGTCAAGCCAACCAAGCGCTCGGCGTCGCCGCGGGTCGACTACAAGTTCGCTTACGACTACCCCGAGAACGTCGCCAGCGTGCTCGCGCTGGTGCGGTCGGACGTTGACTACAACTACAAGACCATGGGCACGACCGGCCACCACGACTACGCCGTCGAGCTCGACGAGAACGGCGACCGGGTGCTGCTCACGGACCTGGACGACGCGCTCATGCTCTACGTCGGCAAGGTCACGGACCCGACCAAGTGGAGCACCGTGTTCACCACGGCGCTCGCGTGGCGCCTCGTGTTCCACATCGCCGGCGCGATTCTGAAGGGCGAGGAAGGGTCGAAGAAAGCCGTCGCCGCTGCGCAGATGGCAGAAGCTGCGATGCGGACTGCGACCAAGCATGACGGCGACCACAAGCGCGACGTCAACATCAGCGACCACGTCCCGGTCTGGCTCCGGCACCGAAGCAACCCCGGCCACTACCGCCGATGAACACGCGAACCGTTCAGCTTTCGTTTGCCGGCGGCGAGATATCGCCCGAGCTCTACGGGCGGCCTGACGCAGTCCAATACCGGACCGGCGCCGCGCAGCTGAAGAACTGGATCGTGAAGCCGCAAGGGCCCGCGCGCACGCGGCCAGGGTTGGAGTGGATCGCGACGTCGGCGTTCGAAGGTCCGACGCGGCTGCTGCCGTTCATCTACTCGACCGGGCAGAGCGCGGTCGTCGAGATCGGTAACCGCGGGGGCTTCAGTTACGCACGGTTCTACGCTGACAAGAAGCGCGTGCGTTGGGGTTCTCTTTACGACTTCGGCGACGTCACCCTCGCGCTGGACGCATCGAACCGAACGCTGACCAACCGAACTGGTCGCCACGGCTTTGCCGGCGGGGAGGCGGTTCGCGTTCTGATCAGCGAGGGCGGCACGTATCCGACAGGGTTGAACGGCACCGACACGTTCTACGTGACCGTCAGCGATGAGTTCACCGTCCGGCGATTCCAGCTCAGCACCTCGCTGGCTAACGCGAACAGCGGCACCGCAATCGCTATCAGCGGCGGGAGCGGTCAACTGAGCGTAGTGAAAGCGGCGAGCGTGCCGGCCGCGTGGTCCGGCTCGATTGCCTACGACCGCGGCGACCTAGTCAGCCGCGTGCTGACCAACGGCGAGCTCGCCGTCTACACGTCGACGCAGCTCGTCGGCGCGTCGTCGCAGAACGACCCGGAGACCACTTCAAGCGGCGCGAACGCCCTGTGGAACCGGCTGCCATACGACTCTTCGATCGAGATCAAGCTGCCGAACAGCTACGCCGACGAGCATCTGAACGGGCTTGTCTGGCGCCAGAACGGCGACGTGCTGACGATCGCCAACAACATCGGCAACTACCCGCTGATCGAGATCCGACGCGCAGGCTCGCGCACGTGGCGACCGGTGAATCTGGTCTTGGGTTCGTCGCTTGACGCGCCGACGGGCGTCTCAGTAACTGAGACGCGCGGGTCTCGCGTGCGGGTTGAGCAAAGCGGCACCGAGAACAACGAGCGCATTCTGCTCGTTTGCGGCACTACTGCTGGGGTGGCTTTGGGCGACGTTCTCTACTTCGAGAACATAGACTTCTCAGGCTACACAGCGGGTCAGCGCCCCACTTTCAAAGCTCCTGGGTTGGCCGACGCAGACTTCACGACCGGCCACTACATCGTCGACCGAGTCAAAGACGGGTATCAGATCGGGCTGCGCGACTTTGACGGTCGTCGGTTAGAGCCGAACGGCAACAACAGCTCGGTCTCGGTCGAAGCAGACTTCTACTACAGCAGCTCGACCGTCGACACGCAGCAGTTCTACGTCGTGACCGCGCTCGACGACGATGGTCGCGAGTCGCTGCAGTCGTCGACAGCCCCCGCGGACAACACGCTAGAGACGAACGGGGCCAAGAACACGATCTCGTGGACAGCTGTCACCGGTGCCGATCGGTATCGCGTCTACAAGAAAGAGAACGGGCTGTTCGGTTACATCGGCGAGTCAGACGACACCACGTTCGACGACGACAACATCGCGCCTGATCTTGGGCGCACGCCGCCGCGAACGGATGCGTCGATCACCGGAAACAACTACCCCGCCGCCGTGGGCGGGCACGAGCAGCGCTTGTTCGTAGCGTCTACGCTGGCGAATCCGCAAACCGTCTGGGGCTCGCGAACCGGAAGCGAACTCGACTTCACTTACACGCTCCCGACGCAAGACAACAACCGGATCAAGTTCGAGCTCGACTCGAACCAGGCGCAGACCGTTCGGCACATCGTCGGGATGCGCGACCTGATCCTGCTCACGCTCTCGGGCGAGTTCCGCGTGCGCGCGACCGACGACGGCGGGCTCGCGCCTTCTACGGTGTTCGCACGCCAGGAAGGCTTCGACGGCGCCAACTTTGCGCAGCCGGCTGCGGTGTCGAACCACGTGCTCTACTGCGCAGCGCGCGGCGGCCACGTGCGCAAGCTCGCATACGAAGCGCGACGAGCGGCGTTCGAGTCGATCAACGTCAGCCTGCGCGCGCCGCACCTGTTCGACGACTACGACGTGACAGGCTTCGCCGCGGGCAAGGCGCCGTTCCCGTGCGTCTGGGCGTGCTCGTCGAGCGGCAAGCTGCTCGGGCTGACGTTCGTGCCGGAAGAGCAGGTCGAAGGCTGGCACCAGCACGAGACCGCCGGCACGTTTGAATCCATCGCGGTCGTGCCCGAGGGAGACGAGGACGTGCTCTACGCGCTGGTCAAGCGAACCACTAGCAGCGGCGCGACGGTGCGCACGATCGAGCGCATGCGCGAGATCAACGACACCGATGCTGCAAACCTCGACGGTGGCCGCGCCGAGGCGGCTGCTTGGGGGTCGAGCAACGCTCCGTATGACGCCGGGGTTCGCATCAACGACGTCAAGTCTCGGGCGGCTGGGTCGACGGTCACGCTGGCCGGGCGCAACAGCGACGACACCGCCAACCAAGTTGCGTGGGATCCTCAGTTTGTTGGCGACGAGGTCCATCTACGGCACGAGGGTCAGACTTACCGGGTCCGCATCACTAGCTACACGACCAACATGATCGTGGCTGGCGAGCTGCTCGACGACATTCCCGAGTCGCTAGTCGCGAAGACGATCACGGAGAACTACTGGCGCTTCGCCACTCGCTCTATCATCGTGCCGGTGTGGCTCCAAGGATCGGCG
>Ga0208767_1003619_pt1 | contig 11161 bp, 22 predicted proteins | sample VirMetDEL_Mar_21_FD_184514 | JGI IMG/M metagenome (GOLD analysis project Ga0208767, IMG submission 184514) | Aqueous microbial communities from the Delaware River and Bay under freshwater to marine salinity gradient to study organic matter... | ecosystem: Environmental > Aquatic > Marine >... | reverse complement strand
CGTTCTAACTCATCTTCGTTAGACATAGATTCTATAAGGTTTACTAACTTATCTCCTTCGCGCTCCCATCTGTTAAAGAGTAGTTTAGCGTGTTGTTTAGTTTCTCCTTGTAAAAATCCTTTCTGTTGGGTAGTAGCTCTAAATAAAGCTATTAATATACTCCATTCACTCATAACTAGTCAACTTATTTTCTAAATCTATTCCAATAGTTTCTAAGTCTACTAAGTCAGTAATATTAGTATCTCCTAACATTACATACTTTAAAGTAAACTCAAATTCATTAAAGATATAATAGCAATCTATTAGAACTCCATTATGCTTTATAGAATAAAATTTTAAATGCTCTTTATTTTCTCTTATTAAGTAGCTCATTAACTCACTATAGTCTACTATCTTTTCCTCTACTCCATTACCGTTATAAGAAGGAACTGGCTCTTCTTCGTTAAAACCCGGTATAATAAGCTCGTCGTTTAAATAATAGATACTATCATAATCTAGTATTAATTTTTTATCGTATAAAGACTTTAACTCTTCGTTAATCTTAATACCGTTAAGCATAGCTAAATAAACTAAATGCATTTTATCCTCTTTACTTTGGTAACCACTTGCTATTCTAGCTCTGTTTTTAATCTTGTTTTTCATAATATTCGTTTTAGTGGGAGGTTTTACCCTCCCTAATTAATTAAGCTGTTACAAACTCCGTATTAACTGATAAACATCTCCAGTTATCTTTTTCTAAATCGAAGTAAGCTAATACCTTATCACTAGCTTTACCGTTTCCTTTAGGGTGCTTTTCTACTGGAACAAAAGCCAGATTTGTAGTTCCCTGGGCTACTCTTACTGATCCGTCTTTTTTGATAAATGCGAAGTCTGTCACTCCGTTAGATAATTCGTTTCTTAAATCTTGTACTTTCATGATATTCGTTTTTGTTATTCGTTTTTGTAAAGATATACAACTACTTGTTAAAAACCTAATACTTTTTAACTTTTTTACCCTAGTTCAGCGGTAACTGTTTTAGTGATGTCTTTAACTGCTAACTCTACTTTGTTATCGTAGTTAATTAATTGACTAACTAACTTATTACCGTGTATAAAACTGGTTCTATCTCTATGAATGATAGACGAAAGCTCTTTACCGAATATTGAATAGTAATCGTACCTCTTATAACACAAGTACGCTATAATATGTCTAGCGATTGATATAGGCTGTTTTCTGCTTGGACCTGCTAAAGAGTTAACTGTCACGTCGAAGTAGTCAGCAGTAACGTCTATTACAGTATTAATGTACTTCTCGATTTCAACGTCTAATTCACATATAGTTTTATCCGTAGTGAATTTAACACCAGGTTTATAGTTAATCGAATGTACTAGAGTTTTACTAATATTAGGTTTAAAGTAATTAGACCCTTTAAGAACCTTTCCGTCTTCTCTTCTAATAGGTTTACCGTCTTCTCCTAGTTTAGACATATTAGAGCGGTGTATCTCGTTAAATACTGGCTCTATCTCGATTCCGTGTTCTACTGCTGCTCCTAAGACTAAGTAAAGCATATCGCCTATAGCATCTGCAATCTCTACGATGTTATTGTCTTTTACAGCATCATTGTACTCTGTAAGCTCTTCAATAATTAATTTACTTCTAAGCTTGTTATTAGCTTTAATAGTTGGCTTTTTCGGTGCTGGGTAACCGAACGCTTCGTTAAATTCTGTAATCTCTCTTCTTTTCATAATGATTTAATTTTTGTTTTTTAATGCTATATCTTCTCTATCTTATCTATTACATGAACTACAAACCTAGTAGCCACGCCCTCAGAGTTTTTAATTATTTCAACTATCCTTTTTTGACTAGCGCTTATAATTATTGTGAAAGCAAGACCGTTTTTAGTATATAATTCATACGTGTATTCATCTCCTCTTTTATTTTCAATACTTTTAATTTTAAGCGCATAAGTGTCACCGCTTCTAGTAAAGTAGAACACTCTATTCGAGTAGTCTATTTCAAATAAGTATTCATCAATTACTTTGTAGTCAAGTTTAATTTCATCGTCACCTGTAACTATGTAATGCTCTTGGTGATTAGAAGTAATTCTATACTCTGTATTACGTTGTGAGAAACTAGCTACAGACATAAGTAGCATTCCGATTAATAGTAGATTTTTCATAATAATTTAATTTAGTTTTAATGTTGATTAGTTTTGAATAATTGCTTTGTATGATGAACTAGAGTATTTACCCGACTTTTTAAACACCATTATATACTTACCGCTCTCTGTTAGTATAGATTTTAGTTGAGTATATGTATTGATTTTACCGTCATCTAAAAAGAACAATACTCCTTGCTTGCTAAAAAACACATTATCTATAGTTTTAATCTCTCCGCTAGGAGTTTTAATTCTTACTGTCTCAAATGTTGCGTTGGTAGAAGTAGCCATACTGCTACCATATTCTTTAACATATACCTCCATAGAATTACCCGAGTCAAAAAAGTCATAAAAGCATTTCGAGTTTTGCGTGGCTGAGTTAGAGAAAGTTCCTACAGCTCTCATGTGCATATGGCTTTTCTCTGTCTTGTCTCCAAACTCATCTACATAATACCCCTTTGTCCATTGTGCGTTAGTTGTTAAACTTGTAATAACTGCTAGTAGTAATAATAATTTTTTCATGATAATTGTTTTTTGTTTGTTTGTTTTTAATTGGTTTCTAAGTTAATTTTTATTCTTTCCTAAGTTCCATAATACGCCCCTTACCTGTAGCATATCGTTAAAGCCTTGTTTGAGTCTTTCGTTTTTTGGTAATTGCTTTATCTTTTCTTTGTAAGACAGTAATAAGTTATCTACTATCTCTATAGCTTGTAGTGCATCGTTATCCATATTACCAAAGTTTAATGGTTATAGTCTCAATGTCTTCTGTATTTTCTATATCTACATCCCCAACACTTTCGTGGAATGCTACACAGTAATCTAAACAAGCTATTAAAGTTAGACCGCTATCTACTACAGGTGCTACTTTTAAAGTATAGTCTAGGTCTAAATCTAAGTCTGTTAATGTTACATAAGAATTAACACTTTTAGTACCGTACTCTAACTCTTTTACCTCTTTGATAATTGCTTTTTTTACGTCTTGAATTTGTCCGCTTCTTAATTTCATAGTTATTCGTTTTTGTTTCTACAAATATATGTATTCCTAGTTGATAACTCCTAACTTTTTAACAAAAAAAAGAGGCTACAATATGTAACCCCTTGATTATCAATAAGAATAATTTTTTACAAACCTTCTAACAATAACTTAAAACTAGGTTTTTCTAGTGTTGAATCTGGTTTAATCGTTATGCTTTTACAGTATTTAGGCGAATCATCTACAATGTAACCTAGCTTTTTTAACGTGTCTTCAAATATCTTTATGATAGTTATAGTGTTACTTGGGTCGTGCCTACTGTTAACTAGTAATGTTATCTTATACTTAGTTAGTTTGTTAGGTGGATTGACATCTAGATGCTCTTTAAACAAGTTACTCCATTTGTTTTTTTGCTTATTTCTTTGAGTCCAATGCTTCCCCGAATACCAGTCGTTAAGGCTTATAGGGTTTTCTTTTATGTAGTATTCGTACTTCATTAAAAGTAATGCGTTAAATGCGATACTCTACCAAGTTCTTTATTATGAATAAAAGCTTCTACAGCTACTAGGTTTAAGAATTGATTATCCATGTGCCACTCATCGGCAGAAGATGGAGAGCGTAAATAAGTTACGTTACAACCGATATAATCTTTGCTTGTTTGGAATTGTGTTTTATCTGAATGGTGTACGTGGTGTAAATAAGCGTATCTAAATTTAGTATCTGCCCACATTTTAGGTTGCTCTTGTGCCATAACTAAAGGCAAATTAGCCTTCTTTCCTTTGTCTCCGTGTTCTAGTTCTATCATATTTCTATGATATTGGTAGTACTTTCTGTAGTCAGGACCTATAAAGAAATTAACATTTTCAGACAATCTAAACCAACTTTTTAAACTATCAGCCAAGAAACAACCAGACATTAAATCATGATTAGAAGGGCAATGGATAACGTCTACATCAGCTACCTGCATACACATTTCGATACACTTAACATAAACCTGTCGAGCTATAGTAAAAGCTTTGTACCAATGAACATCTGTATCTTGAGGAGTTCCTTTTGTTGTAGTTTTAGATATCGTGTCAGTATTAAGAACGTCGTTACCAATAACAAAAAGAATCTTATCAATATTAAAACCGCTAGACTTTTGAAGTAATCCTTCTGTACCTAGAATAGCTCTTTTAACTGCTTCTTGCGTACTATATTCTTTAGCGTGTTTATTAATATGTAAGTCAGCTATATCAATTACAAGTAAATGACCGTCTTTAGATTGCTTACGCTTCACTTTAGGATACTTAGGACTGTAACCGTCCATATCTACTATAATATCGTCTCTAAGCTCTTCATACGTCTTAGCACTATTCTTAGCGAACATTGAAAACTTCTCTGACTTATACCAGTAATGCTTAATGTCTTTTAACTCAATACCTGCCGCTCCTGCTTCTTCTTTTAGTAAACTGTTTCTCTCTTTTTCTTTACTTCTTAAATCTTTTAGGAATTCTTTTTCTTCTGTGTTAACCCAAACCCTCAGGTTTCTTTTTCTGTTTGCCATTTATTATTAATTTTTGTTTAATATACTAACTTTTAACTATATAGAATTATGTAATACTTCTTTTATCTCTTTTAGCTCTTTGTCTTGCGCTTTTAGTAGTCTTTTCTGACTAAAGATGAATCTTTCGTGGTTAGCGTTACTGTAACACAGCTCGGTGTTAGCCTTTTCTAGCTCCTCTACTTTGTCATACATTAAAAGTATATGGAATCTTATGTTTACTAAGTCGTCTAATGTTTTCTTTTGGCTTTCTGTTTTATTTTCTAAGCCTTTTAATTTAGCTACTAGTTCAGCTAGTACGCCTTGGTGTTTTAGTTTTTTATCTGTCATGTTTGTTTTTTAAAATGGTAATGAGTCTAAGTCTTCATCAGTTGCCCTTGTGAAGCTGTCGCCTCTTATATAGCTATCCATACTTGGCTTAGGCTCTAGGTTTATTTTCTTTTGTTCTAGTTTTAAATCTCTTTTAGCATAATATTTAGCGTTGTTTTCTTCGTAGTAGTAAGCATTCTTACCTTTATCATAGTAGAAAGTATAATCGCCTTTTTTAGAAGCTCCTTTAGGCTTTTCTTTGGCTACTCTTATGATACATTCATTAGCTTGGTAAGTTCCTTCACCGTTATCTCTAGTGACACCGTATGGTGGTCGCCAAACAATAACCATTTGTTCACCTTTCCTAAACCAAGCTTGACCACCTGCGAACTCTCTAGGCGTTGGAATAGGGCAGAATCTTTTACCCTCCTTTTCTATAATGGGTTGGTCTCTAACGTGAGTAATTAAACAGTTATGCCTTTTTGTCGCTCTTGCGTTTCTTCTACACTCGCCTAATATCTCTTCTATATATAAATCTTGCCTACCTGCTCCTAGCTCATGCTTAACCTCGTTAAAAGGGTCTATAGTTGTAGTGTTAACAGTTATTCCGTACTCTTGTTCTATGTCATCTACCACCTTGTAATAGTCTTTAATAGTTATAGTGTCGTCTTTAGGGTCTACTACTATAAAGTGTTCACTAATAAACATTTCGGCTTTAACTCTTTCAGATTCACTCATGCACCCATCAACAGTAGAAAAGTAAGGTTTGTTTATATACTTAAAGCATAGTTCCGCGTAAATTTCTTGTACATTTCCCGTTTCTGGTGTGAATATAACGTGTTTCCAGTCGTAAAGACATGATAAGTTAATTAATATTTCAAGCCAAAATTCTGATTTTCCTGAAGCTGGCGCACCTGCTAAATAAGTAGTACAACCTGGTTTAATAGATATACCTAAATTATCAAAAGGGAAACCAGTTTCTTTACCTCTAGTTAACCCGTTTTCTCTTAATTTGTTTAGACCTTGGGTTACGTCGTTTAGTTTATAGTAATACTTCATAACTTAAAACACTTCATTAAACCCAGTAATATTACTTTCTTTTTTTACCTCTACAGGTTGAGCTTTATTGTCTTTAGACATCCATCTAATGATAGTGAAGTACATAGATTTAATCTTGTCTTTGTTCTTCCAATTTGCAACCCTATCAATGTAGTCGTCTACTATCATTTCAGAATGGTTTTCTGTTAGTTTCCTGTACTCTTTATGCGTTAACTGTAAGTTCCCCTCTTTGTACTTGTAGCCGCTTTCTTCTACTGCTTCAGCTTTCTCTATTGCTTTAACTGGCTTACTTTCTTTTAAAGATTCCATGTCACTAGGTAGATCTATGCAGAACTTAATACTGTCAGGTAAACAGTTGTATATCTGAATAGCAGATTTACGCATATTAGTATTATATCTTTGGTGCTTAGCGTAGTTAACTAATATAATGTAATTGTCTAAATACTGAATCTTTCCGAACCCCTCAAAATTGTTTAGATATGTCTTTATATTTTCTTTGCTTATATCAGTCTCGAACGACATCTTTTTAATACTTGACTCATAAACGCCTAGCATATTAGTTTTATCGTTTGTAATGAGGTATAGATATAATAGTTTAGCTTCTGGTGATAACTCCTCTATAAAAGGGTCAGACCAAAAAGACGTTGATACGCTTCGTAATTTACTCATAGGTCTCTGTTTTTAAAATGTGTTTGTAAAATAAACTAAAAAAAGTATTCCAAGCCAACCCTAGCATAAATAAATCTATTAACGGGTTAATCATAGTTTCATAAAAGATTATAGCTAAACACAATAGTAGTATCATTAAACTTTTAAAAAAGTGAAAGGCATCTGTAAACCATACAGGAATATTATTACGCCCTTGAGATACTGAACCGTTTTTATATTTGTTTCTCCATGATATGTCACTATTCCACCATGAAACGCTAAAAGGCTCTTTGTTAAATATAGATTTGTAAAAATGAAACTGCGTTACATCCATAACAGCATTACAAATAGCTGCTAACATTACTAATACTAAACTCATTTTAAAGCGTCTTTAACAGCGTTAACAATACCAGTTATAATAAATACTAAAGCGTAAACTAATAGTATAACAGAAGCGATTACAGACACCGAATATAGCGATTCGAACCAACTAGAAAGGAAGTAAGATGTAAACATTACAGTAAGTAGTAGTAATATTTGACTTAATGTGTTTTTGTATAGAGTAGTTAATAGTTTTTTCATTTCGTTTTTGTCTAATTAAGAGGAGCGTTCCCACCCCTCTATAATTTCTAAATCTAATTCTTTAAGTAGGTACTTAAAAAGGTAAGATGCAACTACCTTTTTAGAAGGGTAAATCACTCGGTGAATCATCTACTACCTTTCCCTCTGGCTTCCAAGTATTCACACTAACCGCGTGAGTCTTACCGTAATCATCTGCCCCGTTTCTCTTCTTAGAGATAGTTAAGTTAATGTACTTCTTACCTTTAAACTCGCTAACGTGTTCCTGTGGTAAGTCTGATAAACAGATTGAAAAGTTTACAAACCCATACTGTTCGTTCTCTTTTCCGTTTCCTACGAAAATTTTTGCTTCACTCATATTATAAAATTTAATTGTTTACTAAATAAATGCAGTTACTACTGCGATGTGTTCTCTAATTGCTTTTACTCTGTTTTCTATCTCTTTAATTACTTCGTCGTCTCGCTCGATATCAAATACCTTAATTCTGTACTTAGTGTCTATATTGTCATAGCAATGGTTGAAGAAATCCCATTTAGGTATTAAGTCCTCTGGTGTATTCATTAACGTATAGATTAACTTAGCTTTCTTTTTACCTGTTAAAGCCATATAGCACTGCAACTGATAGAAGTAATCTTTGTTTGGCACTTCTTTCTCTAATAAAGGGAATGTAAAGCAATCCCATGAGTTTTTCATATCTATTACCGTGTCAGTAGTTATAACGTCAGGAGTACCTACCATAAAGTCATTAGCAAACGTCTTTTCGTTTTTGTTAATTCCTTTAATGTTTAAGTGTTTAGATATGTATTCTATCGACTCATTTTCTACGTCGTTACCTTTGTCTAGGTACTTATTGTCTAACTGCTTTCTACGTCCGTAAATTTGTTCTTTAATCCACTCATCAACGTAAGTTATAGTAGTCTTAGATAGTTCGCCTTTCTTACGAGCGTTTGTCATAATCTTACCGCATTGACTTGGACTTATCTTAAATTGTTTCATTATTCGCTAGCTAATTTTGTTAACTCCTCTTCTACTTCTTTAGAAACCGTATACTTCTGTTTTACTTGGTCCATAGTGTAACCAGTCTTTAACCCTACTACTACGTTAGCCCATACTTTGTGACTAGAGTTTAAAACCTCTTTCTTTTTAGGTGTAGGCTTTTTAGCAGGTGTAGGTTTCTTAGATTGTTCGCCCGAAGCATCAGTATCTTTGTCCGACACAAGCCCTAAAATTGCTGATAATGAGTACCTACGGTAGTATGAAATAGCCGACCCCATTACCTGAAATTCGTTCATACCTTTTAAAGTAACGTCGTTAGGTATTACCATTGTACTAGTTAAGCTTTCGCCCGTCTCAGCGTGAAAGATAACAGTTTCGATAGTGTTAGCTCCTAGTTCGTTAGTTCCTAATAACTGGCTAAACCCTAAACCGTTTTCTTTTAGTACTGGGTTAATCGCTTCGAAAATAGCTGGTAAATCTGCGTAAGTATACCCGTAACCGCTTGTACCTTTGTGAATTACTGGCACACTTTGTTGGAAGTTAGCCAGTGCCTTGTATAAATTCGTCTTTCCCATAGTTCTTTTATTTTAGTTTGTTTAGTAAAAATAGTATAATTAATGCCTTTAAATCAGCTACCGCAGCCGATACATTCAATAGGCTTGTCGATTTGTACTTTGTATTCCTCTCCGTTGTCATAAGCTTTTAAGTGTTTTTTCATTTCGTAATTAATAGAACTTTTTTCTAGTCCGTTCTCTGCTTTGGCTAATTGCTCTTCATACATTTTAATAATCTCTTCTCTTGTCATCTTCTTTTATATTTAAGGTTAATACTCTAATTCTCCACATTGTGTCGTTAAATCTCTTCTCTGTGTGGCTATCTGTCCATTCTTTATGGTTAGTGTAGCTACCCGGATAAGTGCTTTTACTTATCCCTTTAGCTAGTCCTTTAAATTGGTTTGCGTTTCTCATTATCTTACCGTTTTTAATTGTTCTCTAATCTGCTTAGTTAATCTTAGCTCTTTAGCGTCTTCGTCTCCTACGTTTAAGTATTCGATATCTACTACCTCAATAACTCCTGCAAAGTTATCAAAGTCCCCGTAGTTAGCAGCGTTGACTTCTACAGTTATAGAGAACTCAAAATTTTGTGATTCCGTTTCTAATACTTGGTCGATGTGTCCGTACTGTTCAAAGTCTAAGATTACTTGATCGTAGTCTAATTCTAACTCTAATACTTCTTGGATTGCTCTTTCTTGATTTGTCATAATATTCGTTTTTGTTATTCGTTTCCTCAAAGATATGTATTCTTAGTTGATAAGTCCTAATTTTTTAACAACTATTTTTAAATTAATTTGTAACTGTCTGATTATTAGAGAGAAAAAAAGAGGCTAACCATTACAGCTAACCCCTTTAAAAAACTAAAAACTATGAACTATGAAAAAAACGAAAACAAATTTAACTTCTTAATCAATTCTTTTGCAGTTTCTACGTCAATCTTTCCAAAGATTACAGATACTACTATAATACCCATGATAACATAACCAAACATCTTAGCGTAATCTGGCTTACCTTTTGGGCTATGTGCTAGGTCTTCACTCCTAGACTTTTCTAACTCTTCTTTAATATTACCTACTATAGGTGTAGCTTTTACAAGCCCATTAGCTATAGATTTAATAATACTCTTTAAATTTAATCTTATAATAATTCTTTAACTCTATTTGTCCAACCTTTAATATATTTAGCCTGTGTATTATTATTACCTACAATATAAGCATACTTAAACATTCTATATAATAAGTACTTACTTAGTTGTAAACTTTTTGCAGCTTTTAACGTGATAGGTCCTATCTTACCATCTACACTAACCCCAGCCGCTTCTTGTAGTATCTTAGCTGCTCCCGTTACTCCAAAGTTAACAGCACTATCAAAGTGAGCATATTGAAGCTCTAACGGTAGTAAATCAGCTTTACAAGGTTTTACATAGTCTTTAATGTATAACTCTTTAGCGCGTTCTATTGTTAGGTTTTTAATATCTTCGTTCGGGTAAGCCTTTTTAGATATACCGTACTTTGTTTCACCCCCATTATCTGTAGGGTCGTTAACATATCCGCCTTCTGTTTCTATTACTTTATCTAGCCAATCCATTATAAAAAAGTTCTATCTAAGTCCTCATCTGAATACACGTAAGCAAAACCACTATAAAGATTACTATTACTTAACGTATAATCTAAGTTTGTGTTGCTTTCTTGGTCGTATAAGTAAATCTCGTAACTACCTGAGTCAATTTTTAAAGTACCGTTAACAGCGTCGTCTGGTGCGTCTTTACCTGGCTCTAATAATTCTAAGCTTATAAAAGGGCAAGATACTGCTGATTGGTCTAAAAAAACAAACTCTTTAGCAGTTAACCTATTCACTAACCTTACTAAATAATAAGGGTTAGTTAAACCACTTGAAGCGTAGAATATTAAATCATTTGTTTTATCCTGTATTATTGTCATATCGTTAAATAGGGGGCTTTTACACCCCCTTAGTTACTATGTTAATCCGTTAATGTTTACTGTCTCTATATCATTAGACACCATACTATTAAGCTGTAGCTTAGTGTAGTTTTGGTCTGAAGGATAAACTTGGTTTCTAATCATATTTGAGTAGGAATCTGAAGTACCATCTCCCATTAGCCAAATTTGAGTATTACCATAACCATAATTGTAGTTGCTAGGGTTATAAGTGGTAATTGATGTTGAGGAAACCCATCTTACAAATTGACCTACTCTGTAATCATCTTCCCATTTTTTAGGGTCTGTTATCATAAGTTTAACTTCAGCATCAGTGGGCATAGCAAAGTCTGCTCTCAGTGTAGTTATAACCATACTAGCTACTTTTCCGTGAAAACTTCTGTTGGAGCCTCTTCCACCAATA
>Ga0208767_1003616_pt1 | contig 11164 bp, 13 predicted proteins | sample VirMetDEL_Mar_21_FD_184514 | JGI IMG/M metagenome (GOLD analysis project Ga0208767, IMG submission 184514) | Aqueous microbial communities from the Delaware River and Bay under freshwater to marine salinity gradient to study organic matter... | ecosystem: Environmental > Aquatic > Marine >... | reverse complement strand
AAATAGACAATATGGAATATTCAAACGAATCATTAGAAGAAAAAATTACTAGAATTGTTACTGAAAAGAAAAAAGCTAAGAAAAAACCAAATAAACCAATAGGAAAACCAATGCGTGATACCTCAGGTGGTAAAGCATACAAGGTCTATGTTCGCGACCCTAAAACCGGAAATATCAAAACTGTACGTTTTGGTTCAGGTGGTTTAAGAGCAAAAATTAACGATCCAAAAGCTCGTCAAGCGTTTGCTAAACGTCATAAATGCTCAACTAAAAAAGATAAAACTAAAGCATCTTACTGGTCTTGTAGATTACCTAGATATGCTAAACTATTAGGTCTTAAGTCTAGTTTTAGCGGGTTCTGGTAATGAATTTATTTAACGAAATATCTTGGTCTCAATTCCAGTTGTTAGAACATATTAAAAGGCTGCCGCTCAATGAGCAGGCAGCCCAATATAATTCTTATTTAGCCGAGTTATCTCGTCAACGATATTTATATTCGCAATGGTTAGCGAACCAAAATAAAGGACCAAAACAACTAACACTTCAAAACATAGGTGTGCTGTTGCAAGAAGATTTATTTGATTTAGAACAAGAAGACGGAAGTAAAATTTTAATAACAGGATATGCCTAGTGATTTACCAATATCAGGATTACCATCAGCTAGTACTTTAGACGGCTCAGAATTATTTGCCGCAGTACAAAGTGGTGTAACAACCTATACTACATTAGATGATATTTCTACTTTTAACACTGGATCATTTATGATTACAGGTTCTAGTACAGGAAATACACTTGCATTTACAAAAGGGGATGGAAGTACATTTAATTTATACCTCACCCCAGGTGGTGCTTTTCCAATAAATTATGGTTTATTTACTCAAACAGGTTCATCATCACCTATATCAGGTAGCACCCATGTTTCAGGTAGTTTAATTGGAGGAGGAGTTGGGTCATTATCAGTACCAGCTAATAATTTTGTCCAAGGAGATGCATACCAAGCTACTTTTTCAGGAGTAATAAATGCTGAAAATAATAAAACACTCCAAATTACAATTAAGACTGATAGTGTAGTTTTAGTAGATACTGGAGTAATATCTATGCCTGGGATTACTGGTGATAAAAAATGGAGAATGGATATTGATTTCTCTATTAGAGAGATTGGTGGAACTGGAACCGCTGAAATAGCAACTGCAGGTACAATTATGTTTAGAACAGATGCTTCAGGTAATGTTATAACTGAGATTTTCAGTGATGTTAATAATACAACTTTTGATACTACAATAGATAATACTTTAACAGTTGAAGCAGAATGGGGTAATGGTCCAGGTGATTTAAGTTCTATTTATTCTAAGTTATTTACTTTATTAAAAACTTACTAATGCAACCATATATCAATCTCGAAACTACTGATTCTTATATTATTCGTGAATTTAACGAAAATATAGATCCTATTGAACTTATGTGGCACAGGGATTTAGAAGATCGAACAGTAGAGGTATTAGAGGGTGAAGGATGGCAATTTCAAAGAGATAATAAACTTCCAGTTGAACTTAAAGAAGGAGTTCGTATATTTATACCCGCATTAGAATGGCATAGAATAATAAAAGGTAATACAACTCTTAAAATAAAAATACATGAATAACTTTGATTTAATAGATAATATTTAAAATTATTCATTTTATAGACTGATTCATAGCCAGTCGACTTAAAAAAAATAAAAAAATTAGACAGCTGTGGCGTCACCCAACGTGGAGACGCCACTCTTTTTTTGTATATTTAATAAGTTAAAATTTAAAACAGAATGACAGAAAAACTAGTAATCGTAGGTGCAGGTGTAGCAGGTGTTAATGCTGCAACAAAACTTGTAGACAATGGTTATCCTGGCGAAAATATCACCATTATCGATATGGGTAAAGACCCATACAAAAGAAAACCCGCCGAAGTAATGGAGGGTTTTTTAGGTGCTGGTGGTTGGAGTGATGGTAAATTAACTTACCACACTGCTATTGGGGGTCATATGTCTAAGTATTGTGGAGAAGAAAAAGCAATGGAATTGTTTGATGAGGTAATTAACAATTTTAAACGTTTCCATCCTAAACCAGAAGAAGTACAATGTTCAAACCCAATAGCGGAACCAGATTTCATTAAACCATATTTCGGTTTACGTTTGTTCCCTGTATGGCACGTTGGTACAGATTATCTACACGAGATTGGTAAAAATTGGTACGATTATCTAGTATCTAAAGGTGTTCATTTTGAATGGGAACGAAAAGTAACAGGTATTGATTTTAAAAACCAAACAATTGATCATAAAAAAGTCAATACTCGAAGCATTTCACAATGTGTCCCTTTTAAATATGACCGTCTAATATTTGCAGTTGGTAAATCAGGTATTGACTTTGGTAAACAGTTAGCAGATGAATACACACTACCTACTGAACCAAAACCAGTACAAATTGGTGTTCGATTTGAAGCACCACAAAAACACTTCCAGAAACTAATTGATATTAGTTATGACTTCAAATTGTATCGTAAATTCGAGGATGAAGGCGTCTCATTACGCTCTTTCTGTACAAATAACAATGCAGCCTATGTCGCAGTTGAACATACTTACGGAGATGTTAGCTATAACGGACATGCTAAGAAAGGAGAAGAGCATAGAAACGATATGACCAATTTTGGTATCTTGATGGAGATTCAAGGTATTGAAGAACCATTCAAATGGTCTAGAGAATTGGTTGATAAAGTAAATACTACAATTATCTCAGATCAAGGTCGTTTAGGACGTCATGCTCCAAAATTGCAAGCTGGTTTATATTATAGTCCATCTCGTAAAGTAGGTGTTACAAGTGAAGGTGAAAGAATTACAGCTTTACCTATTGATTCACTTGATAAAGTAAAAGATGCATTCCAGGGCTACTATGATTATATTGAAGATTTTATTGAGGATATGAAAAAAGTATTCCCGACATTAGGTGATGATTGGGGTATTTACATTCCTGAAGTCAAATATCTATCACCTGAACCACTTGTAGATTATAAAAATTTAGCACTTGCTGATTGGAAAAATGTTCACTTTGTAGGTGATGCCTTATCAGCTCGTGGTATTACAGTTTCAGGTGCTCAAGGTACTTATGTAGCAGAAGATATTTTACAACGCAAGAAAAATTCAGAATGGGTTGAACATGGAGATCTTATAAATTGGTAAATAAACGTTATGGCAAAAGAAAAATTATACGAGTACAGAAGAATGAGATCGCAAGGTGCGTATCATCATTTTGTTAAAATGCAAGGTGAAGAAAACTGGAAATACCACAGTTGGGATGGGCCTGCTATTGAACCTATTGAAGGAGAAGAATGTAAATTAAGAAAAGCTTGGTATTTAAATGGTATTGAATACGATCAAGAAAGTTACAAAGAAGCATTAAGCAATCGTGAAGGGCTTCCTTGGTACAAACAAGCAGGTGCTAATGTGAGACACTAAGTATGAGGGATTTAACAATTGAAGCTCAACCTTACCAAGGTGAGCGACACGAAAAAGCTTGGGGCCACGAGTTATGGATCATTAATAATAATCTATACTGTGGCAAGCTTTTAGTGTTTAAAAAGGGAAAACAATTTTCAATGCATTTCCATTTACTTAAAGATGAAGCCTGGTATATTTCAAAAGGTGAATTTACTTATAAGTGGATTGATACTGAAACAGCTACAGAGCATGAAACTCATGTTAAGGAAGGTGACTGTATTCACTTAATGCCAGGACAACCTCACCAAATGTTGGCTCTCACAGAAGGAGCCACTATATTCGAGGTATCAACACAACATTTTGATTACGATAGTTATAGAGTTAAACCAGGAGCATCACAAGTATGAAAATAGGTCTTTGCGGAACAATGTCAGTAGGTAAAACAACGCTTGTAAATGCGTTGCAAGAAGTACCTGAATTTAAAGATTATACAACTAGAACAGAGCGTTCTAAGGAATTAATGGCAATGGGCATTCCATTGAACACTGATTCAACAGTTAAAGGTCAAGCAATATTTTTAGCTGAACGTGCTAGTGAATTAATGCAAGAAAATATCATTACAGATCGTACTATTATTGATGTAATGGCTTTTGCTAAGTGTTCCAAATCTATGAATTATCTTGAGGCACAGGATTTTTGTGATTTTGCTGCTAACATGCTTCACGAGTATGATTATATTTTTTATGTATCTCCTGAAGGAGTAGAAATTGAAGATAATGGTGTTAGAGAAACTGATGCTGCTTATAGAAAAATGATTGATGAAACAATCCAATTATTAACTAATAAGTATATTCATAAAATTAAAAACCTTAACACTTTATCAGGCACTACTGAAGAACGCATTGAGCAAATGAAAAAGGTACTTTTTTCGTGATATTTATAACAAAAATACTACGATGAAAAAATCTGAGTTAAAAGCATATTTACGCGAAGAAATTATTTCTATGCTATCTGAAGAAGAATCAGCTAAGGATATTCAAGATAAAGCTAAGGCACAAGCTGAATTAAATAAGGAATTAGAAAAAACTAAAAAGTTATCTTCTGATCTTATGGAAGAAGAAGACGATGTTGAACCTAGTGATACTGAAATTGCTAAAGGAGATTCTGTATCTAAAATTGCTAATAAATTAGGTGAAACTACTAACGAGATGAAAAAGTTAGTTAAAAAGTATAAAAATGCTGAAGAACCAGAAAAATCAAAACTTTTAACTCGTTTAAAAGAGCTTACCAAAATAAAGAAAGAACTTGAAGGACTTCTTTAAAAATATTCAAACACTACTTATTGTAGTGTTAGTGGTTATTATTCTCTTTATGCGTAGTTGTGATGGGGGTAATGATCCAATTGAACCTAAGGTTATAACTAAAGTTGAGGTAAGATACGACACAATTGAGACCATTAAGGAAACCTATGTTCCAAAATGGAAAATTAAAATTGTAACAGAAATTGATACTTTCCAGACACCCATTGATACTGTAGCTATTCTAAGAGATTATTATGCTAAATATTTCTACTCAGATACTCTTCAAATTGATACTGTAGGATATGCTATTATAAATGATACGATTACTCGTAATACTATTTTAGCAAGAGATATTAGAACAAATATTTTAATTCCTACAACTACAATTACAAAAGAAATCTATTTAAATAATAGAGAATTTTATTGGGGTTTAGGTTTGCAAGGAAGAACAGACCAAATAAACTATTTAGGCGGTGAATTGTTATATAGAAATAAAAAAAGACAAGTATACGGTTTTGGACTAGGTGTTAATCAAGATTTCCAACCAGTTCTATCAGGCCGTATGTACTGGAGAATTGGAAAATAATGGCTGATCAGGATTTAAAAGCAATAATTAGACAGGAATATTTAAAGTGTGCTAAAGACCCAGCTCACTTTATGAAAAAGTACTGTCACATACAACACCCACAACGTGGCCGTGTTATTTTCAATTTATACCCTTTTCAAGAAAAAACATTACGTTTATTAAGAGATAACCCATACTCGATTATTCTAAAATCAAGACAGTTAGGTATCTCAACTTTGTCTGCAGGTTATTCTTTGTGGTTAATGTTATTCCATAAAGATAAAAACGTACTTTGTATTGCGACAAAGCAAGAAACAGCCCGTAACATGGTTACGAAGGTAAAATTTATGTACGACAATTTACCTTCATGGCTCAAAATTGATGCAGATGAAAATAATAAACTTTCACTGCGATTAAGTAACGGTTCCCAAATTAAAGCAACCTCAGCAAGTAGTGATGCTGGTCGATCAGAAGCCGTTTCTTTGTTACTAGTGGATGAGGCCGCGTTCATTGAGAATATTGGTGAGATTTGGGCCTCAGCACAACAAACCCTAGCAACTGGTGGTGGTGCGATTGTATTATCTACTCCTTATGGTACTGGTAACTGGTTCCACAAAACATGGGTCTCAGCTGAAAATAATGAAAATGATTTTATTCCAATAAAATTACCTTGGTATGTTCATCCTGAACGAGATGTCTTTTGGAGAAAACGTCAAGATGAATTGCTAGGTGATCCTAGATTAGCAGCACAAGAATGTGACTGTGATTTTAGCACCTCAGGTGATATTGTATTTTATTCTGAATGGATTGATTTTATCAAAGAAACTACTATTCAAGATCCAATTGAGCGTAGAGGTGTAGACCAAAATTTATGGATTTGGGAAGTAGCAGATTATTCTAGAGAATATATGGTAATTGCTGACGTTGCTAGAGGTGATGGTAAAGATTTCTCGGCATGTCACGTAGTTGATATTGCAACTAATACACAAGTTGCTGAATATAGAGGTCAATTACCACCTAAAGAATTTGGATATTTTCTTACAGGTTTGGCTACAGAATATAATAATGCAATGTTAGTAGTAGAAAATGCTAATATTGGTTGGGCAACATTAGATGCAATTATTGAAAGAGGATATCGCAATTTATACCATTCACCAAAATCTGACCAATTAACAGCAGATTCATATTTACGCGTATACGAAGGTAACAGCGAAATGGTCCCTGGATTTACAATGTCAATGCGTACTAGACCATTATGTATCAATAAATTCCGTGAATTCGTTGGCGATAGGTCAGTAACAATTCGTTCAAAACGTTTGTTAGAGGAAATGAAAGTATTTATTTGGAAAAATGGAAGACCAGAAGCTCAAACAGGTTACAACGATGACTTGGTTATGTCATTTGGGATTGGTATGTTCCTACGAGATACGTCGCTCAAGTTTCAACAGCAAAGTTTAGACTCTGCTCGCGCAGCGTTGGGTGCAGTTAAATCAAATAAAACTAGCTATACAGGGGTTTACTCTCAAAATAGCGTTAAAAACCCTTATAATATGGATGTGGGGGGTAAAAACGAGAGCATAAAATGGCTATTGTAACATATTTATAATAAAACTAAAAAATGGCAGATAAAGGCTTATTTTCACGATTACAGAGATTATTCTCAACAGATGTGGTTATCCGCAATGCTGGGGGTAATCAACTTAAAGTCTTTGATGTAAATAGTATCCAAAGAACAGGAGATTTACAAACAAATGCGTTGGTAGATAGATTCAATAGAATTTACACTAACTCAGGCACTTCTTTATACGGTCAACAAACTAATTTCAATTACCAATACTTAAGACCTTCTTTATACTCAGATTACGATGCGATGGATACAGATGCTATTATTGCATCTGCTCTTGATATTATTGCTGATGAGTCTACCTTAAAAAATGATATGGGTGAAGTATTATCTATTCGCTCATCAGATGAAGATATTCAAAAGATTCTATATAACTTATTTTACGATGTATTAAATATTGAATTTAACCTTTGGCCTTGGATTCGTAATATGTGTAAGTATGGTGATTTCTTCTTGAAATTAGAAATTGCTGAAAAATTTGGAGTTTATAACGTAATCCCTTACACTGCTTTTCATATCGAAAGATTAGAAGGTGAAGATAAAGAAAACCCAACCGAAATAAAATTTCGATTTGATCCAGAAGGAGTTTCTGCTTCGGATTATGGGTACTATAATGTTCCTAACCAAGTAGATGGTAGAAGCATTATTTTTGATAATTATGAAATGGCTCACTTTCGTTTATTAACGGATATGAATTTCTTACCTTATGGTAGAAGTTACATTGAACCAGCTCGTAAATTATTTAAACAATATACGTTGATGGAAGATGCAATGTTAATTCATAGAATTGTACGTGCACCTGAAAGACGTATTTTCTATATGAATGTTGGTTCTATTCCTCCTAATGAAATTGATGCATTTATGGAAAAAACAGTTTCTAAAATGAAACGTACTCCATATGTTGATCAAACATCAGGTGAATATAACTTAAAATACAACATGCAAAACTTACTTGAGGATTTCTATATCCCAGTAAGAGGTAATGATACAGCAACTAAAATTGATACCGCAAATGGTTTACAGTGGGATGGTATTGAAGACGTTACTTATCTAAGAGATAAATTATTTGCAGCCCTTAAAGTGCCTAAAGCATTTATGGGTTACGATGAAAACACAGATGGTAAAGCTACATTAGCTGCCCAAGATATTCGTTTTGCTCGTACAATTGAGCGTATTCAACGTATTATCACATCTGAATTATATAAAATTGCTTTGGTTCACTTGTATACCCAAGGGTATAGAGACGAACAATTAGCTAATTTTGAATTATCAATGACAACTCCTTCAATCATTTATGATCAGGAAAGAGTAGCATTGATGAAAGAAAAAATGGATCTAGCTCAACAAATGATGGACACACAATTGTTCCCATCAGATTGGATCTACGATAATATCTTCCACTTGAGCGAAGATCAATACGATGAATATAGAGATTTAATCCGTGCTGATATTAAACGTAAATTCCGTTTAACTCAAATCGAAAGCGAAGGTAATGATCCTGTAGAAACAGGTAAATCATATGGTACGCCTCATGATTTAGCTTCATTGTATGGTCAAGGTAGAATGATGTCTGATCCTGCTAACGTACCTGCAGGTTATGATGAAGACGAAGATAAAGATTTAGGTCGCCCAAAAGAAAAAGCATCTAAGAGAAATACTCAAGATGATAACTTTGGTAAGGATAGATTAGGTTCTGCTGGAATGAAAAAAGATTACAACAGTAATGATAAACTTAAGGTTGACTTTAAAGGAGGTTCACCCCTTGCTTTAGAAAATAGTCAATTCCTTAAGCACCAAAGTATGTTAAAAAGTATGAAAGTCGCGAAAAAACAGTTAGTATTTGAGGAAGATAAACGAGGAGACTCACTATTAGATGAATCAAATATTAAAGAGTAGGAATTTTAACATATTTATAAAAAATAAGTATTGATGTATATAAAACACTCAAAATTCAAAAATACCGGTATTCTTTTCGAGGTATTGGTAAAGCGAATTACAGCTGATACTTTATCAGGCAGTAACTCCGCTGCCATTAAAATCCTAAAGAAATATTTTGTTAATACCGAATTAGGAAAAGAATATAAACTTTACGAAACAGTATTTAAAGCTAAAAATATTGGTGAGGGTAAAGCTAATACTATCATTAGTACTGTAGTTGAGGCCTCACAAAAGCTTAATAGAACAAAATTACGTAAAGAAAAATATAATTTGATTAAGGAATTAAAAGAGCACTATAATGTAGACGATTTGTTTAGAACAAAACTTTATGATTATAAAGCACAAGCAGCTCTTTATACACTTTTTGAAGTTTACAATACTCAAAAAGCAACCGACCCAAATCAAATTATTGATAATAAAGTAACCCTTTTAGAACACTTAACTCAAGCATCTGTTGAAAGACAAGAAGTAAAAGGAGATGTAATTGAAGAGTTTAAATCATACGATAAAGATCTTAGAACTTTAACTTATCGTATTATGTTGGAGAAATTTAATGACAAATACTCCGATTTAAGTTCAAGACAAAAACACATTCTTAAAGAATTTATTGAATCCGTAGATTCAACTTCTCATTTAAAAGAATTTTACAATTCAGAAGTAAAATACATCCAAGAAAAATTATCTGCTGAAATTAAAAAAACTAATAATGAAGCAGTAAAAATTAAGTTGCAAGAAGTTTCTAAACTTATTGTTGAATTAGATAAAAGATGTACTGTTAAAAGCGATCATTTAGTAGACTTACTACAGTACCATAATCTTTTAGATGAACTTACTGTAGCAAATGGGTAAATTTAAGTATAAATTAAAAGAAGCTGTCTTAAAACCAAAAGACGTAAATCCGGCTTTACTCAAACGTTTAGAAGCCAAGTATGGTCCTATAAAAGACACCGATTTCTTTTCAGATACTTTAGACACCTATTATAAAACTAGTAATGTTGATCCTGAAACTAATTCTGTAACTCATGATATTATTAAATTAGCTTCATTTGGTGATTCATTAAAGAAAATGTCTAGTGCTGTTAAAGCATTAAAACAGTTAATGGGTACTGAGGATGCTAGAAACGATCAAAGTATTAAAGATATAGCTAGTGAATTAAAAGATGTATTTAACAAGTATAGAACTCACCTTCGTAAAAATTACCCAGACCAGTATAACCAGATTAAATCTCAATTAGAAGAAATTTCTACAACAGGGGGTGGAGCAGGAGCAGGGTCATTCTCAACAGGCACAGGTGGTCAATATGCTACTCCATTTGCTTTTAATAAAAATAAAAAAGCTAAAGGTACAGAAAGGGATATTTTAACTAAAAAATACAAATATAAAATGGTAAATGAGGATTTAAGTGAAAAAGCAAAAATATATTTTCTCCAAAAATTGAAGAAAGGAGAAATAGATAAACTTCCTTCTGATCCTGAAGAAGAATATATTACTCAAATGTTAAGGAATCAACTCCTCCAACAAAAAAGAAAACAGGATGCTAAGAAGGTAAATGAAGAATACTGGGATGAGGGCTATAAAGACAAACCTTGGACTTTAAATAATGGAGATGAGTATATAGGCTATTCTGCTTCAAAACAAGTCCATGTTGTAAAACAACAAGGGGGAGATGAAGTAGAATATAATGAAATAGCAATGGCTTCAATTTATGGAGATGATTGGAAAGATGCTTATATAGAAGATAAAAAATCTATAGATGAAGGAATTGGTTCAAACCTTGGACCTGGCCCTAACGCTGGGAATGAAGGGGTTAAAGACAATGCTTATATCAAACAATTTAAGTATAAATTGGTCCCAAACAAAATTAAAAGATCAGGTTTAGAAGTGAAAAATTTATTTGAAGCAGAAAGTTCAGATTCTTACCAAAAAAGAAGAATTGCAGCATTTGATGAAATTGAACAACAGTTAAATGATGTTTATAAAATGTTATCTAATGCTAAAAATGAAACTGTTCAATATTATACAGATAATCCTAGCTCATATGCTGTGGTTAAACCTACAGATTTAGTTAAGGATTACATTAACGATATTAAAGATTTACTTAAATAAGAAGAATAATGGCTATTAATGTCTCAGTAACACAAAGTATTGAAACCCAACCATCAAATTTGACGGCTGGGTCTCCTGTTACCTACAGTATTGATAACCCATTAGATTATTCTTCTTATTTTGTACTAGAAACTGTTAGAAATGCTGATGGTTTTTATGATAG
>Ga0208767_1003615_pt1 | contig 11167 bp, 10 predicted proteins | sample VirMetDEL_Mar_21_FD_184514 | JGI IMG/M metagenome (GOLD analysis project Ga0208767, IMG submission 184514) | Aqueous microbial communities from the Delaware River and Bay under freshwater to marine salinity gradient to study organic matter... | ecosystem: Environmental > Aquatic > Marine >... | reverse complement strand
ATATTACTCACCCTGTTAAAGGTCGCATCCCTTTCAATCTATACAGATTTCAAGAAAGACTTTTACGGGAGGTTATGGCGAACAGGTTTTCTATTACCCGTAAGTTTCGTCAGGCTGGAATCACTACTATTTGCGCTGCCTACTCTCTGTGGTATGCAATCTTCAAAAAAGACAAGAACATTGTTGTAGTCTCGATTGGTGAGCGCGAATCCACAGACTTCCTGGATAGAGCCAAGGAAATGTACCATGACCTTCCGGCATGGCTAAAACCAAAGGCAATCAAGGAAAACCAACATACCCTAAAGCTATCAACTGGCAGTGTGATCAAATCACAGCCAGCAGGGGCGGGTAGAGGTCAGCCAGTATCAATCCTGATTGTTGACGAAGCTGCTTTCATTGACGGAATGGAAGATTACTGGAAAGCAGTCTATCCTACCGTATCAACTGGTGGTGAGGTTGTAATGATCTCCACTGTAAACGGTATGGGTAATTTATACTATGATCTGTATAGAAAAGCAGAACTAGAGCAGAACGAGTTCCACATTATTAGAATTCACTGGCAAGAGCATCCAGACTATGATGATAAGTGGGCGAAGGTTACACGAGCTAACCTAGGAGAAAAGGGCTGGCTACAAGAGGTTGAAGGTGAGTTCCTGGGTACTGGTGATACCTTCATTGAAACAGATGTGCTAAGAGAGATTCGTGACCATACTAGCTCAGAATACTATGAGAAGTATTATCGGATGATGCGAGTCTGGAAAGACCCTGAACCATATGCTCAATACATGATTACTGCCGATGCTTCTTACGGCAGAGGGCGAGATCACTCAGCCTTCCATATTATCAACCTTTATACAGGAGAGCAGTGTGCGGAGTTTTACAGCAATACCGTCAGCCTACCTGATTTTGCAAAATATATTGCTCAGGAAGGAAATAGATATAACCTAGCATATGTGGCCCCAGAAAGAAATGTTCTGGGACTAGAGCTTATTCGTTGCCTATTTGAGGATCATGAGTACGACAATATGTGGTTAGATGAAAAAGGAGAGTTTGGCTTCCTCGTAAACAATAAAAACAAGGAAACCCTTATGACCTACCTCCAGGACAAACTAGCCAACTCAAAGCTCAAAATCAACTCCAAGCGGACTTTTGATGAGCTTTCTACCTTCATCATCTCAAACTCAGGAAAGCTACAAGCGGAGAAGGGACACCACGACGATTTGGTGATGAGTCTCGCTCTCGCAGCCTTCCTAATGGAGGATATTCAAGACTCATTGCCTGACATGGAAAGACTAGATAAGAAGCAGGAATGGACGCTCATGGGGCCAACAACAGCGAACCCCAATAAAGACCTGATGAAAGAGTATCTGAAATGGATATAAACGACAAAGATAATCTAAACGAATCCTTTACGGAATTCCCACCAAACCAAGCGGCTCAGGGTGCGCCGCCTCCTGGTCGTTTTACTGCGTGGTTCCGTCGTAGGTTTGGAAAGAAGCAGCAGCTTCAGGGTCCGGGCAGACCTCCTGCACCTCCACTAAGAGGTGACGCTGCTACCCATGAAACTCCAACCGCCAATGAAACTGGCGCGAGCATGGGTGTTAGCAAAAGGTACAACACTCTCCCCCAGCTTGAGTATCACAGAAAGAGACGCTACCGTGATTACGAGCAAATGGAGGAGTTTCCAGAGATCGGTGCATCGCTAGACATTTATGCAGATGATTGCACACAGGAGCATCTAGGTGGAAGCCTATTCAAGATTGATACTCCTGATGACGCCGTTCTTGCAATGGTTGAGGAGATGATCACAGATTGCGAGTTGGAAACCTTCATTTGGGATATCAGCCGAAATGTAGTAAAATATGGAGACTGCTTCGTAGAAAACATTGTCGATGTAAACAACGAAGAGGCTGGTATTCAGAGAATCAAAATCCTCAACCCCAACTATGTCTACCGCAAGGAAGACAAGTATGGATACCTACGAGGCTTTGTTCAGGAAGTTCCGTCCTCTAAAGAGGGCGGGATGATGGATTCTGCCTACGGGATGGGTACAGCAGATCCGCAGTCCAAGATAGATCTTGACCCAAGCCAACTTGTTCACTTCCGTCTGTTTACTTCAGACGCTAACTATTATCCCTATGGGAAGTCTGTCTTGGCTCCCGCTGTACGCTCATGGAAGTCCCTACGAATGGTAGAGGACGCTATGCTTATCTACAGACTACACCGCGCACCAGAACGACGCGTGTTTTACTTTGAGACTGGTAATATGCCCTCATCCAAGATTGAGGCATTTATCGAACGCCAAAAGGCTAAGTTCAAGAAGGAGGACTTCTTCAGCCAGTCCAATAATCAGCCAGACTCCAAATTCAATGTTACAGCCCCCGATGAGGATTTCTATGTCCCGGTACGCAACGGAAAGGGCGGTAAGATCGATGTTCTCCCAGGAGCGCAGAATCTAGGCGATATTGACGATGTTCGCTATTTCCGCGATAAGGTTCTTGCGGCTATGAAGATTCCAAAGGACTTCATTGTCGAAAAGGATAAGTCCCCGGAAAGAAAGGCAAACCTAAGCCAGCTTGACATGAAGTTTGCCAAAACAATCATTCGTGTCCAAAGAGACATCGAGGTCGGCCTGAACACTCTTGTTCAGCGTCACTTGGAGTTGAAGGATGTCCCAGAGTCTGTCTATAAGGCTGTAAGGATTACTCTGGCCCCTCCGTCTGATCTGTCTGAGAAGCGCAGACTGGAGCTAGACGAACAGAAAATTAGAACCGTTCAGTCCCTGAAAGCTCTTCAGTTGTTCCCAGACTCTTGGATATACGAAAACTATTTCGACATGAATGAAGACGATGTTCGCCGCGTTCAAGAAGGGATGAAAGAGCAAATGGAGAATCAGGCGGAGCAACAAGAGCAGATGCAACCTCCAGGCCCAGAAGCTCCCCTTCCTAACCAAGAGCCAGTCGAAATGCCTCCAGACGGAACCCCTCCCTCCGAACCAGCCCCTAAATAGTTCTAAACCTCTTTTTACAAAATCTATATACAATAAACACCATCATGGATTTCAACGACATTTTTGTTTCCCGTGACAAGAGCTTCGTCTCCCTAAATGAAGCAGCCGACTACCTGGGTCGTAGACTCAGAGAGAACCTTGTCATTTTTAGCATTGATGATTCAAAATCAGAGATTTCATTTATCTCAGAGAAGAATCATCTTATTGAATGTAGCTATGATTATGAGAACGATAAAGTCGTTCTAGAGAATTTCAAAGTTACCGAGATCGAAGACATTTACTCAGATGAGCGGATTGATGAACAAGCATCAAATGGCGTGTCTGAGTTTGTTCGTTCTCTGCATGAAAGCAAGTATGATGGTGCTGAAGATGCTTTCCAATCTCTCATGGATACCTTCACCGTTCGTGGTCGTATCGATGAGACTCGCCGTAAGCTAGAGAAGAAGCTCTCACGCTTTGGTGAAACCTATAATATCGTTGAAACTAAAACCTGGGATAAGTTCCAAGAGGCACTGCCTATCTTTGAGAAGTTCGTAGCAGAGAACTCAGAAGCTCTGTTTGAGAACGATAAGATTATGGAGGGTCTACGCCTTCTTGCTTGGGTCTCACAGGCTTATGATATGCCACGACTTCAGTTGGAATCCCTCACTGATGAGATGGTTGTTGTTGAACCTAACAACAACAAGACTCTTTATGAGATGATTTGCAACAAGGAACTTATCCGTAAAGAGCTTCTTGAGTCTAAGGAGAGCTTTGCGTCTATGTGGGCATCTAATGGTTCTATTGCGAACCTTGCTTCCACAATCTATGCCAAGCCCGAAAAGATTCACGAAGCTCTGATTGCTGCTGTCAAAGAGATCCCATACCTAGCTCTAGCAAACAAATCAGAGCTTGTTCGCGTTATGGAGTCAACCTTTGAGGTCAACGATCCCGGCACAATCACCCAGAAGGAAATCAAGGACTTTGTAAACGATCTCTTTGAAATGAAGAAGCCCATGAAGGATGCTGTAACTTCAACCCTCAATGAGAAGTACGGTGTCAATGTACAAAGCCTAAAGTTTGTTCCTTCCTTCAAAGGTCTATCACAGATTCACGGAGAGGTTTTTGGTATGCTCTCAGAGGAGTGCGAAAGCGGAATCCTTGGCGATGTTCTCTCAGAGATGAGTACCCTTATGGAGAGAAAGGGCGGTGTACAGGTTCTTGATGTAGCAGATGTTATTATTGAGAGCTTCCGTAAGGCTGGCGTAAACCTTGCCACACAAGAGTTTGTTTCTCTAGACGAAGTTCTGGAGGAAGGTGAAAGCTATGAAGATGTTGTAGCTTCCCAAGGTAAAGATTACGCAGAGCGTATGCGACTCAAGAAGGAGCGCGAAGAAGAGGCCAAGAAGAAGACCGTCAAAGAGGAAGACGAATCATCCGAAGAGGAAGAAGTAGTCCAAGAGAAGAAGCTCTCACCTGAGCAGTCGAAAGAGATGGACACCGACAAAGACGGTGACATTGATGACGAGGATCTAAAGAACCTTCGTGACAAGAAGAAGAAAGGCGCAGCCAAAAAGGACGAAGATGACGAAAAGGAAGACAAGTCCGAAAAAGGTGATGACGCAGCCATGACCGCCGAATCCAAAGAGGAGGAAGGCGAAGAGGAACTCGATCTCGGTGCAGAAGTTCGCTCAGGTAAAGACATTACCCAAGAACTAGCGGATATCCTAGACTCACTAGACTTGGATTCTCTAACATCAGACGGAGATGAATCATAATACAGACGGAGTTTTGTTTTGGTAGTTCAATCAAACATGACTTCCGAAGAAAGGATTGAAATCCTTCACGAACTCTGGGATCACGCTATTGTTGGTCTGACTGTTGTGGAAGAAGACGGAAGATTTTCTTTCGTCAACCCTGCTCTATGTGAAATGCTAGGCTATACTGAGACGGAACTGAAGGAACTAAGGTTTCAAGATGTAACCCTACCTTCTGATCGTAGGGCAGACGAAGCAGAGTCTCAACTTCTCGTAGCAGGAGTAAAGGATAGCTACATTATGGAGAAGTCTTACATCACAAAGACTCAAGCTGTTATCCGCTGTATGCTGAAAGTAGTACCTATTAGAGAATCTAATGGTAAATTCAAATACTTCATCTCTCAGATCAATAGACATGAGACGATTGATAACTTCCATGAGAAACCAATCCCCATCAGTTTCAAGGAACTAAGGATTCGCTACGGTAAAATGTTTTGGGCAATCTTCTCTGTTGTAGGATACGGTTTACTCTCTACTTTAGCTAGAGTTCTTGTCTGGTTGTCTGAACAAGGCTGGCTCTAATCCTCGTCCAAGATAACGCCATTCTTCAGCAGATTGAAGATTTTCCAGAACATCTTGTCTGTAATAGATTCAATATCCTTAGAGGCAGAATCTAGCCTACGAATCGTTTCTTCAGAGATGGAGCCGTTATCAGCAATATCATTTAGCTCTATAGCGATCTTGTGAAGCCACTCAACATCTTTGATGTGTAGCTCATACTTGTTATTCTCTTCCTTCTTGGTTTTCATCGATTAGATATACATCAAAGCCTAGGCTTTTATATGACTTTACCCGCTGTTTAGCGTGTTGCAATAGATATGGAGCATCATCTAGGAAATCATAGATGAACACCTGAGCCTTACTATCATGGCGACGAAGTGCGCGACCAGCAGCCTGTAGAGTAGCAACCTCTGATTTTAGACCTCGTGCATTGATAAGGTGAGTAATCTCTGGAATGTTGATACCAGTCTGAAAGATTACTGTACCAATAAGAACGGAAGCCTCTTCTTCTAGAAACTCTTGCACCTTCTCGTCCCGCTCATCAAGGCTGTTCTCACCCATTAGAAGGTGGCTGCCGGGAATCAACTCATTGAGAGTTTTAGCGTGATCTAGGTTCTTAGTAATGATGAGCGTTTTGCTAGGCTTAGTGCGAATCTTCTCGACCATCCCTGCAATGTAATCATTTCTATCCTTATTGTTTGTAATGTACTTGTCGTACACTTCTGGATATGTGAGATCCAGATCGGCAACATCAGGCTCTGAGTTTAGTTTGATCACCTGAATCTTAGGGGGAGTGAGATACCCCATATCTGCGAGTGAAACTGCATCAGCGGTATCTCTTGTCGGACCCAAATAACTAATAATGTTTAGTTTGGCGATAGGCTCCTTTGGCATCGTTGCTGTGAAGCCAAAACGGTAGGAGGCGTTAGGAAATGATTTGACGGCTTTTGTAGCCAACTTACCTTTGGAGAACTCTTGAACCTCATCAAACATGATGAAGGTAGAAGTCTTTAGGTGAGTATCAACAACCTTTTGAACAGATTGAATGGTGCAGAGAGTAATAGGCTTGATATCAACACCATCTCCAAACGCCACGCCTACATCAAACCCGAGCTTGGTTAGCTCATCATAGGTTTGTTTTAGGAGAGATTTTTTTGTGAAAAAAATCAGTCCAGTCTCCTTCTCCAGTGCCTTTAACAGGCCAGCAAGAACTAGTGTTTTGCCAGCACCAGTAGGGGCTAGTACGATACCGTTCTTGTACTTTAGACATTCTTCAATAGCATCTTGTTGGTACTTTCGGTACTCGACGCCTTCAATAGAGAAGTCCTGAAGATCGACCTCGGTTCGATTATCTACGATTTCGTAGGGTTCTTCTATATATTCAAGGTCGTTGATGATGTGGTAAACCAAACCACTTCCGAACTTACCAGTTGGAGTGAAGAATGCTTGTTTACCATCCCATCGCCTTTTCTTATATGCGGTAGAAAACTCAGCACCGGGAACACGAAAAGTGTATTTCTCCCTCAAAGCCTTCATTAGCTTGGGGTTATCACTTTCCAGAACTCCTGTCTGATTACCTATAACAAGGCGCACCATCTAAACTATTAAAGCACTTTATGAGCGAAAAAGAAAAATCTTTGATCGAAATGGCGGAAGAGTTCGCTAAGGAACAAGGTCTCCAGCCTGGAGAAAATGTGGAGCTAGAGACTCGGTCTCCATCACCTGAACCTGTTTCAACCCAACCACAGGCTCCAAAATCAGAAGAGCCTGTTGTGGCAGGGGTTGACGGAACCATAAAAGAAACTCTCGACAAGCTCCTGGCAAAGACCAAGGACAAGACTGGCTGGATCGAGATCAAACTCCCCAGTCGAGGAAAGGCATATGTAACCGCACCTGAGATGGTAAGGATTCGTGCATTTCGCTTTGACGAAGAGAAGGCTCTAAGAAGCGTTCGCGGAGAGTCGGATGGAGTTAGAATCATCGCTCAGATCCTGTCCAACTGTATTGAAGGTATCAATTACCAAGATCTTACTCTGGTAGACAAGAACTTCCTTCTATTCCATATCCGCAGACTATCCTACGGAGACAGCTACAAGATTACTTCAGAATGTACCCATTGCGGAGAAGGAAACAACCTCACTCTGAAGATTAGCGAGATTCCAGTAAACTACGCAGACGATGATTATACTGAGCCTTTCACGGTAACTCTACCTGACTCTGAGCAAGAGGTCAAGTTTGTGTCCCCACGAGTTACTCACGAGATGCAGTTTGCGTCTATGGATGGAATCATGGATAATCTCCATAGCATTGTAGCGAGCGTCGGTGGTGTAACCGATCAGTTCGTTATCCAGGAGTTCCTAAAGCAAACTACGGTACGAGACATCTCAACCCTCGTTCGTGCAGCATTTGATTCCCCCTACGGTCTAGACCAGAGAATCAACTATAACTGTGCAAGCTGTGGCAAACAGGTTGTTGGGGAGGTAGGTCTCAACCAGGATTTTTTCTCACCGAGCTAGAGAGCAGATTAGAATCTCTAGCGGAGGAAGCGTACAATCTCGTCAAGCACTGTAACTTCACCTATCAGGATGTAAAAACCATGACAGGAGAGGAGAGAAATGAGTTCATTATGATGCTTGTGGACGAGAGGAAGCGCGAAAATGAAGAAATCGAAAAACTCAAGACCTAAATAAGTATATGGCGAAGATCAACGATTATGTTGTCGTAAAGCGTTACGACCGCCCAAGCCCAAACAGCAAGACTTACCTGGAGTTCCTGTTTGTCAAGGATGGCATTCTACAAGACCCTTATCAGGTCTGCTCAGTCCATGTCTTTCCAGATGCTAATAACGGCGATATCACCTCTTTTGTTGATAGCGATGTAGACTCTTCCACTTACGGTGAGATTCAGCTTTCCTCCGCTAACGCAAGCGCAGACTTCATCTTCACCAACACTACGGGCGGAGTTCAAGATGCGGACCCAGCAAATGCTCTAGACCCATCTGCATATACTCCAGGTACAAATGCTAGTGGTATTTACAAGATTGGAGATGGTCACTTCGCCGCCGTTCTTACTCCTAATGAGCAATACTACGACTGGTACAACACAGCAGCGTCTAGCAACGGAGCCTCCGCCATTGGCAACTATCTGGATGTTTGGACAGTCGTAGCTACAGCAGGATCGAAACCAAAAACCTTCGTCAATCAGTTTGAGCTATTCAACGAAGGAGCTTTTGCTCTCACGGAACTGCCACTGATTACGATTACCCACGAAATGAAGAATAAGTATATTCCCGTGGGATCGAACGAGAGGCTAAAGATTACCACGGAATACTCTACTGAGAATCGCAGAACGGATAGGGAGCTTACTTCCCTCTTGCAGGACTCAGGCTTGATTACAGATGTTCAGATGAAGATCGTCAAGCTGAATGAGAGTCCAGACCTTACCTCAAGGGTAGTCATTCAAGACTTCTCAGATACCTCTGGTAGCGTAGATGTAAACACAGAAAATGTCGTTTCCTACCTATGGGATACTGGAAGCATTACTGCTAAGGACTCAGAAGACATTCTAGGCGGATCACGGGGCATCTACGAGATTCAGATCAAGTACAATGTATTCACCGAAACTCGGTACTCGCCTCGATTTACCGTTGCAGTCCACTAAGGGCGAATTCCTCGTAAGATGTTTGCATACTTCCTAGGAGGTATTCTCGTGCTTCTTTTTTGGATGTGGAGGCAACGAAATCGTTCCAATCCTTGAATCTCTTAGGGGGAGCTACCCACGCCAGCTTCCCGTGTAAGCACTCTAGGAGCTTCTCTCGCGCTTGCTTCATTCCAGCCATTCCCGCATCATCGTTGTCGTAAGAGAGGACTACGGTGCGCCTCCCTGCAAGCCTACGGGCTTGATTGGTGGATAGGAAGGAACCTTGGGTGGAAGTGGCATTGATTCCAATACTTTGAAGCACGATAGCGTCAATCGGACCTTCCGTTACCACGACATAGTTTGTCTTGATTTCAAAGGGGTATAGAAGCTCCGAAGCCTTGACACCATAATCCTTGCTGCCAGGGTTGAGGTACTTGATATCGCTGTCGTTCAGGGATCTGGCTTGGAAATAGTACATCTCCCCCGTAACATCAAAGTACGGAATAATCAACCGATCTCGATATCTTCCTTCCAGGCATACCATGAACTTGTCACGGGGTAGCTTTCTCTGCTGAATCATACGATGTGCAGCCCTGACAGTTGGGTGATCTGCTCCAGTAACGATCTTTGGGATTTCCTGGAAGTTTCGTAGCTCTTCGTGAACGGAGCTTTCCTGCTCGACGCTTACAATGGCTAGACGATCCTCTACACCGTCAGAGTCGGAGAATACAATGCCCTGATCCCAAAGCTGCTTGGCGACCATTTTCTTGGCTGCGGAGTAGGAGATGTTCTCCAACATGGAGATGAGCTTGTACAAGTTACCAGAGTCGTGAGCCTTGAAGTCCGTCCACAGCCCCGTGTCCAGGTTGATATATAGCTTATACTTATCGTCCTCCGTGAGGAACGAACAGACCCTATACTCATTTCCGGCTACCTTAGAATCGGGCAGTTTAGCCTCAAGGTAGCCTTTAATATAAGAAGGCGGTATCGCTATGTTCATAAACAGACTCTCTCCATCAAAGTTAAAGGTCTACTCCGACTGTAAGTTGAAGTATAAACTGAGATATATTGATTATTTGGACGAAGATTTCAATCCAAATACCAACACCGACGCACTTCAGTACGGCTCCTACATCCACAAGATCTTTGAGGACGGCAACGACGCCACCACCATCGAGGAGCTTCAGACCCTAGCAGCCGATCTACGAGAGAACTACAAGTTTGGCCCTGAGAGAGACAAGAACACTCAGAAGAGCCTTGAGAACTTCCTAGCCCTACAGGAGAAGCTGAGAAGCAAGTGTGAGGAGGTTTCTACTGAAATGAACTTCGCAGTAGATGTCGGCAATGATATTACTCTAAATGGTATTATCGACCGTATCGTGAAGAACGAAAACGGAGATTACCTAGTCATCGACTACAAGACATCAAAGCAAGCGATCAGTAAGATGGAAATGTTCAAAGATCCACAAATGATCATTTATGCGTTTGCTATCCACAAGATGTTCAATGTCCCTTATAACAAGATCAAGGTAGCTCACTATTATCCACATCTGGATAAGCTGGTAGATATGTCCTATACTTCAGGTCACATCAATGTTCACATCAAGAAGGCTCTGAAGAAGGTTTGGGATATTCGCAAGAGAAAAAAGGATGATTTCTTCGCAGAACCTAATAGATTTTGTCGCTGGTGTGGTTACTACGATATCTGTCCAAAAGGTAACGGCTCTGAACAGCTACTCCAGGAAACCGTGAACGAACATAAAGAAAAGAGAAAAGCTGAGAAGGCTAAGAAAGATTTCCCCGTTTAACCTCTTCTATGTATTTGTCGTCTTCGTAAACAACCGGGTAGAGATCATGTATCTCTATACACTCAAAGAACTCAAGCACGGTCTCTCGTGAATACTTATGCTTTTTTGTGTAAGTGCTGAAGAGAGACGAGAGCTTGAGTCTTTTTTGTTTAGTGAAGCTATTCAGCAGCTTATCCTGAAAGATTCCGACAAAGTGGGACGAGAATTTATATCTCCACTTCTCTTTGAACTCTAGGGATAGTACATAATTCATGTGGTCGAGGAACTCGATGAGGTCTAGAGTGTCGGTCATTTTCGCTAATTAATTTAAATCAATCTCTTTCTTTTTTCTTTCTTGTTTTTCTTTATTCTATACCCTAAAAAGAAAAAACCCAAAAAAAGAAAAATCAAACAAGACTAATTTAAATTAATTG
>Ga0208767_1003614_pt1 | contig 11167 bp, 7 predicted proteins | sample VirMetDEL_Mar_21_FD_184514 | JGI IMG/M metagenome (GOLD analysis project Ga0208767, IMG submission 184514) | Aqueous microbial communities from the Delaware River and Bay under freshwater to marine salinity gradient to study organic matter... | ecosystem: Environmental > Aquatic > Marine >... | reverse complement strand
ACAACCACTCCCACAACCAATTGTTGAGTTCTTTCTGAAGGATGATACGAAGCATGATCCTTTACTGACACCAGATCGTGTGCGTCTGATGGGATATGATCCTGAACCTTTTATTGATATGACACTACGGATCAATGATTACCTTCGTAGTATGTTCTACATCATGGGTATTGACCTTGTAGATTTTAAAGTTGAGTATGGTTACGATGCTCATGGTGATTTGTATCTTGCCGATGAGATCAGTCCTGATAGTATGAGACTATGGAAGATTGGTGGTGATGAGAGATTTGATAAAGATCTATTCAGAAAAGATGAAGGTGATATTGTTCCTGCCTATCGTGAGATCCTTGACCGACTACAACCCTTGGCAATCCAATGACCATCAAAGAAAAGAAAGCACTTATTAAAACACTTGAGAATGCCTACAACACTTGTTTTGATTGTGGACATAAGTATGGAGTTTATTCTGTAGGATGTTCATCTGTGTATGAATCAAAGTGTGGTGTATGTGGTGAGACAAAACCCATCACAGAAACCAGGGACTTTGGTTATTTCATCACTGGTATTCGTAAACTTAAACTTGAGATTCAAAATGAAACATCACATCCCTGATATCATTAGAAAGAATTCTTTTGATTGCTTCAAGAGTTTGAATGAAGCAGAACGTGCTGTTGTTATGTTTGGTGAGGATGAGTATCGTAAGTCATTAGACCTTGAGAATGATGATGCTCCCTGTTGGAAGATACCAAGTGGAGAGTCAACAACCTTTGTTGGTTGGAATCCTATGTGTATTCCAACAATGGATTACGTAGTATGGAAACTAGAACGTCGTGAAAAAATTGCCAGAGGTGAAATCATTGGATAAATTATCAAAAGAAGAGATGAGAACTAAGATCAAAGAGTTCTCTGCCATTCTTAAAAGTCAAAGAGAACACTGGGACAAGGAAGACAAGATTGGATTTACATATTCTTGTGATCTGATCTCACAATCATTGATTACATTATACATTCGTTTAGGAAGAGACTGATGGACTACAAGACTTCTGGTGTTGACATTATCAAGGGTAGATCTTTTGTAGAGTATATCAAAGCACTGGCACCTAATATTGGTGGGTTCAGTGGAAGGATGGAGATCCCATCACACTATAAGAACCCTGTATTAGTATCTGGTGCTGATGGTGTCGGAACTAAAATTAATATCTGTAGGATTGCCCATGATTATACAACTATTGGTCAAGATCTCGTTGCTATGTGCGTCAATGACGTTATATGTTCTGGTGCTGAACCATTATATTTTCTAGATTATATCTCTACTAAAAAAATTGATGATAATGTCACTGACATTGTGAATGGAATTTCCACTGGTTGTGCGATGGCAGGAATGGAATTGTTAGGTGGAGAAACTGCAGAGCATTACAGAGCAAATGACTATGACCTTGCTGGTTTCTGTACTGGTGTTGTAGATAAGAATGGGGGTGTTAATGGTAGTTCAATCCGAGCAGGTGATGTAGTCATTGGTATTGAGAGTAGTGGACTTCATAGTAATGGATATACTCTTGTTAACTATTTGCTTAACAGAAATTACATTTACTATAAGGAGATGCCAGAACTGCTGAGACCCACTACCATCTATGCCCGTCTAATTCAGCACCTGTTGGAACAGGTTCCTATCTCAGGTATGGCACACATCACAGGAGGAGGACTTCCTGAGAACCTTCCACGATGCCTTCCAGAGCATCTGACTGTCGATGTTGATTGGTCTGCCTGGGAACGACCAGAACTCTTTAACAAGATACAGGAGGCAGGAGAGATTGCTGAGGAGGAGATGCGTAATGTATTCAACTGTGGCATTGGATTTTGTTTGGTAGTGCCACCAGGTGTGGTAGAATTAGTTCAAAATCTTATTGCCGATACTCCATTTGGTATGAGGTCTTGGAACATTGGAACTGTTAGAAACAAATGAGTGAATATTATGGAAGTTAATCAACAGTATTATAAGTATTGGAAGGACATTTGGAGTTCTCAATCTGAAGAAGTATTAGATGCGACTGCACTTATTCGTGTTGTAGAATGTACGAATGGATGTGTGCAACATGCATTTAGAGATGGTGATGAGAGAGCATTGTCTGTCGAACAGAGTCGAGAGTGTATGAAACTTTCGATGGGAACAATTAAAAATAAAGTATTGCCATTACCTGATGGAAGAACGAAGGTTATACTTCCAGAAGAATGTCATGAGATTATGAATACCGCAAGGGATTTATATGTTCGTGGATTTAAGCAAGGAGATGAAGAAGCACTGGATGAATTCTTTGCATTGTCTAAGGCACACTTCCAAGTATTAGGTCGTGAACTTATTGATGAGAAGTTTAGATTTTTCGCAGAGCACTTTGAGGATTTATTCACTTCTTATTGGATTATGATGGGAAGAATGTATATCTATGATATGGGTGAGTTTATCTAAATAATGATAAGACGCAATCTTTTATGCCTCTCTATAATTCTCCTCAAGCCTATGTCTTTAACCTCCAAACAACAAGTTCTGCAGAAGCAAAAAGGTTATGGAGGTCAAATATAAAGGAAGAATGGGGTTATGAGTGTGCGTATTGTGGATCGCAAGATAAACTTACGATAGACCATATTGTTCCAAAGGCGAAGGGTGGGCCAGATTTTACAAAAAATCTTTTATGTGCCTGCCATGATTGTAATCAAGATAAAGCATATTCTCCTATGGAAGATTGGTATCTTTCGCAGGAGTTTTTTAATGTTGATCGATATGAGAAAATAAAGAAGTGGATGGAACCAGAAGAAGTATTGGATCTTTATAGGTATGGTTCAAGAAAGAATATTGTATTATAAATAAATGAAAGGGAACAGTATATACTGACCTGAAACGGTAAATACCGATAAAGAATAGATGTCCACTCCGATTAGGATTAAAAGGTCTGCTGTACCTAATAAAAAACCAACGAATGAGCAGTTACAGTTAGGTGAATTAGCTGTAAACTTTTATGATGGTAATATATTCTTCAGACAAGAACAAGGAAATGTAGGTGTCGGTTCCAGAGTTGTACAAATTTCTGCTGGTAGTGTATCTATAGTTGGAAGAACAATATATGTTTCAAATAATGGTGATGATCTTAACAGTGGATTGAACGAACAGAATTCAAAAGCAACGATTAAATCTGCGGCAGCAGTTGCTTTACCTGGTGATACCATTAAGGTTTTTCCCGGAACTTATGTAGAAGATAATCCAATTAATTTAGCAGATAATGTATCTGTAGAGGGAACAGAACTTCGTCGTTGTCTTGTAACACCAGGCAATGTTGGACAAGATTTATTCTATGTAAGTGATGGATCTCATATTACAGATTTGAGTTTTATAGGTAGTCCATCAACAGACGGATCTGCAATTATAGCATTTCGTGAGTTACTTGGAACTGAAGTAGATAGATTTTTTGATGGTGCAAGATTAATTCGTCAGAATTTAGATTTTATTGCACATGAAACTGTAGGATTTTTGACAAGTGGTTATAGTGGAGTTGCCGGAAATAATAGAGAACAAGATGCATCAAGATTGATTGATTTGAATGTTGATTTTATTGCATCAGAAACAATTGGATTTTTAACATCCACTGCTTATAAAAATCCAGCATTTCAAGTAGTTGATGGTAATGGAATTTTAACAACTCCTTCAAACTGTGAAGATGATATTAAAGATATTCTTGGAGCAATTTCATTTGATTTAAAGGCAGGAAGTAATAGAAAATCAATTGGTGCAGGTTTATCATATTATAATAGTGGTGTCTTAGATCATATTGATACACTTGATCCAAATGGATACAGTGTCAGAACTGCAACTATTGATGCAATTGGACATGTAGTTGGAATTGTTACTTATGTTATAAACAACGAAACATATCCAAAAGTATATACATCTCTCACACAAGATACAAGTAGTTATTCCCCAATTCTGGTTGCTGGTGGTTGCACCGATACTTTTCAAACTATAGAAACACTAGCAGGAATTGTAACTAGTATTGTTGATGATTTTGACAATGCTGCAGGAATTACGACTATCTATGGAATAGATTATGATACCAAATCAGATTGTATTGATGATATTAAAGACATTTATAGGGCAGTATGTCACGATATAACCAGAGGTGGAAACTCAAAGTGTGTTGAAGCAGGAGAAAAATATTATACTGATGATAATACTTTAATTGACGCAATTTTAAAGAATCCGGAAGAAGTCACACAAACTATCGTTGCACTTGAGCATTCGAAAGAAGTTGCAAGAGCAGTTATTAACAATGCTGTATGGGGTGCTACTTATGTTGGATCAGCAACTAATATTACCGGAGCAGTTTATGATAATACTGTTGGTATTATCACATTAACTTCTGCTTCTCACGGTCTGTCTAAAAATGATCCAGTAAAATTAAAAGGTCTTGAATTTAGTTGTCCTGGTGGTTCTGGTATTACAACAACAATATTCCCAGATGGAACATATGGAACAATTTTCCCTGTTCATAATGTTGTTGGAGTCAATACTTTTGAAGTTTTTGTAGGAATTTCTACAATTGTTCATACCTATTCAAGTGGAGGGACAGTTCAAAAATATCAAACCTTCCAAAATCAATATACACAAGTTAGAGATTTATCCATTCAGGAAGATCCAATCACTGGATATAATAATGTAATTCCTTCTTGTGCAAATGTTAATTCGGCAATCTTCACTTGTGTTGGAATTGTTACTAATATTTTAAAAAATACTCCGAGTATTGTTGGATCACAATTTAAAAAAACATATCCAGGAAATTCTGGATCTGGAATTTCAAGCACAATCAGCGTTACAAATGCTTCTTATGATAAAGAAAGTGGAATTGTAAGATTAACAGTTCCAAATTTTAATGGTAAAAAGGGTGATTTAATTGAACTTCTTGATCTTACATTCTCTTGTGATTCTGGTGCTGGTATTGGAACAACAGAACAAAAGTTTCCATCTGGAAGATATGGATATGATTTCTATATTGATAGAGTGAATGCAGACGGAACATATGATGTTGCGGTTGGAATTTCAACATTAGAGCATACTTATGTTTCTGGTGGTTTTATTGTTAATAGATTTATTGATATCACAAATGTAAATTATAATGAAACCACAGGAGTTACGACTGTTACTGCTCCTGGTGCCATTGTAAGAGAAGGTGACTTTGTAACTCTGAGAGATATTGAATTTAGTTGTTCTGGTGGAAGTGGAATTACAACAACACTATTCCCCGATGGAACAAATGGGTATAATTTTAAGGTAACTGATGTTGTTGGATCTGGAACTACATTTGTAGTTAATGTTGGTATGAGCACAATTTCTCATACTTATGTGAGTGGTGGAACAGTCAAACCACCATTCTCCAGAGGAACTGGTGTTATTACAAAAGGTCCATATATAAGAAACTGTACTAATTTTGTTCCAAATAGTATTGGTGCAAAAATTGATGGATTTAATGCTGATGAAGGAGATAAGATAAACACTATTGGTGTTCAAGGTTCTTTTAATGTTGACTCTTACACTCAATTTAATCAAGGTGGTATTGGTGTATCAGTAACTAACGGTGCGTATTGTCAGTTAGTTTCAATCTTCACCATTTGTGATGATATTGCGATTTATACTGGTAATGGAGGACAATGCGATTTAACAAACTCCAACTCTTCTTTTGGAACTAGAGGATTAGTTGCAGAAGGTATTGGTGATCAAACAACTAAGTGTATTGATAGGTATACTGGTGAAGTAAGTGTTACTGGTGCAGAAGCACAGAATATCGTTACTGTTTCTGGACTAGGAAATAAACGTCCTTATCAAGGTCAGGCACTTTATTTTGATAAAAAGTATTTTTTTGTAAGTGATATTAAAGTTACAAACGGAGGATCTGGATATGTAAGTCCGCCTGTAGTAACAGTTGATGAACCAACGGGTCCTGGACTTGCGATTCCTGTTCAGGCTATTGCATCAGTTGAAGATGGTTCTGTAACTGAAATTTTAGTGTTTGGTGTAGGATCACAGTTTGAAGAGATTCCTAATGTCACAATTTCTCCACCTCCAAGTGGTGTCCAGGCAACAGCAGAAGCAGAGATTGAGGCAATTTATTATGGTGTACTTGAAGCAACAGAACCTGTCGGTGGAATTTCAACAATTAGTTTGATTCAAAATCTAAATAATGAAGTTGGTATTGGATCTACTGTATACTTCGCAAGACAGAGTTTTCAAATTGTTAGTTCTCATTCTTTCCAATATATTGGTTCTGGAAATACAATTTCAGATGCATATCCTTCGAGAGGTGGTGTAACAATTCCAGAAAATGAAGTTATAAAACTTGATGGTGGTGAAATTACATATACAAGTACTGACCAGGCTGGTAATTTTAGAATTGGTGATGGTATTGAAATTAATCAGGCAACAGGAAAAATAAGTGGAAACATTTATATTCAGAGTTTATTTACACAAGTTACACCATTCATTCTTGCTTTAGGAGATTAATCATGGCAGTCGCAGCAGCATCCGTTAATGTATTCAGAACAATAACGGAAACCGTAGGAACAAGTACAGTAGGAATTTATACAACTCCAGTCGCATACACTGGAGTTGTATTATTAGCACAGGCTACAAATACAGGAGATTTTACAGAAACAATTAGTTTTGGTTATCGCAGAAATGGAGTTGATACTCCTATCACTGAGGGATTATCAATTCCTTCTAATGATACTGCAAACCTTCTTACAGGAAAATTAGTTGTAGAAACTAATAATTCATTGACATTGGTTGGGAGTAGTGCAACCAATCTTAAATTTATATGTAGTATTCTAGAAACATCAAATCTATAATAAAAATATCTTAAACTAGTAAAATGGTATCTCAAATTCGTTTTCTTTCTGGTAGACAGAATCAGCAAAAAATAGGTATAGAAGGAAGTACCGAAAACCAAAAGGTATTAGAGGTTGTTGGTAGAGTCGGTATTGGTACTACAATTTTTGATGCTGATTATAATTTAGATGTAAGAGGTGATGTAAGTATTGAAGGTTCTTTAATTGTAGATGATCTTAATGTATCTGGTGTCTCAACCTTTGCTTCTAATGTTGACTTTAACGGTGACATTGATGTTGATGGTCACACTGAACTTGATGATCTTAATGTTTCTATTGCAGCAACAATTGCAAATTTAACTCTTGCGAATGTTGGAGTTGCTATTACTGCAATTCTTGATGAAGATGATTTAGTATCAGATCGTGATGACGCTCTTGCTACACAACAGTCTATTAAGGCTTATGTCGATGATCAAACTAGGGAACAAGATTTAGATTTTGCTGGTGATAGTGGATCTGGTTCTATTGAACTTAGTAGTGAAATATTTACGATTGCCGGAACTGCAAACGAAATAGAAACGGTAGGTTCTGGACAAACTCTTACGATTGGACTTCCAAATAATCCAACACTTCCTGGAACAACAGTTACTATTGCCAATGATTTGCAAGTTAATCGTGATCTAAATGTTGATGGACAAACTGATTTAGATGATCTTAATGTATCTGGTGTCTCAACCTTTGCTTCTAATGTTGACTTTAACGGTGACATTGATGTTGATGGACAAACTGATTTAGATTCTTTAAATGTTTCTATTGCAGCAACAATTGCAAATTTAACTCTTGCGAATGTTGGAGTTGCTATTACTGCAATTCTTGATGAAGATGATTTAGTATCAGATCGTGATGACGCTCTTGCTACACAACAGTCTATTAAGGCTTATGTCGATGATCAAACTAGGGAACAAGATTTAGATTTTGCTGGTGATAGTGGATCTGGTTCTATTGAACTTAGTAGTGAAATATTTACGATTGCCGGAACTGCAAACGAAATAGAAACGGTAGGTTCTGGACAAACTCTTACGATTGGACTTCCAAATAATCCAACACTTCCTGGAACAACAGTTACTATTGCCAATGATTTGCAAGTTAATCGTGATCTAAATGTTGATGGAAACATAACTGTTGGTGGTACTTCTGCTACATTATTTACTGAAACATTAAAGGTATCGGATTCTGATATTGTTCTTGGATTTAGAACTGATGCTGTTGGAAATGATGTTTCAAATGATACCACAGCAAATCATGGTGGTATTGCTGTTGCATCGACAGAAGGATCTCCTTTAATTAATCTTATCGGTGTTGGTGAAACTCTTCCTACCACATATAAAAAGATTATGTGGTTTCAGTCCGGTTCTTTTACTGGACTTGCTACTGATGCCTGGTTAACAAACTATGCATTTGGTGTTGGAACAACATCATTGTCGGCAGGAACTAAATTTGCCGTTGGTAATATTGAGACCAACTTTGATGATATTACGTCTGTAAGAAATATTAATGCTTCAGGAATTATAACAGCAGCATCATTTGTTGGTGATGGTTCCAATATAACTGGTCTTAATGCTGGTGATGTAGGTGCTTTGGCTGGAATTTCTATAAGAGAAGAAGGTTCTGTAGTTGGTTCTGCAGGTAGTGTTGGGGATATTAATTTTGTCAGTTCTAATTTAACGGTAACTTCATCTGGTGTTGGTGCTACTATTACACTAACTGATGATCCTACTTTCGATGGAGTAACAGTAACGGGTGTTGTAACAGCAGCATCATTTGTTGGTGATGGTTCCAATATAATTGGTATTAATTCATTTGCAAAAGAACTTAGACAAGACGCAGACGGAAATATATTTGCCGGTGATTCCACGACTGGTGGTGGGTATGATCCTTCAACAGGATCTGCCTGCTTTAACATCTTTATGGGATGTAATGCTGGTAATAGTATTACTGATGGAGATTATAATAACTTCTTAGGTAATGCTGCAGGATACTGCAACACCACTGGAAGTTATAATAACTTCTTAGGTAATAATGCAGGAAAACTCAACACCACTGGATGTTTTAATAACTTCTTAGGTATTAGTGCAGGAAAATGCAACACCACTGGAACTAATAATAACTTCTTAGGTAATAGTGCAGGACTCAACAACACCACTGGAGGTTTTAATAACTTCTTAGGTCGTGAAGCAGGATGTAGTAACACCACTGGATTTGATAATAACTTCTTTGGTCTTAGTGCAGGAAAATGCAACACCACTGGAAATAATAATAACTTCTTTGGTCGTCAGGCAGGAAACAACAACACCACTGGAAGTCAGAATAACTTCTTAGGTCGTTATGCAGGACTCAACAACACCACTGGAGGTAATAATAACTTCTTTGGTCTTAATGCAGGAAGATTCAACACCACTGGAATTGATAATAACTTCTTTGGTTTTTATGCAGGAAAATGCAACACCACTGGATGTTTTAATACCTTCATTGGTCGTGAAGCAGGATGTAGTAACACCACTGGAACTTCTAATAACTTCTTTGGTTTTTATGCAGGAAAATGCAACACCACTGGATGTTTTAATACCTTCATTGGTCGTGAAGCAGGATGTAGTAACACCACTGGATCTTGTAATAACTTCTTAGGTAATGGTGCAGGATTCTCCAACACCACCGGAAGTGGTAATAACTTCATTGGTCGTGAAGCAGGAAGATCCAACACCACTGGAAATAATAATAACTTCTTTGGTAATAGTGCAGGAAGATCCAACACCACTGGTTCTTGTAATGTCTTCTTAGGAACTTATGCAGGATTCGCCAACACCACTGGAAGTCATAATAACTTCTTAGGTCAGAATGTAGGAAGAAACAACACCACTGGATCTTCTAATAACTTCCTTGGTTTTCAGGCAGGATTCAACAACACCACTGGAGGTTTTAATAACTTCTTTGGTAATTGTGTAGGAAGATCCAACACCACTGGAACTTCTAATAACTTCTTAGGTGCTAGTGCAGGAAGAAGCAACACCACTGGAGGTAATAATAACTTCTTAGGTAATGGTGCAGGATTCTCCAACACCACCGGAAATGATAATAACTTCTTTGGTTCTAGTGCAGGAAGAAACAACACCACTGGAACTTATAATAACTTCATTGGTAAAGATGCAGGATACTGCAACACCACTGGAAGTCAGAATAACTTCTTTGGTGCTAATGCAGGAAGATGCAACACCACTGGAGGTAATAATAACTTCTTAGGTAATAGTGCAGGAAGATACAACACCACTGGAGGTAGTAATAACTTCTTTGGGTTTAATGTAGGATTCGACAACACCACTGGAGGTTATAATAACTTCTTGGGTCGTGAAGCAGGAAGACTCAACACCACTGGAGGTTGTAATAACTTCTTAGGTTATAGTGCAGGATTCTCCAACACCACTGGAGGTAATAATAACTTCCTTGGTGTTAATGCAGGACAATTCAACACCACTGGATCTCATAATAACTTCTTAGGTCCTGGTGCAGGAAGATGCAACACCACTGGACAAAATAATAACATCCTTGGACGTGAAGCAGGATGTTTCAACACCACTGGATCTTGTAATAACTTCATTGGTTGTGGTGCAGGAAAATGCAACACCACTGGAAGTCAGAATAACTTCTTTGGGTTTAGTGCAGGATTCGCCAACACCACTGGATCTTGTAACAATATGATCGGTGTTGGTGCCGGTAAATGCGCAACGGTCACTGGACAACATAATAACTTCTTAGGAACTTATGCCGGTAAGTGTGCTTCTGGTTCTGGTACTCATAATAACTTCATTGGTTTCTGTGCAGGATACTACAATACCACTGGAACTTTTAATAACTTCTTTGGTGCTTATGCAGGAAAATGCAACACCACTGGAGGTAGTAATAACTTCTTTGGTAATAGTGCAGGAAGATGCAACACCACTGGAGGTAATAATAACTTCCTTGGTTCTTGTGCAGGATTCAACAACACCACTGGAGGTTGTAATAACTTCATTGGTCTTAGTGCAGGATTATCCAACACCACTGGAAGTAGTAATAACTTCTTTGGTTTATGTGCAGGATTCAACAACACTACTGGAAGTCAGAATAACTTCTTTGGTAATGGTGCAGGAAGAAACAACACCACTGGAAGTCAAAATAACTTCTTTGGTAATAGTGCAGGATTCTTAAACACCACTGGAAGTTCTAATAACTTCTTAGGTAATAGTGCAGGAAGAAACAACACCACTGG
>Ga0208767_1003613_pt1 | contig 11167 bp, 20 predicted proteins | sample VirMetDEL_Mar_21_FD_184514 | JGI IMG/M metagenome (GOLD analysis project Ga0208767, IMG submission 184514) | Aqueous microbial communities from the Delaware River and Bay under freshwater to marine salinity gradient to study organic matter... | ecosystem: Environmental > Aquatic > Marine >... | reverse complement strand
AACTGTGTCGAGATTGATTCAAAATAGGGATCCTAAAGCATGCTTATAGAAATTTAAACTTAACGTTTAGGGTACCTTACCTGATTTCAAATTAGGTACTTATAGTTAGCTCTATAATACTAACGTTTAGACAGTTAGAGGAAAATATTTCAAAAAATATTTTTCAAAAAAATTATGATTAAAGAAGCCTGAGGCGTGGCTATTGATACTGCATTTAGTTGAAAATTAATTGATTAATTCCATTTAGAATATTCAAAACTATATAAACTTTAGCAATGGTGCCCCATGACCATTGATTTTTTTTACGTTTAAAATTCGTTGCTGATCGCCATGTACCTACATAAGCAATAATCAAATATATATAATAGAAAAGTAAATAAATAAGAAGCAAAGCAGTAAGTGTTTCACTTATACTATCTACATAAGTGTCTGTGATCAAAAAAGTTGGTAATGAAAGTAATCCACCACCCAGAAATAATACAAACCAAAAACTGAATTTTAAAGATAATTTACCTTGCCAGAAGTTAGTAAAATTTGTTTTTAGATTTTTATTTTTCTTCATATCAATTAATTGATTTTAATATCGATTTTAATATAGAGCCATTTTTTTTTAGATCAGATGTTTCTTTTAATTTTTGATCAGAAGCTACTAAAGAGTTTTCAGCTATTAAACATGAAACATTAGCTCTTAATTTAACTTTTCCTTTGTCTAATCTACTTTTTCTGTAACCGAGTTCATAAATTCCAATTAAACGATCACCATCTACTTCTAATCTATGAAATTCTCTTAACTCAACGTCTGATAATTGAGTAATATTTTCAGCAAATAAATGATAATTTTGACCCCCTGTAATTGGACTTGAAATTAACTTAGCTTTATATGATCGGAGCCATGCTGAAGGTTCTTCAGCTGCATTAAACTTTATTAATGATATTATAATTTTAGACTGATCATCTGTAATACAGTTTAATTTAATATTTCCTGTAATTGAAGAAAAATTCGCAAAAGTTGATGAACAACAAAAAAAAGATAACAATAAAATTGATAAAATACTTTTCATTTTTTATTTTTTTTAATAATTTTTTTCCATTTTTCTCTTCGCACTTTTGCTTTTTTTTCAGAAAACCAAGTAAAAATAAATGAAATAGCTATAACAATTATAATTAAGATTAATGCGGCTTGCCAATTAAATGAAAATCCTTCAGCTGAAACTTTGTCACCAATCCACCAGGATTTAAACATTATATAAAGTTTTGACATAAAAGTTTTTTATTTCTTAATTTTTTTCTTTTTTTTGTTTCCCATAGTTAGCCATCCAAAACTAGCTACTAATAAAATGACGCCTAGCCAATAAGAAATATATGATAATGGAGTGTATACAAAATTATATACAGAGAGTGCCAAAAAAACTACAGATAAACTAATATTCTTTAAATTCATTTAATAGATAATATTTTTATCTTTCCAGACAACAAACTCTCTTGTGTGAACTGAAATATTTAAATTATCCTGATAATTAGTTTCAGATTCAATTTTTTTAGACCAATCAGTACAAGATATTTGAACACGATCCCCTTTTGTGAAAGTATAAACTTCACCGAACATTAAGCTATTTCCTGTCTTATCAGCAGGGTGTTTTTCTCTACTTTCTATTTTCTTTCCTTTGGATAAAACTTGGTTGAATTTAGCTAGAAAATTTTTCTTTTTGGTTTCACATTGATTAATATTTTCTAAAAGTGCAAATCCAGTAAGCTCAACAATTAAATAATTTTTATCATAAGAAATTTCTAAATAATAATAATCCTCAGATTGAATAGAAAATCTTGAAGTTGAAAATTTATCACTCTTGTAACTGTAAACACTTGTATCTTTTATAAGAGCTTCATCGGCATAATTAGTTAATTGATCACCAAATTTTATGCCTTCCATTTCAATTTGATTAATATCATTTGCATAAGCATTCCCACTCAACAACAAACCAAGAACCAATATCGTTGAAAATAGTTTTTTCATATTTTTTAACTCTATAGTTGAGGTATTGTTGATATAATACTTAAAATTAATGTGCCCAAAAATGCAAAGTAAAATTGGTCGCTAAAAATTTTCTTAAATTTAGTTTTTAATCCTGTTGTTAAAATAGCACTTATCCATGGATAACCTAAATAACCCAAAGAACCCCCGATTGATTTTGCACTAGTGGCATCAGTAAATAAAAGTGCCACTCCATAAATAACAGAAAATATTATCAAACTTTTTTTATTAATATATTTTTTAGCATTCTTAATTTTAGAGAATATTGTTATTCCTAGGAAGCCAAACCCTATTGCTATTAAAAAAGCACCCAACATTATTCCAATTATTAAAAGCATATTTTTATAGTATCTCCATAATCCAAGACTAACAAATCCTAAACCTTACAGAAACCCAATATTTAAATTTTTTTATGCAAGAAAGTCCCTAAACCTCTTAACAAATCAGGATCTTTACGTTCAGCAGCCAAATCATTTAGAAAATTATTTTTAGGTTCTGGCTGAGCTACAGTTGGAATAGGTGTTAATAAAGATTGTTTGAGTTGTGCATCTAATGCAGCCATTTTAGCTTTATATACTTTACGTTCTTTAGCAGGCTTTGACCTCTCCTCTATCTGTTCAAACTCTTTCTTTTCAGCAGGTGATGCTGTTTTTTTGTATGCTTTATACATATCTACAGCATTCATTTTAGGAACTTTCTGCTTAGGTATATCAGGCGTATCTTCATATTTGTTTAGTGTATCTATTACTCTGTTGTTTTCCTTGATCCCTGCTTCATGTTTAATTTGATCTTCTGTCTTGAATGAGTTGGTTAATGGATCATGCATCAATGGACTATCGTAAGTCTCAGTATATTTTTCTATACGTTTAGGTAATGCATCTAATGGGTTTTTTTTAGTTTTCGTTTTTTCTGATGATTTCATCTAACTCCTCCTCTGATTGTGCTAAATCTGGTCTAACTCTACGCAATAGTCTTGAAACATATCTGAACTTCCAATTCATGTGCCACAGCTTATGTTCCATTGCCATATACTTTTTATTATTTTCAAAATTTTGAACTTCCATTTCAAGCATAGTATTTGTGTTATGTTGAAATATTTTTAAGAACTCAATCATTTGGTCTTTAGTAAAACCTATACGTTCAGATTTATTTTCCATTTTTTTGTACTCCATTTTTTTTACCTTTAGTTGGTTCGTCATCTACAAGTAGCTCAGAATAATTATCAGTAATTTCTTTCATTTTTTCTTCCAACTGTTCCTCTGACATATCCTCAATGCTATTTGTTTTAATTATTTGTCTATCAACATAATACCCTGCAACCTTACCTCTCAGCTCCTCAGCTCTCATTGCAACACCCAACATATCTTTATTCTCTGCACGTCTTCCTAAGTGTTCCAATCTTGCCATGTGTTTGTCAGGTGTGATTGAATTACGAACTCTAAAATCTTCTTTTAGTTCCCCAATAAATTTAACAACATGGGGACATATTTTTGGATTTAATAATTCATAAGCTCTTTGATATGCACTGTCAGGTGAGTAACCTGCTTTAATTGCAATCTCTGTATGAGACATAGAAGTTTTGCCATAAAAATTTTCTACGTATAGACTAGCAAATATCTTCTGCATCTGAGTCAGCTGCTTTTCTATCAACTTTGTCATCTGTTATAACTCCTTCATCTTTTAGTTTTTTTATTTTTTTATAAATTGTCTTTTCAGCCAAAGAGACTTTTTCAGACATTTCCTTAACGTCTAATCCGTCATTAACCATTTTAATAATGTCGGCTTCATCAGAAGTTAAGACAGGCATTTTCTGCCACTTCCAATCTTCACAGATAAGCATGTGTTCAGCTGCATATTTAGAATTGTCGTGTAGTCTCCATTTAGGAAAATCCACTATTGCCTGAACACCTTGTGTTTCAAACGTTTTAATCTTTTGTTTGTTGTCAGGTTTTCTCATTCTAATAACCATGTCTATTGTTCTATGCTGCATTGTTGAGCCTGAGCTATCATTACCTTTGTTTAAATGGTGAAAATAAAAAACTGTAGATCCCATATTTTTCCACTTAACAAATTTATTAATGATCGGTGACCATGCATCTGCATCATTCTCTTTTAGACCACTGGCCAAGCAACTTATGTTATCAATAAAAACAACAGGCATTTTACCTGTACGTTTCTTTATCTCTACAATGGCATTTTCTATTTCAATTAAACCTTGTTCGGTTTGAATAGGTGTAAAACCTTTGTCATTAACTTTAAGCTGCTGCTGCAAACTTGAAATAAAAAACATGTTGGAATCACATTTTCTTTCAATAGCTTTGAACATTCCATTTACTCTGATTTGAATATCAGACGCAGGTAATTCACCCTCAACGTATAGGACAGGTCTAGCACCTCCAACACTAGGCATTCCAAGCAATCCATTTGATGTAGATATGGCACCTGCAATAGCTAAACCAAACATTGTTTTACCAACACCACTTGCACCAACTATTTGAACAATAGATTGATCGCTTACTAATGGTTCAATAATGTATGACGGCTGAGGAAAGTCAGTTGTTAAAAAAGAATTTAGATCATTAAAAGCAATCGTTCTATTAAAATCAATTTCTTCTTCTTCTGCTGCATCTTCTTCCTCTTTCTTTATTTCATCAAACGCAGGAAGATTAACTCCACCTAAGAATTTAGATAATTCCTGTATTCCAAAAACATCATCAGGTCTTTCTTCAAAATTTACCTGTTGTCGTTCAATGCAATCAACTCGATTATTAACCTCATCATCATTGGTAAGTTCACAAAGTTTCTTTACGTATTTTATTCTAAGATCCATTGGAACATCTGTCTCACGAGCTAACGCACCACCTAATTTAAAATAGAAGTCATTTCTATTCTGAATATCTTTAACTAGCGTGTAAAGCTCTGCGAACGCTGCTATGAGTCTAGTTTCAAGCTCCAAGGCACTTGGATCAATGACCATAGGCATAACATCATTAACAATAACCCTATCAATACCTGCTATTATAGTCTGCGTATTAGCCAATATCTCAATGATTTTGCCACCTTTTGATGCTGTCTTAGGATAACTATAATTTTTAACCTTTACGTCTTTGTTCTTACGATAATAGATTTTATGAGTTGCTATAACTTTTCCATTAACTTTTTTACCAACAGTAAATGTAGGCGGAAGACAATCTATAAACTTATGAGCGATATAATTTTTATCATCAAAGTCTACATCAATTATTCCACTCTCTTTATGGAAAGCACCTAAACGTTGAGCTGCCAATAACTCATGCAATGACCAAGTATAAAACCATTTACCATTTTTAGATTTAGGTTTTTTATCTTTAGTAGGATCATCACTTTTAATAACAGGTGTTAAATTAAACTTATAATCATCTATAAATTTTTGAACATTATCATTAGTAATCATAGTCTACTTGTCCTTTCCTAAACTCATGCGCAGGAGACGTTCGACAACTTTACGTTCATCATCTGTAAGACTAGCAACAGTTTTATCTCTATCAAAACCTGCGCTAATATTTATTGTCTTATAGTTAGGCTCTCTGTATTTGGTGTAATCCATAGGGAATTTAATAACTTTTCCACCCCCAGAATATTTTAAGCGCTTGAAGTAATCATCATCTTTAGAATGAAACCATATATCAAATGGAACTTCTGGTGCTTCTTCTTCATGTGCAGTTCTCAATGTATTTAAAACATCATCTAATGCATCAAGATCAAGCTCCATTACATCTTTCTTTGCTACTTTTATTTCTTTTGAAATATTATCTTTTGAAAGTTTAGGGTTAGGATCTAAACGTTTATCTACATTATTTTTTGACATGTGAAACCTCCTGTCTTTTGGCTGCTGCTGCATTGTAATCATCAACTTCACCTTGTGTAATTCCTGTTCCTGTTAATTGACAAACTTCAACGATTTGTTTTCTTCTAAAGATTTTATGAAGATTTTTTTCGTTACCTTTTCTAGCTAGTGTTCTATAAATTTCTCTACGTTCAGACATTAATTCACCTCCTTAAAAATTTCATCTTGGCAGGTTTGGCATAGTCCTGAGATTTTATATTCAGTTTCAGAAAGTTGATCTCTTAACTTTACATTTTCTTTTTCACACCATGCGCAGGTGTTAGTCTTGATAACTTCTTGAATTGCTTGTTTTAGTTGTCCAAGTTTTCCTAGGACTTCTTGATGTGTTGTTACTGTGTTGTTGTGATAGCTATCGTATAGCTCATCATTTAGTTGCTTTACTTTAGTCATTAGCGTTTCTCCTAAACGTAATAAGGCCACCAAGTTTAATTCACAGAACAAACAGGGTGACCTTATGTTTAAGACTTATTACTAATGATAGGGAATCATATAACTCTAGCGAGTCAAAAATCAAGATCATTAGTAAAATCTTTTCTGTGAAAGAAAAAATTAATATGTCCGTTATTCGCTATTCTTTATTCTTGGATATGTGTTTAATGATTATTTTTTATTCGCTATTCTTTATTCAGGTTTAAAGTGTTTTCCCCACTGATATAAGAATCATATAACATCTTAGAGTCATAATTCAATAGAACAAACAGAGTCCTTTCACTAAAAATAGAAAATTGTTTTCAATAAAAAAACTGAGTCTAATCAATGGTTCTTGATGCATGCTGCATGAAACATGGCTCAGGGAACTATGAAATGACAGTAATAGACAGAGGGAGTTTTGGTTTGGTTTTTCTCCTTATTCTCCTGCCATACATGAGAGAAAGAGAGAATAATAATAATTTTCTCTAATTCTAATACGTATAGATAAGATAATGCGAGACTTCCGCCTTGATAAATAAACAATAATTACCACCTATAAAATATGAAAGAATTAACTTACGAAAAAGTATTGGCTGAATACAAAAAAAGGAAAATTAAAGATCCTGAAAAAGCAGCTAGAGCTTATTTAAAAGGATTAACTTCAACCCAAAAAGGCCGATCAAAGTTAACCCTAAAAGCGAAAAAGAAAATATACAATTAGCCATTTAGTTTTTTAGCTACATGGTGAACTTCTAAATTATTATAAATCCTTAGCAGCATTCGTGGATCTGAATGACCTGCAATTAACATTGTTTCAGGTACATTAAGTCCTTTATCTTTCATAAAATTAGTTAGAGCCTGATGTCTCAAATCATGAAAGTGTGCATCTTTGATATTGTACTTGTTGCATAATCTTCTGAACTTTTTATCCAATGCATACTTAGTTAATCTAAATGGTAGATCCGCATTTTTAATTTCGGTCAATGCTTCATGAGTCAATGGGATCTTACGTGGTTTAGTTTTTGCTATAGGAATCATTAGAGTGTTGCCCTCAATCATACGTGCATCAATTCTAAGGATTTCAGATAAACGCATTCCTGTTAGCAGCGCTATATTAATAATGGATCTTAGCTCAGGTGTTGTGTGATTACCTCTAATCAACAGGTTCAGCTCATCTTCTGTAAATCTTCTATCACGAGGTGCAGCTCTCTTAGGTCTTCTGATTGCAAGTACAGGATTTTCTACAGGATAGCCCCACTCTTTCTTAAAGGTTGTGAACATACTTGAGATAACGTCTAGTCTTCTATTTACAGTAGCAGCCGAAACTCTTGCACCTAGTGTGTCTCTATATTTGTTTATTGTCGTAGGTTTTATTCTATGTATTGGATAGGCGCTCCAAGACTCTTTAAGCAAGCCTAAGATAGTATATCGCTCATCTCTATAGCACTTCTTATGAATTGAAACTTCTTCAATATAACGTCTAGCAACGTCTTCAAATTTTGGAAATTTCATCTTAACTATACCTGCATCTTCACGTCTAAGCTTTACCTCTGTCAATGCTGCCCAACGAGTTGCATCTGTTTTAGATTTAAACGATTTATATATGGCAGGGTGTCCTGATACTCTTACGATTGATTGCCACTTCTCCCCATGTTTTCTTAACGTACTCATTCTTTATACCTTTCATTTTTGTGTCGAAGTGTGTCAAGAGTGTGCCGAAAACTGTGATTGTTTTAAAAAGAATAGGGTTACCATGGGTAAAAACCAAGGACTACCTCGTTGGCAACGAGACGCTCTACCACTGAGCTATGCCCGCACGTCGTTAATTCTTTCTTAAACGTCAGAGTTAATAACATAAATAACACTTCAACGTTAAGCTTTTATTTAATCATAAAACTAAGAACAAAACAAGATTCTTATGTGCCAACTGTGTCGAGATTGATTCAAAATAGGGATCCTAAAGCATGCTTATAGAAATTTAAACTTAACGTTTAGGGTACCTTACCTGATTTCAAATTAGGTACTTATAGTTAGCTCTATAATACTAACGTTAAGACAGTCGTAGGAATAATTTTGAAAAAATATTTTTCAAAAAAATTATGATTAAAGAAGACTGAGGCGTGGCTAGCTATTAGACTTTAATAAACTCATCACAAGCCATACTGTAAATCTAATCATTATTATCTTTTTTTTCGATAAATTTAATTATGAGTTTTGCTACATACATAGAAATTAAACAAACAATTGATCCATATAACAATATCGACAATGTGTTGTCAGGTGGGGATCCTCTAAATACAGAAAAAATTGCTTCTAGTAAACTCATTAAAAACATTGGGCTTTTAAAAACCCAGATTATAAAAACTAATGCTAAAAATCCGATTACAATTAATAATATTATTTCAGGAGAGTTGTTATTGTTTTCTTTTTTCATCAATTCAAGCCTATCTGCTTAATTTCTTTATATAAATTAATTATTTTTTCTTCATCATTTAATAACTCAGCTAAATCCTCAGAAAAATTAAATTTAGAAATTTTAGCAGGATAAAAACGCTTAATATAAGCAATATTATACAATAATTTAAAATGTAGAATTTGAACTGGATTTAATGGAATTTTAACAACACAACTATTTCTTCTTTTTGATTTTAGTTTCATCTTGTTTTCAGTGATGTTTTTCTCAAATATTTTTGGATGAATGTGCTCTACAAAAGAATGGGTAAAAGTTTCAATTAAATTTAATTGGTCTTCATTGTATTTCTGACCATTATCATCACGATTGTGTTGAATATAACTCTGGGTAATTTTGAGTAATGCTAATTCAATATCCATGACCCAGAGCCATTATTGTCAAAAGTTTTTTCATTAATTTAATTTTGTTCTTTAAATACTTCTAATATTTCGTTTAAGCATTCTTCTTTTGCTTTATTCAGTTCATCTATCTTATATTCACTGCCATTAGATAATTTAACTCTAGAATAAATGCCACTTAGACTTAGCTGTAAGGATACTTTTTCAAAATTTAAATAAAAAGCAACTTCATCTTTAACTCTTTCTCTGCTTGAAATGTCTGCTGCATAAAACATCCAAGAATATCTATTATCTTTTGAGTTAATTTTCTTAAACTTTGTCTGAATTTTATTGAGGTCATTAATAAACGTTTTATTGTTTAAAACACCTGAGTTCCATTTTTTAATATATTCTGAGTGTATTTTTCGCTCTCTTAGCTCTACTCTTTTTCTAAGATCTGCTTTTCTTAATCTTTCAGAAACAACCTTATCCTCTAATTCGTTAAGTTTTATGTCTAAATTATTCATCTATGATTAAATTAAATTTTCTAACCATAACAACAGGATTTTAAGATTTCAATTTAGATAATGATCAATTTTCTTTTTTTCCACATGCAGGTTAAATTAAATCACCTTTTTCGTTTTGATATGGGTAATCATCTGTAATTCTTCTAATTTTATCTTTATATTTTTCTATATCAACACCTCTATAATATTTAATAAAGGTAGGCATTTCACAGGCTTGATAAACATCTAAACGTTTAAAAAAATAATCTAAAAAACTTATAGATCTCTCACAATAAAGTCTTTTAGCTTCAAGCATTTCATCAAATTCTCTATGATGCATTTCAAGCTGTTCAGGAAACCAGTAAGCATCCATATATTCATTTAAATTAAATAAATCTGATGGTTGCCATATAACTTTTCGATTACCCAAACCAAACTCTTTAACTAGATTAGCAAATTTTCCACCTCTATCCTCGTGTGCAAAAGGTACTTTTGGGTGACTTAACGTTCTATCAGTTAGATCTAAAAATATCCCTTCCATATGAAATAAATCTTTTCCAACAGTTTTACCATCCTTCATGCTTCCATCTTGGTTGTAGCCAAACGAAAAGTCTATGTTCACAAATTGCTCTGCTAACTCAAAATCTTGATTAGCAATCATATTGTTAGTTCTTTTTTGGAAGTAAGTTTGGATGAAATTCATTAAATTATTTTTTTTCCCTCTTTAAACTATACATTTTATTGGTAGCTGGCTTTGCAATATCAAGTCCAGAAGGTTTAATTGTTTCAACAGACACTAATTCCCAACCTTCCTCACCTAATTCATTCAATGCAAATTCTGTAGCTTTAATTACTGATCTCTTTATGCTTTCGTCAATGTCATCTCTATTCTCATATTTTGTATAATCCCTTGTTGCAATGCCACATTCAATTTCTAAATCCAGTTTAACAAGCTCATCCCAACCTTTATCTCCAGGAGTATACATTTTTCCCCAAATTCCAATTAACTCATCTCCTCGTATCTTAATTTATCTCTTCAGGATAGATTCTATTACAGTTATGCATGTATCGAAATCGTCCCAAACATGGCCAGACAAATATGATCCATTTCTTAAAAAAAGTTCTTTTGCGTCTGCTCTATAAAAACTTTCTAATTTAATTAGTCTCTTAAAAAGGATTTCACTAGCTTGTTCATAACTTACACTGTGATGTTTTGAATAAAGTTTGGATGCAGTGTCAATAGATACTGTGCTTAAATCTATATATTTTAAAGCCAGTTCCTTTTGGTCTGGCTCTTTTAACATCATAGAGGATGTATAAGTTAATAATCCAGAACATCTATTTAATATATAAATTGTTGAAACAACACCTTTGTTAACTGAGCTATACTGATTAATTGTTTCTTTAAAATTATAAGCATAAGCATTCCCACTAAACAACAAACTGAAAACCAATATCGTTGAAAATAGTTTTTTCATATTTTTTAACTCTATAGTTGAGGTATTGTTGATATAATACTTAAAATTAATGTGCCCAAAAATG
>Ga0208767_1003611_pt1 | contig 11172 bp, 12 predicted proteins | sample VirMetDEL_Mar_21_FD_184514 | JGI IMG/M metagenome (GOLD analysis project Ga0208767, IMG submission 184514) | Aqueous microbial communities from the Delaware River and Bay under freshwater to marine salinity gradient to study organic matter... | ecosystem: Environmental > Aquatic > Marine >... | reverse complement strand
GGAAGTTCCCAGTCAGGATACTCGTCAGCTCGGACTAATTCCCAGCCTTCTCGTAATTTTCCAGAGACATTTTTATAGTCATCATAACCTCTGACTGATTCCCTAATCCATCGATGTTTGTACCCATCTGGAGCGGGGGGTGCGTCTAGTGAAGATGGTCTAGTCCAGCCTTTTTTACGAGCTGTCTTTTCCCTAGTCTCACTAGATCTTTGCGTTTTATCTACCATATTATCTCCAATCTATACATATTTTGCGTATTCTTCAAGTGGTACACCTAATTTTTTCGCAATTGCTACTTGACTAGGAGTCAGTTTTACTTTTCTAGAACCGCCTGTTTTTTGTGAACGAGAAGCAGAAGCAACTACTTGAGGTGCTCTCTCTTTAGTTTCTCTCACTGTTTCTTCTTGTCTTTGTTCAAATCTATTTGGAAATTGTTCTCTTATGTAAGAGTTAATTTCTTCATAGTATTCGTCACTTTTAGGATCATAACCTTCTCTTAAAAGCTTTTTATGATGAGCTAAAGCTGTAAATGTCATGGCCTCATCTTGACCAAACCATTTGTTTTCTGAAGCCCACTGTTCGGCCCGTGGATCGGGCTGTCTTTGAACAGGTTGTTGTGGCTGAGACTGTCTTTCTGCCATTAAACCTTGCTGTTGTTTTTGAAGATTTTCTCTTTGTTGTTTTGATGCAAGAGCTCTTTCTTCTTCAATTGCAAGTCTCGTTAAAGCTCTCTGAGCGTCTACTTGAGCATTAACATCATTATTTATTAACGCTTCTTGATAAGCTCTTTTAGCTTGTTCGATCTGAGATTTAACCCGGTTCTCGTACTCACTAATATAATTTTCATCGAGAGACTTTATTTTGTTTTCATAGTCTTCGTATTTTTTCTTTGCTGTTTCTGCAAAACGAAGAGCTTCTTGTTCTCTTTGCTCAGTTTTTTCTAATCTGTCCAAAAGATTCTTAATTCTTCTTTGAACTTTTTTAGAATACTTATCTAAGCCATCATCTTTTGAATCATCATCATCAGATGATTGATCCTCTTTTTCTTCAGCGGAAGTCTCTACTTTTTTTTCTTCGACATGATCTTTTTTAGTAGATTTTTCTTCCTCTTGAAGTTCAACCTCTTGACCCTCGCCTGTAGTGTCAAGGTCTACCATTTTTTCTTCAGTCATAATTTACTCCTTAATAAAGGGTTAGTACGTCTTTGGGATCTTTTAATTTTGCTAATACTTCGTCATCATTAAGAATACGAATTTCTCCGCCTTCAATCTTAACTCTAGAGCCTGCATATCGAGCAAAAACTATCCAATCACCTTTTTTACACCATGGTCCATTAGGAAACTTACTTTTATCTGCGTAAGCATCCGATCCCATGCTAAGAATTAAACCCACATTAGTTGTGAGTTGCTGCTCTTCAACAGCTTTGTCTGTAAGGTACAGACCTCCTTTTGTTTTTTCAACACCTTTATAAGGTAAAACTACTATTCTCCATCCTGTTGCTTGAGGTATTCTATCTAATGCAGGACCTTTATTCTCTTCTTTCTTTTCTTCTTTTACTTTAGGTTTTTTATTAAAACCCTCTGGTAATATTAGTCTACTCATCTTTCACCACCTTTTTGTATAAGTCTTGATAGTCTAACAAAAACTCTTCTAATGCATGAAGCTTTCCCAAATGATATTGATACTGCTCAAAAGAACTTAAAGTTCTAGAAGTAATATCTTCTTTTTTATCTTTGATCTTTTCTTCTATAAGCTTCTTTACTTTATAATCAAAATGTTCCACTAATTAGTAATTTTCTTATGCTTTTCAAAAGTTCTCAAGCCGGCCATTCCTAAGAGAGCCATGACTAAAGGCATTAATTGTTCCATGTTCATTTGGGGTAGTGGACCCACTTCAATTTGAAATACTCCTAAAAAGAACACGATAAAAGGTTTAAGGACAAATTCGAAAAATATGGCCAATGCTGCACTAAATCCAATGAGGGGTCTCCAAGAACGTTGCAGTAAACCTGAAATATCGGTAGCTGTAGATTTAGCATCGGCTAAATTGATATCCATTTGTTTAGAGTTAATTTCATTTTCAAGTTCTTGTAGTTTAATTCTAATTTTACCTTTTTCTTCTTCTGAAGTGTGGACACTGTCAATAACTTTACCGACAGTGTCTACTAATGATCCGCCTAAAATTTTGGAAAGCATTTTTTAGATGTATTGAGCTGCGACCCAACCGATAGCTATACCGATTACAAGCCATTTTTTCTTTGGGTGTTTATCCCAAAGTTCTTTGATCCATTTTTGCATTATAATACTCCTTTGAAATTAAGTCCTTTAGAAGCTATACCATAACCTTTTTTATGCTTCTTATCCTCTGGAACAGAAGTAATTTTTATTTCTTTTCCATAAGGAATATCGTATCCCTGAGATACAGGACCTTTTTTGGGTGGTATTGTTTTTGTTAACTTTTTAGTCATTAGTGTAATGTTAAACTATTCTGTGGTATTTTCAACCTACTAATTTGATTACTAATGTAAGTATCTGCGACGTACTCACCGTAAGCATCGACCATTGTTTCTCTACTCATACTTAGCATTACTTGTGCTAGCTCGACAAGATCAACACCCTTTTCTGCTTGATCTTGAATAAAGTCTCTAGTTTCATCAATAATTTTTTGAACACGAGCTTCTGTTTTTTTATCAATCATAGTCATAATGTAGTATGGCTTAAACATTTTTTCCACTACTCTTTTCAACTTTATTGATTGTACCTTTGTTCTTAGAAGCATAGAATACTTGCTCTCCTTTTTTCTTGCCATAACTTTTCTTCATTGACTTCATGATCTTTTTACCTTTTTTGGTTAATGGCATCTCGACTCCTTTGATTCAATGATTGTGTTGTCATTTTGTCGTACTGAACCTCGGCACGTTTATCAGCAATATCATAATCCTTTTGTATTCTTGCTTGATCTATTGCAGTTTTTTGTCTTAACTTTTCAGCATCTAATTGTATACGAGCTTGATCTACTTGTGCATCCATTTGATCTTTCATAGCATCTTGCTGTAACTCTTGTTGTTTTAACTGTATAGCAGGATCAGGTTGTCCTCCTCCTGTTAATTGTTGAGACATTTGTTTTAGTTCACCCATGAATTGTGCCTCTAATCGAGCAATCACTTGATCCATTTGATCCTCAGAAACCTGTCCTTGACTAATTAAAAACTCTGTCTGTTCTTTTGCCTTTAAAGATACATGTTCCAAAATATGTTTTTGTAACTTCATCGCCATCGGAGGATTAGCTAAAATCATTTGATTCGTTCCAAAGATTAAATGATTTTGAATATGTGCATCGTGATCCTGTCCTTCATAAGCTCGTAATAAATTACCATCAAGTAAATCTGCGTGCTCCGTGGCAGGATCTTTAGGGGCCACTGGAGTATCTTTTCTTAAAATTTGATCGACATCTTTTACACCTAAAGCTTCATACATTCTTCGATAAGCTTCTTTCATGTTATGTAAATCAGGTGCACTTTGAGCTAACTGTAATTCCGTTTGAGCTAAAGTTACTCTTTGTGCAGTAGAGAAAATGTTAGGATCCGCTACCGGTAATACATCTAAACTACCATCAAAATCTTCTGCTTTAATGGTGCGGTCAGCTCCTTCTACAGAATAAGGATAAGTTTCAGGTAAGTAATCAGCAAAGACTTGATAAAGAAGTTTAAATTCTTTTTTCTGAGAATAGTAACAACGTTTGTGAATAGCGGACATAATTTTTGAACCACGCTCTAGTAAAGCGATTGTTGTACCAACGGGAGCGTTTTGATTAGCGTCGCCCACTTGCATGTCTGCGATGCTCGCGAACCGTTGACCGGCTTGGACCACAAAACCTAAAAGACTGTATAAAGTTTGTGAAGGCTCTTTATAAGGAAGAGGCATAAAAGAATTTCTTAAATCACCGTTCGGTGCATCGATATCTCTAAACTCTCCTGGCTGTAAAGGTTCCGCATCATCTCTCATTCTAATGCCACGTGCTTTAAATCCAGCAGGTAAATTAGCTAATGTACCCGCATCAATTAACTGTCTTAAAATATCGGTAGCAGTTCTTGATAATCCTCCAATCATATGGATTAAACCAAAGCCGTAAAAACCTAATCCGGGTAAAAATTTGTATTGAACAAAATATTGTTTTCTTATTTTCTTTGGATCACTTTTCTCATAGTTTCTACGAATACCAACAACTCGACTTGATCCTTCTTCGATTGTTACAATGTAAGGAATCTTAATTCCTGTGGGCTCACCGTTTTCATCTTTATCCTCAAAATCTGTTAAATCTAAGGATGTATGAAACTCATAAAGTTTAACTACTTTATCTGCATAACCAGGTCTTGTGCCATCGATCTGATCATACTTTTGTTGAACTCGATCAGACTCGGCTTCCTGAGGATTAATATCAATATCTTTATAAAATCCTGAAACTTGTTTTTTTCTAAAATCATTATAACTCATGTTTATCACATGACAGATTCTTTCACAGCCATCGAGATCAGTAGTCATATAATTTACAACTAAGTCTTCTGCTGGAATAAATTTTGAAACTGGTCTTTCCATTAGTTCATCGTAATAAACTTTTTTGAAAGTAGATCCTGCTAAAGGTAAATAAAATAACATTTGATCATACTCAGGAGTGTAGTCTTCCATTTTATTCATTAATTGAAAATTCATAAACTCTTGAACACGACTCGCTCTTGCATATTTATCTGGAGTTTCATCTCCCATGATAATTGTTCGAACTGGTCCCCCTGCGGGCAAGAGTTCTTTAAAAGCAGTAGCTTGAAACTGTGTAGCACTTTCGGCTAATAAAGGATGAGTAGCTGCGGAAGCTCCTCTAAAAGGATTAGTTCTTTCTTTGTAATTTAAACCTAAAAGATCAAGTCCTTTGATGTAAGCATCTTCCCATTCTTTACGAGAAGACTTGTCGCTTTCAAAATCACCCATTAGTTCATCAGATAATTGTTCTAAATCTCTATCGTCAATAACTTCTGCTAAGTTAGAATAAAATTCAATTTCAGGTAAAGCTTCTCTTGGATCGAAGTCGAGCGTTGCTCCTCCCTCTTCATCCATTTCAATCTCTAATCCTTCAGGAGCCGGAACTCGCTGTCCGTCGACCACGACTTCTGTATCAGATTTAATAATCTCTAATTCAGGAGGTGATCCTGTTTGATATAATCCTTTGTCTATATTATCTGCCATTGTTTAAAGGTCTCGTTAAATAGTTTATATCAACTAATCCGCCATTTACAAGTGAAGGTATTTCAGGCAAAGAAATATAGCCGCCTTTATTTTTAAGTTGAATATTGTTTTTCTTTAAAAGGTTTATGACTTTGGTTGAGTCGATGATGGCTTGGTATCCTTGATCTCTTTTTTTGGAGATGCTCTCAATTTTTGAAAAGATATCGATGAACGACTCTGGGGTAAGTTCAACTTCTTGATCTGCTCGGGTGTCATTTTGTATAAAGTCATTTATATTTTCCTCGTATTTGTTACTTTCAACATAATCACCATACCACACTGTGTCTATAATACCAACATTTAAATCTTTGCCAAAAACAGTTTGTAATGCTTTTTCAACCTTTTCATTGTTTGGTTTTCCGTCAAAAGAGATTGTATCAAGAACAAATCCTCCTGTCACTGGAACTACATTGAAATCATATCCCGATAAATTGTGAACTTTTTGCAGTTGTTTTCTATCGAATTTTGTGTTTGGCACATAAAAAGAAGTTGTTTGCATTACCTCTCCATCGGGCTGCTCCATTCCTTCTTCTACAGTAAAAAAATTACTAGAAGCTGTTGCAGCTTGATTTAAATATTTTCCAAGAACAGATAATACAAATATTCTTTGATCATCGCTTAATTGAACCATTTGACCCTTGTTATTACTATAAACTGACGGAATATATACATTGTCTCCCACATTACCTTCAAAAGTACCATAACCTTGTATCATCCTTGACATAGTTACTTTTTGTCCAATAACTTGAGAAACTAATTCTTCAATTACAGAGGGTTCTTTTCCTGATTTTGTTATTAGTGATTTATTAGCACCTCTGTTTACTTTATCTATATTAGACATCAAAACACTATCATCAGGAAAGCTTTGAATTAACTGTTCAATCTTTTGTCCTTGAGGACTTAAAAAAGATCCTGATTCAACTGTCATCTTAATACTTTCTTCAAATGGTTTTACTGTTTTTTGTAAATCTCTAACGAAATTAGGGTTAGCGATAGATTCTCTTGTAATGTTGTATCCTAGTTTTTCTATTTCGTTTAAAACCTGTGGCCCTATTTCTGAAAAATTAGTAGATCTGCCACCTCGACTTTCTGTCCACATCATAGCTTGTAATTCAAAAGGCTGAAGAAGCTCATCTTGTGGATCTGCTGTATTAACATTTTCTGCAAGGTTATTAAGAGTCATTGTCATTAAAGCATACAAGTCTGGATTGTTTGCTAAAGTCTCAGGATTCATTCCAAATATTTTTGCCATTTGTAAATCGTTTGTGGTATTGGGTAAGCGATCATCGGTTCCTGAAAAGTATTTAAAAGTATCGGTATAATTTCTAAATTTTGGTGAGTTAATTTTAGAATCCTTATCTTTTAACAATACGTCTAAACTTTGAGAAGTTTTAAACCCCATTCGTATGGGCCTGTTTGCTAATACATCCGACATTACTCCCAAAGCTATTTCTAAGTTTTGCTTAGGGTTGACTCCTCCCGAGGTAGTAGAAACAATTTCTAAAAACAATTGTCTTTCTTTATCATTTAAATTCAGATCAGTCATTAACTCATCTAGAAACTCTCCACTTTGTTGCCACCAGTATCTTGCTTTCTCATCTCTTTGAAGAGAATTATTTAACAGTGAAGTATCTGGCATTGTGAAATTAAATTTTTTAGCTAACTCTTCCGCATTAATACCTGTTGCCTCTTCAAACTCCTCAAAGGTTTTGTTTTTAATTTGTTCTACTGTTTTATTATCAAACTCATAGTTTATTTTAGGAGCCTCTTTTATTTTATAATCTTCATTTCTTAAATCTTTATCTCCAAATACTTTTTGAGGATTAACGGCTTCAACATATGAATAAGGCTTGTCCGTTTTCATTTTAGGAGTAAATTCTTCTGGTAAAATATTTATAACGTCTTTTTCAAACTTTTTTATTTCAATAGATTCTTCAGGGTTAAAGTATTGTTTTACTGAATGAGGCTCTACACCCGTAAGTTTTCCTCCTTTATATGTAATACCGTCATACCCGTTTCTTTGAAAAAACTCGTTTATGATATCTAATTCATCTGTTACCGCATCTGCTGTAAAATCTTCAGATATTAAATCATCTCTTATTTCATCGTAACTTTGTTTCCAAGTTTTACCTTTAAAATTACTTAGGTCAAAACTTATGCTTTCCAATAAAGATGGTCCTAAATAATTTTCAAAATCTTTAATATTTTTGTCAGTTATTTTATTTTCTAAATTAAATAATTTATTTTGTTTTTTATCCACGATTTCATAGATTACTCCTTGTTCTTTTCCTCGCGTATAACCCTTAGCAACATCTAAAGCATCTGTCGTGTAAAAGCCGTTTCCATAAAAATTTTTATTATTGTAATAACCATCAGCTAAAAGTTGAATATTTTCTCTCGCTCCGTGATATTGTTTTCCTTTGTCTCTTGTATCCTCAAATTCTTTTGCCGTCATAATATAATCAGATAAGGTTTGTTTTGATTCTGTAAAACCCACATCTTCTACTTTAGTTTTTTGTTCAGGAACATCAGGAGTAATTAAAGGCTCAGGTTTTGTAGTTGTTTCTGTAAAACCCACATCATCAACTGTAACTTTTTTCTCTTCAGTAGGAAAAGTGACTCTTTTGTTTAGCTCTTCATTAAATTTTCTTTCTGCTTCGATGTCCGATTCTTTGGGAGCATAAACGTCTCCAGCCGGTGTTTCTTGTATTCGACTAATAATTGATTGAATAGGAGCACCTGATAAAATATTTAAAATATCATCAAAAATTATTTTATTGGAATCATAGGCGTTTATGATTTTCTCTGCGTTTTGTGCCCCGACAGCACTAATTAACAAAGGGCCTACAACATTAGGATTGATTGCTATTTTCTTTGCAACTTCTTTTCCAGCTATTCCTGTTAAAAAAGGATACACCATTAATCACCTTCCGCGGTCCGCGTTTCGCTGGTTAATGACCTCTTGTCATCATCTACGATCAGACCTCTATCATGAGTTATACCTTGTTGATCATATTTTTCCAAGATCTCAATGAGTTCATCTTTCGATAATTGATCCATGGACTCTTCCGCTTTATTTTTGAGATCATAAAATCCTGCCACTCTTCCTCTTGCGACTTCCGCGTTAATGGCTGCCGAATAGTGTTTATCGGACCGCGCTTCGTCGCGCATTTCTTTGAGGGCCGTTAAATGAGAAGCCATGGAGACGCCGGATGTCTCATACAAATCTTGTTTCATTTCATTGATCGCTTCCACAATATAAGGATTCAATTTAGGGTTTAATAATTCATAAGCTGTTTGCCGAGCACGATTGTCGGAGTATCCTGCCTTGCGGGCCGCCTCGCTTGCGGAAATTTTCCCGGTCAGCGTTCCTTGAACATAGTTCGTAACAAACAACATTTGCTTGGGCGTTAGCTTTTGCTTAAGCCTTCGATCTTCAGGATTTATTTTTTTAACCATTGTAGTATTCATATTTTCGTTCACTCCTTGGTATATAGTTTTCTTTTTCATCATCAGCTAATTCGACCAAGTTTCCTTGACGATATCTTAACAAAGCCAATGTCATAGCGTCAACTAAATCATCATGCTCTCCGAAAGGAAAGGCAGCACACTCTTCCATCATTTCTATCGCCCATTCGTCATTGGACCGCCACACGCGGCCCGATTCAAAAATGGGAGCAACAGTATTAACACGGACATGTTTGTCCTGACCGCGGTTCGGGGAGTATGCAGTCGCGTGGATACCGGCTCGTCGAAGCTCGTGTATCAAGGGCATCCCGGTTGCTTTCGCTTCAATGATGACTAGCTCAGGGTCCCAGTACCTAAGGTTTTCCATGGCCATTTTTTTAAGTTCAGGAAAATCCCATCGACCTTTTTCTACGTCTAACAAAATAATGTGAGGCTCATTTCCTTCTTTTGGATAGAATATTCCCCAAGTAGCAATAACAGAGAAGTCCGCAGTTTCTTTTTTTGAAAATGCAGTATCGTATGTTTGAATCTTAAAATAACAAGTTGGGGCATTAGGTTTGTCCCATACCTGCCACCATTCGCGTTTAATAATACTAGTACCATCATAAGTAGGATTCTGTTGCCACTGAGCATTCCACTTACTAGGGACAAGAGAAGCTTTAACTTTATCTAGTTCTTCGAGCTTCCAATACTGTGGCCAAATAGGTTTTCGTTTTTCTTCGTCATCATCTTCTAAGATTGCTGGAAATTCTACAACATCCCATTTGTCCGCCTTAGGTTCGGACATTTTTTTAACCAATTGTGCGGTAAGGTCTTTTTGCGACCATCGCGTCATAACAATAGCAATGGATCCTCCAGGTTGTAAACGCTGTCGAGGACCTGAGGTGTACCATTCGTAAGCATTATCCATTGCAGTTTCTGATAATGCGTCTTGTTCGGAATGAGGATCGTCAATAATTAATAAATCAGCACCACGACCAGTAATAGCTCCACCAACACCGGCCGCAAAATACTCTCCCCCGTGATTCGTTTCCCATCTACCAGCTGCTTGGTTATCAGTTCTTAAAGTTACACCAGGGAATATACGTTTATATTCTTTCGAATTCATTAAATTACGAATTTTTCTACCAAACCTAACTGCGAGTTCGCCTGTGTGAGTAGCTTGGATAATTTTTAATCTTGGATTAAGTCCCATCATCCACGCCGGAAACAAATAACTCGCAAACTCTGATTTTGTGTGTCGAGGCGGCATGTTAATGATTAGGCGACAAGCTTTTTCTGTAGAAAATTTTTGAAATTTTTCTGATGTTCGTAAATGATGTGGTCCTTCGACAAACTCTGGCCACACTGCTTTAACAAATCGCATAAAATTAGTGCGCGCACCTTCTTGTTCTATTCTTTGACGTAGCAAAACCATTGCTTTTAATTGGTTTTTGTCCAGCGTTTTATATTTTTCAATGTCCATATACAAATTTCTCCCTATGACTGTGAAAATGTTGCTCACCATTGCCCTCGCCTGTAAAAGCACGGGCCATTTTTCGGTGGGTGGGGGTAAATTTTGTTCGTATTCTGTTCGATTTAGCCCAAGTACCTAGGCCCGCGTACCGCGGATCTCGGATTTGTTGCATAATATATATTATTGTTCTCGGTGATTGTTGAAAAATAAGGGTTTTTTGCATTTTATTTGCCCGTTTGGGCAACACCACTATATGTAGTGTGCCTCTCATTCAATTTTTCTCGGATCTCGCTCCAATTTTCTCGGTCACCGGCGCGCGCGCAGTGCTCAAAGGTGCTCGCACCCTCCAAAAAATCAAAATTTTTTGATCCATACAGAAAAACCTCTCTCGAAGAGAGGGCCCTCTGCAAGATGTAAAGGCCATCAAAAATTTTAGAATATTTGTGATGAAAAGCTTTTTGATGAGGTCTCATGTTCTGTAACAATTTATCTCGCTCACAGACCTTACACTCAACAAATAAAACTTCTTTGTTTTTGTTAAATAAAATAAGATCCGGAAACCCGTTAATAGTAGTCGTTTCAATACGAATTGGATTAAAATCCTCTAATTTTTCTTTGACCATTTTATATAAATTTTTCTCCGGCCCCGCCATAATTACACCGTTACATTATTTCATATTATGGAACAAATCAACTATACCAAATCGTTACTAGAAGTTTTTCCAAAATTATATTTATAAATAAAATTTCTCTTAAAAACAGCCTAATGCCCAAGGGAAGATGGAACACTTGGAACACTTCTCAAAATAGAAGTGTGGACAGGTTTTACTATATTTTTCAACTATTCTAGACGAATGGAACAGTGCCACACTTCTTTTTTATAAAAAATATTTTTTCTTTCAAAATTTTTCAAAAAACTTCTAGTACCGTTCCTCTGTTCCACTGTCCGCGGGCCACGAACCAATCAAAAC
>Ga0208767_1003608_pt1 | contig 11179 bp, 17 predicted proteins | sample VirMetDEL_Mar_21_FD_184514 | JGI IMG/M metagenome (GOLD analysis project Ga0208767, IMG submission 184514) | Aqueous microbial communities from the Delaware River and Bay under freshwater to marine salinity gradient to study organic matter... | ecosystem: Environmental > Aquatic > Marine >... | reverse complement strand
AACAAAAGATATGCTACAGCTAATTTAGTAGCTTCAAACAGATTTATTGATACACCGGATAATTTATTGGTAATCAGATCAGCTCAAATAATAGACTCTGATGGAAGTTCACAACCTGATAATAGAGAGTTTTTAGAGTACAGAGACACTAGTTATATGTCAGAATATAACCCAACTGGTGCAACTGGAGTTCCTAAATATTATGGATATTGGGATAAAGACACTATTGTTCTAGCTCCTACACCAGATGCTACCTACACAATTCAATTAAATTATATCTTGAAAGATCCGGGTTTATCGAGTACAAATACAGAAACATACATAAGTAAAGTTTTTCCCAACGGACTTTTGTATGCATGCTTAGTAGAAGCGTTTTCATTCTTAAAGGGGCCAAATGATCTCTTGCAATTATACGAAGGAAAGTATAAACAAGTGGTAGAAGGCTTCTCGATAGAACAAATGGGAAGACGAAGACGAGATGAATATCAAAGTGGTGTTCCTCGAGTCGGAGCAAAATAAATATATAAGGAGATAAACTATGGCTATATCACAAGCAATTTGCAATTCTTTCAAAAAAGAATTATTGGAAGGTGAGCATAATTTTGGTGTTGGTGATGACAAGTTTAAATTAGCTCTTTATACCGCAGGTGCGACTTTAACTTCTGCTACTACTTCATATACTACTTCAAACGAAGTGTCCCCTTCTGGACAATATACAGCAGGTGGTGGTGCGTTAGTTAATGCAGGAACATCAATCACTGCTGGTGTAGCAAGAGTTGATTTTAACAACTTATCATTTACTGGTGTAACATTAACTGCTAGAGGTGCATTGATTTACAATACATCTGCTACTGTTGCTAATGCAGCTGTCGCTGTATTGGATTTCGGTTCAGACAAAACTGCAACTTCTGGTACGTTTACAATTCAGTTTCCAGTAGCAACATCAACTGCAGCAATTTTAAGAATCTCTGGTTAATAGCGATAGGAGGTAAATTCCTATGGCAACTTGGGGAACGCTTACATGGGGCACAGGTAACTTTGGTGCGCAAAATGATGTTGACACCTCAGTTAGTGGAATAGGTGCGTCTTTTAACATAGGAACTATTGCAGCAACCGGAGAAATAAATATAGGTTGGGGTTCTGATACCTGGGGCTATGAAACTTGGGGCATATCAGGTTTAACTGTTGATTTAACAGGTATAGGTTTAACAGCTACATTAGATTCTGTTACAACAAAATCAGATGTTGATGACTTTACTGTAACAGGTGAAGAAATGACTTCAGTTGTTGGTGATGCTTTAGGATCAGCAACTGTAGATACACAGGTTACAGGTCAACCAATGACAGCAACGCTTCAATATCAAGAAGCGATTGTAGATCCAACAGGACAAGAATTAACAGCTAATGATGGCACAGCTGATTTAGATGCAAATACAATTGTAGAAGTATCAGCGACATCAGCTTCTACATGGGGATATAAATCTGCATGGGGATTTGGTGTATATGGTAATCAACAAATTACCACACTTGCAATGGCAATGCAGGAAAATGACGTTGACCCCGCACCTGATGCTGAAGCTACTGGTCAAGCAATGGCCATGTTCCAAGGTGAAGAAACAATCACTGGAGATGCTAATTTAGAGGTAACCGGTGAGGCTATGGCTGCAAATCAAGGTCAAGCAGAATTAGACGCTAATACAATAGCTGCTGTAACGGGTCAAGAATTGACCATGCAGGAAAATAATGTTGAAGTAAAAGGATTTGCTAATGTAACTTTAACAGGAATTGGCTTGACAACAGCTACAGGAAGCCTTAGAACACTAATATGGAACCAAGTAAATACTGGCACAGCACCAGTTGTTCCACCAGGTTGGCAAGAAGTTGACACCGCTGCTTAAAAACAATATATTGACTTTATAGTCAATTATTATAAAATTTAAATAATTGGAGACATAAAAAAATTATGGCAAACTCAACATCAGCTAATTTAAAATTAACTGTACAAGCAACTGGTGAAAACTCAGGAACTTGGGGACAGATTACAAATACAAACTTATTAATTCTTGAACAAGCTATTGGTGGTTATTCTGGTTTAACAGTTAATGACACCGCTGGAAATACTTTAACATTTACAAACGGTGCTTTATCAAATGGTAAAGATCAAGTAATTAAATTAACAGGAACATTAGCTGCAAATGTTAATGTTGTAGTTCCAGATTCAATTGAAAAAACTTACATCATTCATGATGGTTGTGACCATGCAGGTTATACTTTAACTTTTAAAACTGCAACAGGTACAGGTGTAGATTTATGTGAAGGTCACAAATATGTTTTATATTCAGATGGAACTAATGTTGAAAAAGCTTCTGAAGAAAGAGTATGGAGAGCAATCACTTCAGCTGAAACTGTACAAACAGGTGCACAAATTTTAGCAAATACAAATGGTGGAGCGTTTACAATCACTCTTCCTGCTTCACCTTCAACTGGAGATGAAGTATCAATTATTGACCAAGGATATGATTTTAATACAAATGCATTGACTGTTGGAAGAAACGGATCTAATATAGCAAACAGTGCAGCTGACCTAGTTGTCAATACACAAGGTGCTGGTTTCAGTTTAGTATATTCTGGAGACGCTACAACAGGTTGGACTTATAGGGAGAAATAGAATATGGCAAACTACGAAGCAACTAAATACGATTTTGATGGAGCTAACCTTACAGGTATTGAAGGTATTCCAACAGCGACAATTGTGCCGTGGTCAGATTCTTCTGTACCATCTGGTTTTTTAGAATGTAATGGTGCTGCAGTTTCAAGAACTACATACGCAGATTTATTTGCAATTATCGGTACAACTTATGGTGCAGGTAATGGTTCAACTACTTTTGATTTACCAGACCTACAAGATAACGTAGCAGTTGGAAAATCAGGAACTAAAAATTTAGCATCAACTGGTGGAGCGAACACTGTATCTTCAACTGGAAACGTTGGAGGTTCAACAGCTAACGCAACTTTATCAGTAGCTCAACTTGCTAGTCACGACCATGGTATGAACGTTGGTGGTAGAGCTATGGCTCAAAACCAACTTGACCAAGAACTTAGTGGTCAAGCTCCAGAAGGTAAGGTAACATTTAATACTGGATCAGGATCAGGGCACCAACATAACATGAGTGCTAACTTTACAGGAGATGCAACTTCAGTAGTTCAACCATATTTAACAGTAATTTATATTATTAAAACTTAGGAGAAGAAATGGCAGCTAAAGGAACTTGGACAGTAATATTTGATGACAAAATTATTATAAATCAATCAGATTTTAATCCAATGGATGGTCAACCTATTGGTTATAAAATTAATGATGATGCTTTTTGGAATAACCCTTCTTATTCAAATTTTTGGGCGGTTCAATATCAAAATTCAAATAATTCAGATGAAGTAGAATTTAAGGATGAAACTCCTAATGATACTTGGGCTAGCACTGGTTTAGATTTTCAACCATTTATTGATAAATGGAACGCAGCTAATTTAGTATATCAACAACAAGAATGGGATGGTGATAATGTTGATGGAGAAACTGAAGCTGAAAAAATTGCTAGATTAGGCCCAAGACCTACTGCATAAAAATTTATATTTCAACAACAATATTTAAAGAAAACCTATTTAAATCTTTTGTAGGTGCTATTCCTTTATGTTTTATTTTACTTGGAAAAAATAAAGCTTCAGATTCAATGGAATTATAAAAAGTATTTTTATCATTTACGCTAAATTCTGTTCCACCATCATTGGTGTGTAAATTATAAACAATAGAAAAAAACTTATCTAAACTTTCATCAGAATGTAATTCCATTTTACTGCCTGAATGATACCAATTCCAATGTATTCTGTTTATTGATTTAAATTTAAAAAAAGTATTTTTTTCTATTATGTCAGATATAAAATATGCAAAAAAATTTAAACTATTATTGTCTATATATTTAAATGAATTGTTATAAGTTTTTAAAGTAAAACCAGCATCTGGTTTATTAACGTTTATTTGATTACTATTGTTATCGTACCCAAAACCCCAGCCATCAATTTCTGATAACAAACTAATTATTCTTTTATTTGTTTTAGTTGGAATATCTGTGTTTATTTTTTTAATCACGGTCGCAGTAACATCCAAGAGGTTAAAATATATTTTTCTCCTGATAAGGGCGGATTACCTCTGTGTAAATACGGAAAAGCTGCTGGCCAAATAACTATTCTACCAGTTTTTGGTTTTACTCTTTTTGAAAAATGTAAGAATTCTGTTTCTCCTCCTTCTTCTACATCATTTAAATATATTGAAAAAACAAAAGCTCTTGGTTCAGTTTTATATCCTTTTCCATGTTCTATGTGCCAAACGTGATAACCTTCTGTAGGTAATGTTTTTTGTATTTTTAAATCTGTAAAATGAAAAGGAACTCTATACGCATCACTAGCCCCTGTATGTTTAGTATAATGATTCCATGCTAAATCAAAATTTACCATCATGGGTTTTAACTCTTCCCACCAGATATCCATATTATTAGGTATTGCAAAAAACTGTTGATCCTGTTTGTCTAGTATAGATGCTTTTTCAAAACCAATTCGATTAATGGTGTTATTAAATTTATTTTGATCTTCATATAACTTAATAGCTTTGTTACATTCTTCTTGGGTAATGTAATTATCATATACACCAATAAAATTAGTTATATTTACAGTTTTTTCATTCATTTAATCATCTCTATAATTTTTATGTTACCTGCAATTGTTATGTTATTAGAGTTAGGCTTCACCCAATGCTCTAAATAAGAAGGAAAAATTATTAAATCTCCTTGTTCTAGTTTTGGTTTGCAATGCTTATCAAATATTTTACTATCCCGCATCTCTAATAAATTTTTAACTGGATTGTTAAAAATTGTATAAGACTTATCTACTTTATAATATATTATAAAAGAAAAATCACTTGGGTGAGTGTGGCTTTCTTGATAGTCATTATTATCATATTTATTTAACCATATATCACATACGTTAAAAACAAAATTTTTACAATAAGGCTTTAACAAATATTCTAACATATATCTAATTTGTATATTTAAATAATTTATTGAGTTTTTATCAAACAATGTATTACCATTAAGAGTAGTTTTTATATCGGATCCAAAAGTTTTTTTAAAATTATTACCTATTATATTTAATTTTAATATATCTATATTTTTAATAGCTATTAAATTTGGAAATAGGTTATCAATTTTAACGTTTACTGAAGCCATGCTACTATACTATACCTAGTTCCTTCTGTTATTGTTTCAATTCCATGTGGGTACATAAAATTACTTGGAAAAAATACAACCGAACCTGTATTTAATTTACATCGTTTTGTTTCTTTATTTTTTTGGTCCACAAAAACTAAATCTCCACCTTTATAATTATTATTTAAATTTATTATAATACTAAGAGATCTTGGAATATCTGTATAAGTATCTACGTGATATTTATTATATCCACCTACGTCATACTTTAACACATCTATTTCACTGATTTTATTTAATATAATTTTTGGAAATTTTATTTTATAAAAAGAATAAACCTGTTCTATTTTTTTATTTATTTTATCATAAATAATTTTATCTTCTTTATAATCTAAATGTTTTCCTAAAACATTTCTAGAGGTATAATCAGAAGAATCAACTACTCCTAAAGATCTTAAATTAATACTATTACAGTAATTTATTATTTCTTTACAAAATATATCTTCAACAATATTGTCTATTTGCACTATAGCTTCTAAATAATTCATTTTATTTTTTGAAGTTTTTTATTGTATTCAAATTCTTCTCCATTTTGAATATTAAAAATTAAACTATATCTATTGTTTTTTTCTGTATGTTTTTCAAAACCATGAAATATATGAGGAGGTAATATATAATAATCTCCTGGTTCAGGGGTTATTTTTATATTCAATTCAGGTAAATTTAAATCGGATCCCTTGGTTAAATATAAAATTCCATGCATAAATTGATGTATATGATAGTCTACACTACCATTTGTTTTTATTTCATTTCCCCAAGCTTCTCTAATTCTATATTTTTCAAAAAAATGTTCAAAAATATTAGGGTGCGATATTTGATGTTTATTAATTACATAAGACATAAAATCTGCAAAAGAAGATTTATTTATAAAGTAATTCCAATCCGTCATTCCACCTTTTACATTTGTATACCCTTCCATTTTTTCACTTAAATTATTTTTTATTTCTATAATAAAATTATGTATTTTTTCTGGGTACGGATAGTTACCAAATATTATATTAACAGTTCTTGGATAAGTAATAACTAAACTATTTTTAGTTTCATTTAATTTATTGTTTTTTTTTATAAAATTTATCATTTATATAAAACCATATTTATAACTTGCCTGTATATTGAATTTATTGGACAACAAGCTGCATGCTTTATTTTATTGTTAAATATAACTGCTCTTCCTTGTCTAGGAGTAACTTTTTTAGTTACATTTAAATCATCATCAAAAAACAGAGTATCTCCGTCACTGTTGTTTACGTAGTATATGATACTAGTGCCATCTATATTAGTGTTTGATATATCAGTGTGGATGGGTCCGTAATTATTTTCGTTATTTTTTGGATAGGGAAAAGTAGTATTTATTTTTATTCTATGAATAAAATTGTTAGATAGTTTATGTTTAAATAATAAAGTATAAATGTAAGAAAATAAAACATTATTATATACTTCATCATCCCTAATAATTTCATGAACAATTTGTGGGTAATCTATTGTATTAGAGGTCATAAATTTTTTATTTGTTATAGAAGTGCTATTAAAACAATAAAGTAAATTATTATTATTTATATAATTTATTATTTCTAATTGTTCTTTTACATTTGCAAAATCATCTATGATTTCTATAGACATTGTTATAATAGTTTAGATTTTTCTTTTTGAGTTTCATCTAATGTTTTATGATTTTTTTCTAGTTTTTGTAATGTAATTTTACTAGGTTTCCATTCTTCTTTATTAACAACCTTACCACCTCTATCGGGTTTTGTTTGAAAAATAGAAATATAACTTCCATCATAAGGTTTTAGTTTTTCTTTCCACCAATCAGGTTCTTTAATAGTGTAATGTGCATTTTTACCATTAAGTAAAATTTGTGTAGCGGGATAACAAGTAATAGTTAAAAATACTTTATTACTATAAGTAAATATATCTTTTAAAACTTCTTCAACTTTATCTTCTTGAACATGTTCCATGACATCTATACATAAAACTAAATCATATTGACCAGTTGGTTTATTGGCAAACTTTGCAACGGCTGGGTCGTAAGGAGTAATATTAATACCCATTGGTGAGCCAGGAACTTTTTTATTGTTAAATAAAATAGAGTGAAATTGTGCTTTACCACAACCATAATCTAAAATAGATTTTATATTATTTTCTTTTATTAAATTAAAAATATTATGTTTATATTCTGCTAACGCCTCTCCAACCCAATTAGATTGATTTGCTGCGTGAAACTTAGTTGCTTCTGTTAATGATTCATACACGATTTTTGTCCTCCAAACTTTTTAAATTAAATGCATAACATATTCTTTTTTCTTTTCTTTTTTCTGGTAATACATAATGTACTAAACTATAGGGAAAAATTAAAAAGTCAAAAATTTTTGGTTGAAAACTAAAAGTTTCTCCATCTTTAGTAAAGATAATATTATTATTTTCGTTTGATAAATAAAAAACACCTGAAAAATTAGAATGAAGAGTAGGATGGGAATGTGGATTATTGTAAGAATTGTTTCCTAATACGTTTAACCAACTCCAACTAATATGGCTATTAACTGTTTTTAACATCATTTGATTTATTGCTTTATCCATTTCTTCTTTGCCTTCAAAGTCTTTGTGAAATTGAAACCCATTTCTATTAGAACGTAAATCACTTTCCGTATAATTATTATCTACAAACGATAAAATTTTTTTATGTAAGATAGGTTGTAATGGTAATTTACCATGCATAACTGGTACTGCAAATAAATTATATGTATTTATCATAAGTATTTTTATATTTAAAAAAATTAGCCATAACATATCTTGTTGCTGTTATGTCATTGAATTGTAAAGAAGTGTGATATATTTTAGAATCAAAAATTAATGCTCTGTTTTCTTTAAATCCTATGTGTCTATTTAAAACAAGTTTATCATTTTCTTTGTGATAGAAACCAGTGCCACTATTTAAAATATTAATTCCTTTTAAATATATTAAACAATTTATATCTGAATGATCAGTATGGGGAGATGCTTCTTTGTGTTTAGTACTTAGAAAATAATTATGTTCTGCAGAAACTAAATTTAGTCCATATTCAGATAATAGTTTAAATACTTCTTCCACTGCAAAATGGTTTTTATTCAAAGGTACATTAAAATATATTTTTTGATAAATATTTTTATCTTCTTTTTTAGCTGTATTATATCGGCTTTCAAACTTTAATCTTGAAATGTCATAAAGTATTTGATTATACACTTTTTCTTCAAAAAAGTTGTCTTTTACTAGTAAGGTATCTTTCACACTAGAAAATTTCATATATAATTTTTTTCTTTATATTCTTTATAGTGCTTATAACATAACTGACTAAAATTAGTCAAGTGTAACGCTTCTTTAAAGGTGTCTACTTTATAAGCATCAATACCATCATAACCCATTTCTTTTGCTACTTTAAATCTATAATGACCACAATGTATTTCATCATCTTTAAATACAGCGGGAAATAACAATCCATCTTCTTTCATGTATTGACGAACAGTCTCTAAATGCTCCTGATCCCAGTCTATTTTGTCTTGCAATGAGTCAAAATCTATGTATGATAACCTTTCCGGGAACCATACTATTCTCGCTTTCATTATATTCATAAGTATTATATAGTAGGTTATATGCTACAAAAATTAAATTTCAAGCCCGGTTTTAACAAGATGGTCACTGATTCCGGAGCCGAGTCTCAATGGGTTGATGGTGATTTTGTTAGATTTAGATATGGACTACCTGAAAAAATAGGTGGCTGGAATCAATTAACAGTTCAAAATGAAACACTTCCAGGAGCTGCACGGGCACAACATACTTGGACCTCTTTAGCAGGTGAAAAATATGCAGCTATAGGTACATCACAAGGATTGTTTTTATATTATGGAGAAGACTTTTATGACATTACTCCATTAGATACCGCTATTACTGGAGCTACTTTTGATTCAACAACTGCTTCTGCAACGGTTACAGTCAATAAAACTTCACATGGTTTGAGCGCTGGAAGATATGTAAAATTTTCTTCTGTATCTTTACCTGGAGCCGGAGCCACTGATTTTACAACAGCACAATTTCAAGATAATACTTTTGAAATATCTAATGTAACAACTAATACATTTGATATTACTATGCCAGCTAATGAAGGTGGTACGGGTATGTCTGCACAAGGATCAGCTCAAATTGATCCATATATAATTGTTGGTCCAACATTTCAAACGGCAGGATACGGTTGGGGTACATACGTTTGGGGTGATTCAACATGGGGCACTGAACGTACAATTAGTAACGTGACCCTGGATCCAGGAATCTGGAGCCTTGATAATTTTGGACAGATATTAATTGCAACTATTTTTAATGGTAGAACTTATACATGGGACGCAGGAGCATCCAATCCAAGAAACAACAGAGCAACGTTAATGTCTGGAGCACCAACTGCATCAAGGCTTACACAAGTATCGGACAGAGATAGACATTTATTTCATTTTGGAACTGAAACAACTATTGGTGACCCAACAACTCAAGATCCAATGTTCATAAGATTTTCGAATCAAGAAGATTATACTACCTATGCTCCTACAGCTACTAATACTGCAGGTACTTTTAGCTTAGACAAAGGTAATAAAATTGTTGGAGCTGTATCTGGTAAAGATTATACATTAGTATTAACTGATAGTTCTGCATATGTCATTCAGTATGTAGGTCCGCCATTTACTTTTTCGGTTAGACAAGTAGGTACCAATTGTGGATTAATTGGTCAAAAAGCATTAAGTTATTCTAATGGTGTTGTTTTCTGGATGTCTGGTGAAGGTGGATTTTTTATGTACGATGGTACAGTAAAGGCTATACCTTGTTTAGTAGAAGATTTTGTATTTACTACAACGGGAGATAATTTAGGAATTAATTATACTGCAAGTGATATTATTTATGCAGAACATAATTCTTTATATAATGAAATTAATTGGTTTTATCCAACATCAGGACAAGATCAAATTAATAGATGTGTTACATTTAATTATGGAGAAAACTGTTGGACCACTTCTTCATTAGCAAGAAGTAGTTATGTGGATCAAGGTGTATTTGATTTACCATATGCAACAGAATATAATAAAACAGCAACGCCTAATTTTGCTATTCAAGGTGTAACAAATACTTATGGTGCATCAACTTATTATGCCCATGAAACCGGAACTGATCAAATCAATTCATCAGGCACTACGGCTATTAATGCTTTCATTAAATCTGGAGACTTTGATATATCTGCAAGAAGAGGTCTTACCGGTCAATCAACAGGAATAGCAGACTTTAGAGGTGATGGAGAATTTATTATGTCTATGAAACGATTTATTCCTGACTTTAAAGTATTAACCGGTAATTCAAAAGTAACTTTATTATTAAATGATTATCCGAGTCAATCTGCTACAAGCTCACCTTTGGGTCCCTTTACAATTACATCATCTACTGATAAAGTTGATACTAGAGCGAGAGGAAGATTACTTGCAATTAAAATTGAAAATGATGGCACCGGTGAAACGTGGCGTTATGGAACTTTAAGAGTAGATGTACAACCAGATGGTAGACGTTAATGGCTAAAATAACTTCATACATACCAGAACCAAAAGAAGAATATGATGTTGAAAACCAAAGACAGATTCTTCGTGCGGTTGATACTATCAAGAATGAATTAAATTTTTCTTATCAAGATGATCTTAGAAAAGAATTAGAAAGATTTACTTGGTTTAATACGAGGTTTGGTTGCTAATGTCTGGATGTAACAATGTCAATGTAGAACCAACCGTAATTGGTGGTGGAAATGGATCAAATGCTTATGATGCATTTGGAAGATTAAGAGTTTCTAATCCATTTACTATTT
>Ga0208767_1003607_pt1 | contig 11185 bp, 18 predicted proteins | sample VirMetDEL_Mar_21_FD_184514 | JGI IMG/M metagenome (GOLD analysis project Ga0208767, IMG submission 184514) | Aqueous microbial communities from the Delaware River and Bay under freshwater to marine salinity gradient to study organic matter... | ecosystem: Environmental > Aquatic > Marine >... | reverse complement strand
CCTGGTTCTAAACTTTCTATGGCTGTTACAACCAAACCTTCTAAATTAAAGAAAGGTTCTAAGGCTGCAAATCGCAGAAAAAGTTTCTGCGCTAGAATGAGTGGAATGAAGAAGAGACTTACATCAGCAAAAACTGCTAATGATCCCAATTCTAGGATTAATAAAAGTCTTAGAAAATGGAATTGTTAATGTCAGATGATCCAATAACCATAATCTATAAAACACAAAGAAGACTAAGAGATAGTCTTCAACAAATTGGCGACACTATGATGAGTGGTGGTGTTGACAATATGGAGAAATACAAGTATTTATTAGGGCAGGCACATGCCATACAATTAACACTACAGGAAATCTCTAACCTGCTACAAGATAAGGAGCCAAAAGAAGATGAGCAACCAAACAGAGACAACGTCGTCTCAGTCGACTTCAACGGAAGTCCCGAAGACTAGACTAGCATTACAAGAAAAATATAAAGAAGAAGGTGTTGAACCAACTAAAAAAGTTGATGAGACTAATATAGAATCTATTTCTGATCAATTACCAGAACCATCTGGTTATCGATTACTAGTTTTACCTTTTACTCCAAAAGATAAAACAAAAGGCGGAATTTTAATTGCACAAGAATCATTAGATAGATTACGTATTGCAACCAATTGTGGATATGTAATTAAAATGGGACCACTAGCGTATGCAGATAAAGAAAAATTTGCAACAGGTCCATGGTGCAAAAAAGGAGATTGGGTGATCTTTGCAAGATATGCAGGATCACGTTTACCAATAGAAGGTGGAGAAGTGCGTATACTAAACGATGACGAGGTGCTAGGAACTATTAAAGATCCTGAAGCAGTCTTGCATCATATTTAACATAGGAGAGCACTATGCCAGAAGATAAAGAACCTATGATTGATGTTGGCGAAGAAGAAGGAGCCGAAATTAATCTAGATCAAAACAACGAGCAGATAAAAGAGCCTGTTGCAGAAGAGAAGATTGAGATAGAACAAGTTGATGAAAAACCTGTTGAAGCTCAAGAAGATAAAAAAGATGAGAAGGAAAACGAGTTAAAAGAATATAGCGAAGGCGTTCAAAAACGTATTGCTAAATTAACTCGTAAAATGAGAGAAGCTGAAAGGCAAAAAGAAGAAGCAATTGCTTATGCACATGCTGAAAAGCAAAAAAGGGAAGAATATGAAAAAAGATATTCTAAACTTGATCAGTCTTATGTTTCCGAGTTTGAAACGAGAGTTAAAACAAACATGGAAGCTGCACGAGCATCTTTAAGAAATGCAATTGAATCTGGTGATGTAGATGCACAAGTCGCAGCACAAGAACAAATTGCTAGACTTAATGCAGACTCAACTAGACTTTCAGTCTTAAAATCAGCTCATGAAGAACAAAAGTCACAAAAAGAAGTAAACATAACACCCCAACAATACAAAGAAGGTTATGCTTATAATGGTTATGAATTACCTGAAGGAGTTAGAACAGATGCTAAAGCAGAAGCTTGGGCAGCTAAAAACTCTTGGTTTGGTAACAATTCTGCCATGACTTATACGGCTTTTGATATACATAAAAAACTAGTCGAGGAAGAAGGTTTTGACCCTCAATCAGACGAATATTATAGTGAAATAGACAAGAGAATAAGACTTGAATTTCCCAATAAATTTGATAAGGTTGAGAGTAATTCTACAGAGGAGAGATCTAGACCATCTCAAACTGTAGCATCAGCTAAACGTCCAAGCGCAACAGGACGCCGAAAAACTGTGAAACTCACACCGTCACAAGTAGCAATTGCTAAAAGATTAGGTGTGCCACTCGAAGAGTACGCAAAACAATTAACCGCGAAGGAGGCATAAGCGTAATGGAAAATGATAATAATATAAAGGCTTCACGCGTGAGTCAGACAAGAGCGAAGTCAACTAGACCTCAAACTTGGACTCCCCCGTCATCACTTGATGCACCACCTGCGCCTGATGGATTCAGACACAGATGGATAAGAGCCGAGAGCATGGGCTTTGATGATACAAAGAACATGTCAGGTAAACTAAGATCAGGGTTTGAACTCGTTAGAAGCGATGAATATCCTGATACAGATTATCCAACTGTTAAAGAAGGCAAATATGCAGGAGTCATAGGGGTTGGCGGCCTATTGCTGGCTAGGATACCAGAAGAGATCGCAAAGTCTCGAGAAGCTTATTTCAATAAGCAAACTCAAGATAGAGACCATGCAGTAAACAACGATCTCATGAAGGAACAGCATCCAAGTATGCCTATCAATAGTGATAGACAGACTCGTGTTACTTTCGGTGGCTCAAAGAAAAGTTAATCTTTTAACAATTCCTAAACCACTGGATAAACTTAAACAATTATAGGAGTAAAAACTATGGCAAACCAAGACGCTGCTTTCGGTATGAAAGCAATCGGAAAAGTTGGTCAAAATAGAGACGCTCAAGGTTTATCCGAATACAGCATTGCAGCTTCTGCAACTGCTATATACCAAAACGATCCAGTATCTGCTTTAGCTACTGGAACTATTGGTGTAGCTGCAGCAGGCGATGTTTTATTAGGATCACTAAACGGTGTTTTCTATACTGATGCTTCAACAAGCAAACCAACTTGGGCGAACCATTTGAAGGCTTCAAATACTGCGACTGACATTGTCGGTTTCGTGGCAGATGATCCTTATCAAAGGTTCGAAATACAATCAAACAACAGTGGAGCTTCTGCTCAGACAGACGTGTTTAACGACGCGGATATCGCTTATACAGCAGGTGCTACACCAAACTTCGTTTCTAAAGTGGAACTAGATGATTCTTCTTTAGGTACTACTAACGGTCAATTAAAAATCGTTGGTGTTTCTAAAGACCCTAGTAATAGCGATTTAGCATCTGCTAACGTTAACTGGGTAGTGATCATTAATGAGCACTTCTTGAAACAAGTTGCAGGCGTATAATAGGAGGATAAAATTATATGGCTATATCACGATCACAACTAGTTAAAGAACTAGAGCCAGGATTGAATGCCCTATTCGGCCTGGAATATAAAAACTATGAGAATCAGCACACTGCAATTTTCGACACAGAAAACAGTGACAGAGCTTTTGAAGAAGAAGTAATGTTATCTGGTTTCGCGAATGCGGAAGTTAAACCAGAAGGATCTGGAGTGACTTACGACAACGCTCAGGAAACTTTCACTGCTAGATACACTCACGAAACAATAGCTCTTGCTTTCTCAATCACAGAAGAAGCGATTGAAGACAACTTGTATGACAGACTAGCGTCTAGATATACAAAAGCGTTAGCAAGATCTATGGCGAACACTAAGCAAGTAAAAGCTGCAAACGTATTAAACAATGCGTTTAACAGTTCTTATGCTGGTGGTGATGGAAAGGAGCTTTGTGCTACTGACCACCCAATCATCGCTGGAACTTTCAAAAACGAGCTTTCAACTTCTGCTGACTTAAACGAGACTTCGTTAGAGCAAGCATTAATTGATATCGCTGCTTTCGTTGATGAAAGAGGCTTAAAAATCGCTGCGAGAGGAATGAAATTAATCATCCCTAGTGAACTACAATTCACTGCGGAAAGATTAATGAAATCTGCTCAAAGAGTTGGAACAGCTGACAATGATATCAACGCAATCAAAAACATGGGGATGATTCCTCAAGGTTATGTAGTAAACAACTACTTAACTGATACTGATGCGTTCTTTATCAAGACAGACGTGCCTAACGGCTTGAAAATGTTCAACAGAGCTTCTATCACTACTAAGATGGAAGGCGACTTTGACACTGGAAACGTAAGATATAAAGCTAGAGAAAGATACAGCTTCGGTTGGTCTGATCCTAGAGGTATCTTCGGTTCGCCAGGCGCGTAATCGTATACCGATTCGATGGGCGGGCTTGACCCGCCCATCTTAAAATGTTAGAGAAAGATGTGATGAAGAGAACCTACCTTTTTAAAATTTTTACTAAAAAATTACAGACAAAATTCTATCATGAGACAGATAGTTCTATGATTACTATGGATCAGGTCCATAAAGAAATTATTGACTATCTGGGAAAAAATGCTATAGAATGGGAACCAAATCTACTTAGATATACAGGTGGATTTTATATAACCTATGAGGAGGTTGAACGTGGCAAACAACACAATGTTACTCTTCGCGAAGAAAATACAACTGGAATCCAAATGGAACGAGATGTATCTTCAAAATGAGGGTAAAATAACAACTGATATGCTACAATTAGGAGATGAGATCAAAAAGGTAATTAGATCCATCTTAAAAGCACAAGAAGAAGAGGCATATAACTATGCTAATTCTACTGATTTAGAAATACATCAGTTTGCTGGCTAATTAAGTAGTTAACATTAAACAAAAAGTGTGTTTAGACTACGGGATACCTTGCACTTCTTTAAAATATTATATATATTCTAATCACTATACATAAATTTTGATACGGACGCGTATAGTCGACGGCCTAGAGACTGTATCAAATAAACTAGGAGGATATAACTATGGCACAAACAACTTTTTCAGGACCAGTAAAATCAGATAATGGATTTATTGCTCCAACTTATACTTTAGCAACTTTACCTACAGCGACTGCTGGATTGGTAATCTACGTTTCTGATGCAACAGGTGCATCATTAACTGGATCTCTTTGCTTTGGTAACGGATCAAATTTTGTTGATGTTACTACAGGCGCAGCGGTAGCATAATAAGAAATTAAAGAGCTCCTTCGGGAGCTCTTAAAATTAGGAGAAATTAATGAGTATGAAATCAGATGTAAAAGCGGTTAGAGTTACTGGAACTGGTTCTGTATTTGGCGGAAGAACAAGATTAAGAGGAATTATTCTTGCTAACGCTACAGCAGGTGCTGGAACTATAACTTTACAAGATGGAAATTCAGTTACACAATTTGTAGGTGACTGTCCAGCAGGAGATGTTTTTGCTTTCAATATTCCAGAAGATGGAATTTTATTTGAAGGTGGAATGACAGTTTCTGCAATATCAGGTTTAACAGCAGCTACTATACTGTTAGATAAATAGGAGGGTAGATGGCTACCTCTGGTACTACAACATTCGATTTAAATATCGATGACATTATTGAAGAAGCGTATGAAAGAACAACGCTTCGCGGTTTACGAACAGGTCAGCAATTAAAAAGTGCTAGACGTTCGTTGAACATTATGTTTTCTGAATGGGGAAATAGAGGTGTTCATTTATGGAAAGTAAAATCAGCAACGATTCCTTTAGTATTAGGACAAGCAGAATATAATTATGCAAATGACAATACTAATTTTCCAACCGATATTAATGATGTATTAGAAGCGTATGTAAGAGATAACACAACAGCGTCCGCTCCTGTAGATACCACTTTAACTAAAATCGATAGATCCGATTATGCTGCACTTCCTAATAAATTATCTCAAGGAACACCTTCACAATATTATGTACAAAGAACTACTAGTCCTAGTGTCTTTTTATATCAAACACCAGGATCTAGTTTTTCTGGAGCAAGTTACCAATTAAAATTTTATTACATTGCAAGAATTCAAGATGCAGGTGCTTATACTAACACCGCAGATGTTGCTTATCGTTTTATTCCTGCGATGACCGCGGGCCTTGCTTACTATTTAAGTTTAAAGTATTCCCCTGAATTAGTTCAAAATTTAAAATTAATTTACGAAGATGAATTACAAAGAGCATTAACCGAAGATGGTCAAAGAACTTCTTTATTTATTTCACCACAAACTTATTATGGAGATGGTGTATAATGGCTTTTGCAAGAGGAAAACATTCACAAGCAATTTCCGATAGATCAGGTCAAGCTTTTCCTTATTCAGAAATGGTAAGAGAATGGAATGGATCTTTAGTTCATTTTTCTGAATATGAAGCTAAACATCCACAACTAGAACCAAAACCAAAAGGTGGAGATGCACAAGGTTTACAAAATGCAAGACCCGCAAGAACAGAACCAGCGGTTGCTGCTTTACTTCCAGGAAATCCTTTTACCATTACTTCTGGATCCACTACAGTAAGTGTCTATGAACCTAATCACGGACGTTCTACTTCCGATACCGTTGTATTTAGAAATGTAGATGGAAGTCCAGGTGGAGTCGCATATACAGTATTTGAAAATGCATCTGGTTATAGTATAACTAAAATAGATTCTAATTATTATACCTTTACATTAGGAGGAACACCTACGGTAACGGAACAATCAGGAGGAATGACAGTGACCGCAGGTCCTGTTACGTTAACAGCATAATGGCATATACTTTATCTAACTTACAAACAGACATTAGAAATTATACAGAAGTAGATAGCTCTGTATTATCTGATTCTGTTTTATCTACGATTATTAAAAATGCTGAAAATAAAATTTATAGAGATACAGATACGGATGATGATCGTTTTTATGCAACATCGAACCTGCAAGCAGGAAACCGATATGTTACTATTCCAACTGATTTAAGAATTATACGATATGCACAACTTACGGACTCATCAGGAAATCAAGTTTATTTAGAACAAAGAGATACTTCTTTTATGGCAGAGTATTATGATACTCCTGGAACAAGTTCAGGTTTTCCTAAATACTATGCTAATTGGGATGCAAATTATTGGGTAGTAGCACCAACTCCAGATAACACTTATGCCATTACATTGGCTTATAATAAACAACCTGCAAGTATTACTGAGTCTCCAGGATCTACTCAAGGTACTTTTACATCTAATAAATATCAGGATTTACTTTTATATGCTTGTTTGATAGAAGCATATGCATACTTGAAAGGCCCGTCAGATATGTTACAATACTATTCGCAGGCTTATCAACAAGCTCAGCAATCGTACGCGATCGAACAACAAGGTCGTAGACGCCGAGATGAATATACAGATGGTGTTATTCGTACTCCTTTAAAATCAGTAAATCCATCACAATAAATTTAAGGAGAAAACTAAATGGCAAACATAGTACCTGACTCTTTTAAAACAGATCTACTTGGTGGAGTGTTTGATTTTGATTCTGGTGGATCAACTTTCAAATTAGCACTTTATACATCATTAGGTGGTTTTAGTACGGCTACTCCTGCTTATACAACTACTAACGAAGTATCTTCGTCTGGTACCAACTATACAGCAGGTGGTAATACTTTAACTAATAATGGTGTAGCAATATCAAGTAACATTGCATACGTTGACTTCGCAGATTTGACTTTCTCTTCTGTGACATTGTCTGCAGTAGGAGCTCTGATTTATAAAGGAACATCTAATGAAGCGGTATTGGTTTTAGATTTTGGCGGCACAAAAACTGCAACTAGCGGAGATTTCGTTATTCAGTTTCCAACTGCTGATTCATCTAATGCAATCATTAGACTTGGCGACGCATAATAGTTATAAGGAGTAGAAATGGCTTTTGTACTTAACGATAGAGTTAAAGAAACTAGCACAACTACTGGAACAGGAACATTTTCACTAGCTGGTGCCGAAACTGGTTTTGAAAGTTTTGTTTCAGGGGTAGGAAATGCTAATGTAACTTATTACGCAATTTCAAATGATGGAACATCAGAATTTGAAGTTGGTATAGGTACCGTTACATCTGGTTCTCCAGACACTTTATCTAGAGATACAATTATTTCTTCTTCTAACTCAGATGCTTTAGTTAATTTTTCCGCAGGTACGAAAACAGTATTTTGTACATTGCCTGCAACTAGAACACCTTCTGCAGGAATGACAGCGCAAACTTTTGTTAATACTCACAATTCAACGATCTCCGATGATCAAACAATTGACTCAGGAGTATTAGCAGGCCCAGTAACGATTACTGGAACACAAACCGTAACAGGAACATTGGTAGTAGTATAATGAGTGAAGTAAAAGTAAATAAGATAAGCCCAAGATCAGGCACTACAGTAACACTAGGAGACAGTGGGGATACCTTTACTGTACCTTCAGGTGCAACGTTTGACGCATCTAATGCAACTACTACTCTACCTTCTACTGTAGTTACTACAACTGGAACTCAAACTTTAACCAATAAAACTATTGATGCTTCTCAATTAACTGGAACGATTACTCCTAGTGATGCAACAGTAACTCCTGCAAAACTAGCTTATAATTATAATCAATACAGAAACATCATCATCAATGGTGATATGAGTATTGCTCAGAGAGGGACTTCAACTTCTTCTATTACTGGAAATGGTTATCACACAATAGATAGATTTCAGACAATATTAACAACTTTAGGAACTTGGACACAATCACAAGATACAGATGTACCTAGTGGTCAAGGTTTTGTTAAATCATTAAAAATGGCTTGTACTACTGCTGATGCTTCACCTGCTGCTGGAGATATGTTGCTTGTTACACAAGTTTTTGAAGGTCAAAATTTACAATATTTAAAAAAAGGAACTGCATCTGCTCAAAGTTTAACAGCTTCATTTTGGGTTAAATCTAATAAAACAGGAACTTATATTGGAGAACTTTATGATGTAGATAATTCAAGAAGTATATCTAAATCTTTTACAATAAATAGTGCTGATACTTGGGAACAAAAAACAATTACTTACGCTGGAGATACAACAGGTGCTTTTGATAATGACAATGCTGGTAGTTTATATTTTTCATTCTTTTTAGGTGCTGGAAGTAATCGCACATCTGGAACTTTACAAACATCTTGGGGAACATTTACAGAAGCAAACAGAGCCGTAGGTCAAGTCAATCTTGCAGATAGCACATCTAACTACATCAACATCACAGGCGTACAATTAGAAGCTGGAACAACCGCATCTGATTTTGAGTTCTTGCCTGTTGATGTGAATTTTCACAGATGTGCAAGATACTATCGTTATTCAGATGTAATAATACCTAGTGCAGGTACTCAAGGAGTTTTATCAATTTCACCAGTTTATCCACCAATGAGAGCAGCACCAAGTATGAACTGGTGGCATCCAACAAGAACTGCTGCAAATGAAAAATTTGTTTATCTTTTAAGTAATGCGGCAAGAACACAATTATCAAGTGGTAATGTATTTTTTACTACAGCTAATAGGTGGGGAAATTGGTACAATACTGGTTACGCTAATTGGTCAGGAACAACTGCTGATAAAAATGATGGTATTTATACATTATTAGAAGCAGATGCGGAGTTATAAAATATGAATATACAAACAGTTAAAGCATACAGAAGTCCACAAATCAATAATGAAATAGTTTGTTATGAATTGGTTTATGAAAATGGAAGTAGTATTAGTGTACCACTAGACCCAGCAAACAAAGATTACCAAGCAATACAAGAGTGGATAGCAGAAGGAAACACAGTAATAGACAACGGAGCAGGACAATAATGAGTGAAGTAAAAGTAAATAAAATTAGTCCACGAACAGGAACCACATTTACCCTTGGCGATGCGGGAGACACGATTAGTACTGCAGGAACTATTTCTGCTAATGCACTAACCGTCAATGGTGAATCGATTACCGCTACACAATTTCCAACGATCACATCTATTAGTCCTGATACGATTACCAATGATGCAACAGCAGTTACGATTACAGGAACAAACTTTGTATCGGTTCCTTATGTAGATGCTATTAATGCATCGACAGGAGCTATCACTCCAGCAAATAGTGTAACGTATAATTCATCTAGTTCTATTACAGCGAATTTTACTTTAACAACCGATGGAACTTATTATATAAGAATTGAAAACAATACAGGTTTAGCAGTACGATCTACTACAGCTTTACTAACAGTATCTGATGCACCAACCTGGTCTACAGCAGCGGGAAGTATTGGAACAGTAGCAGCAGGGGCTGCAGTATCGTTATCGGTTTCAGCAACATCCGATTCAACTGTTGCTTACAGTGAAACAACTTCCGTATTAACATCAAATGCAGATACACCTGCAAGTACAATGAATTTAAGTTTAAATAGTTCTACAGGTGCGATTACAGGAACAGCACCAAGCCCAGATTCAGAAACTACTTATACTTTTACATTAAGAGCAACGGACGCTGAAACACAAACCGCTGACAGGACTTTTACTATTACTGTTGAAGCCGTCATAACAGAAGGGATGCAATTTAATTAATCATGGCTAGTACATATTTATCAAAAACATTTAGTGCTGGAAATCAGAAAACTTGGACTTGGTCTTTTTGGACTAAAATACCAAACTATGATGCTTCTAATAACAAAGCAATTTTTTCAGGTTATAATGATGCAAATAATCTTTTAAAAATACAATTTACTAATACTGACCAATTTCAATCTTATGGTTTATCTAGCGGATCTTTAGTATGTAGATTAGTAACTAATCAATTGTTTAGAGATTATAATGCTTGGTATCATATCGTATATAGTTTAGATACTACACAAGCAACTTCAACTGATAGACAGAAATTATGGGTGAATGGAGAAGAAATAACATCTTTTTCTACTAGAACAGACCCGTCTCAAAATGCTGATTTACAAATAAATAATACTATAGGACATCAAATTGGTGCTACAAATAACGCAGACCATTACAGTAATTGCATGGCACATTGTCATTTTATAGATGGCACTAGATATGATGCTAGTTATTTCGGACAAACCGATGCCACTTCAGGTATCTGGAAACCAAAGATATCTCCAAGTGTGACTTACGGAACCAACGGATTCTTTTTAAAATTTGGAAATGCTGGATCATTAGGAACAGATTCATCAGGCAATGGAAATAACTTCACCGTCAACGGATCAGGCACCCAGACCCTCGATACTCCATCCAATGTTTTTGCTACGTTAAATCCTTTAATTAATTTTCAAAATTCATCTAGTTATAGTAATGGAAACAACACAGTAACAGGGGGTGGTACTGGTTCAGGAGATTCTCCATCATCTACTTTAGCAGTATCTTCTGGTAAATATTATTGTGAAGTAAAAATTATTTCAACAGATGCTGGTGGAGAAGGTGTTGGAATAATTGATATTGATAAATGGAATCCTTATGCAAATGCTGATGAATGGTTTTTTAGATATAGTTATGGGTACGGATATGCAAACGCAAATGGAAACAAATTTAATAACAATTCTGGTTCAGCTTATGGAGATAGTTATACCAATGGAGATATTGTAGGAATAGCATTAGATTTAGATAATAATTATTTATATTTTTCTAAAAATGGAGTTTGGCAAA
>Ga0208767_1003606_pt1 | contig 11186 bp, 13 predicted proteins | sample VirMetDEL_Mar_21_FD_184514 | JGI IMG/M metagenome (GOLD analysis project Ga0208767, IMG submission 184514) | Aqueous microbial communities from the Delaware River and Bay under freshwater to marine salinity gradient to study organic matter... | ecosystem: Environmental > Aquatic > Marine >... | reverse complement strand
ATATCACTAAACTAAACGTACATCAATGCTTAACGTATTTAGAATATACAAAAGAGAAAAACGATATAGAAGCAGCAAGAATTAAAAACAAATTTAAATGAGCCAAACAGGGATAAGAGGATTTTACCAATTAACAGAAACAATTAAGACACAGCTTTTAAGTGATGTTAATGTAAACACAGTAACAACAGGAGATATATTTGACATAGACTTATCTAAGCAAAGTATATTTCCTTTATGTCATATTATCATAAACAACGTTACAACACAAGAACAAGTATTGTTGTTTAACATAACTGTTATGGCTATGGATATAGTAGACGAAAGCAAGACAGAAACAACAGATATATTCAGAGGTAACAATAATGAACAAGATGTACTTAACACACAATTAGCAGTACTCAATAAGTTAGTAATGGTATTACGCAGAGGTACGCTATATAGTGATAAGTTTCAATTAGAAGGAGATGCAACCTTAGAGCCTTTTTATGAAAGGTTTGATAATAGACTTGCTGGGTTTGCTGCTACTATGGATATTGTAATACATAACGATATTGATATATGTTAGCAGACCAGTATTTAAGAGATGAGTTAAATAAGTTTGCTAAGTATGTTATACAACAATCACGAAGCAATTTGTCTAAGGGCAAAAAGAACGTTTCTAAGGAACTATATAATAGTTTAGGATATGAGATAAGTCAAAGTGGCTCAACGATGTCCTTAGGCTTTGATATGGTCGATTATGGTAAGTTTCAAGACAGAGGGGTTAGTGGTACAGAAAAGAAATATAATACACCATATAAATACACAAACAAGATGCCTCCAGCTAAGGCATTTGACAAGTGGACTGTTAGAAAGGGAATAGCACCAAGAGGTAAAGGTGGTAAGTTTGAAAAGAGAAAAGGATTGAATTACGCAATAGCTAAATCAATATATAAGAAAGGAATAAGACCAAGTATGTTTTTTACAAAGCCTTTTGCTGCTGCATTTAAGAGATTGCCAGATGAATTAGTAGAAGCATACGCAATAGGAATAGAAAAACAAATACAAGTAAACATAAGCAAATGAGCAAGATAAACGCAAGAAGTCCATTTTACATATCAGTAACTGCAACTAATTTAACAAGCTGTAAGTTAGAGTTATTTATATATACAGGAACAAGAGGAGTAGGTGCAACAAATAATGATAGACCAACAACAGCTACTTATACACTACAATCATTTGCAGTAGAAGAAAGATGTACTTTTGAAATAGCAGAGTTGGTAAGAGATTACTTTACTAATACATTTGACGGAGATTATGCAACTGAGATATTATGGGTAGATTATAGAACTACAAATACAATACAAAATACAGAAGGCTCTGCAAGTAGCTTTACACAACTAAAAGGTTTTTATGGTTATGGCTTTTTTGAAGATGGTGTAAACCCAACTAACAACACAGGTCTTTTACAATCTAATACAACAATAGTAAAGTTAGATGATGCACCAGCTACAATAGCTGTAGACACCTCAACAACAACTCAAGTAACATACGAACTAAACGGACAACAAGTATATACTAAAGCTGTAAGCACAAGTACAAATAGTAATGCACAAATAGAATACGTTACAAATGGTATAAATGGCTCTGATGAGTTTGAGGATAGAGTAATACAAGCTGGTGGTACTTTTGAGGGTAGTTCTTGTTTAGATGCTTTTAGTAATGAGTTTACTTTATTTGACTTTGATACTATATATGTAGATACTACAAGTGGTGTAACTAAGCTAACTGTAAAGAATGAAACTGAATGTAAGTTTACACCATACAAAATAACATTTATAAATAAGTTTGGTAGCTTACAAGATATATGGTTTTTCAAACGTACTAATGAAGTCTTAACAACTAAAACAGAAAAGTTTAAAAGAAACATAATTAGCAATGCTACTTATAACATAAGCAACCATCAAGATAAAACACTTACAAAGAATGGTAAAGAGAAACTAACATTAAACACAGGATATTATCCAGAGGCTTATAACGAAGTATTTAAAGAAATGCAATTAAGTGAAGATTGTTGGATAGAGATAGATTCTAAGACACTACCGATACAAGTAACAAGTAGCTCTTTAGCATATAAGACACAACTAAACGACAAGATAATAAATTACACAATAGAAGTTGAATTTGCTTTTGACACTATAAACAACATACGTTAATGCAGATAATAGAACTATACATAAGAGATGGTATTAGATATTATGGTAATGCTACATCTACCTCAACTAATAATTTAGTAGATGCTAATGCAGATTTTACAAGTACAGTTAAAGTAGGCTATATAGCTTTTAATGAAGTAAATAATACTTCTGCAAAAGTTACTTCTGTATCTGCTACGACATTAGGTTTATCTGATGATATATTTACAGTTAATGAGCCTTACTTATTAATGAGTGATTATCAAAGGTTAGATTTATTTAAAGATGAAAGTGTAAGCATTACAGATAGTGTAAAGAACGTAAAAGATGTAGCTAAGATATTTACTCCTTTTTCTCAGCAGTTTAATGTACCAGCTTCTAAGCATAACTCTAAGATATTTAAACATTATCAAGATAGTGATATATTAGATAGCTTTGATGCGAGATATAAAGCAGATGCACTTATTAAATTAAACGGAGTAGATTACAAGAAAGGTAAGATAAGATTAAATAGCGTATCATTAAAAGACAATAAGCCACACTCTTATAAACTTATATTCTTTGGCGAAACAGTAGGCTTAAAGGACTTATTAGGAGAAACTATGTTAAGTGGTCTTAACTATGATTCAAGTTTAAACTTTGCTTATAGCCACGCAGTAATATATCCTAAATTTACAGCCTTAGATGATGTTTGTTTTCCTTTAATCACGCATACTAAAAATATGCGATATAATAATAACTCTTATATTTCTTCAACTCCAGTAGCTAATGAAAAATTAAATTACAGAGATTTAAAACCAGCTATAAAAATTAAAAAGATTATAGATGCTATTGAGAACACTTTTGACGAAATAAGTTTTAGTGGAGAGTTTTTTAATAGTGAGGATTTTAATAGTATCTATATGTGGATGCATAGAGAGAAAGGTTTTATGAGTAATGCAGATGAGGGTGGAGGTTTAACTATATTAGAAAATTTATTTCACTTACCTACTGATGATGGTTTAACTTTAATTAGTGGCAATGAAGTAAGACCTCTAACAGGTACACCTCCAGATTTTATTACTGGTTTGAATGGAACATTTGTATCATTAACTGTAAGAATTACAACTTCATCCACAAGTGATGAATTTGATTTTAGAGCTGAACACGCATATTGGGGAAATACACTTTTTGAAAGTACAGGTAATACAGGCAGTACATCTTATTCATTTCCAATACCAGCTGGGGGGTATTATGATACGGCTAATGCAAGATTGATACTTAGTTCTACTAATACGTTTAATATAGTAGATTACGAAATTGATGCTAATATTAATGGAATTCCTGTATCTACATATGAAAGTAATTCTTTTGCTGTGGCTAATACAGTAGTAATAGGTAGACATATGCCTAAGATAAAAGCTATTGACTTCTTAACTAATTTGTTTAAGATGTTTAATTTGGTAGCTTACAAGATAGACGATACAATTAGAGTAGTACCTTTAAATGATTATTATGATGAGGGTTTAACATACGACATAACAAGATATGTAGATACAACTAAAAACAGTATAAGCAAAGTACTACAATATAAAAATATAGATTTTAACTTTCCAAGCAAAAAAAGTTTTTTAGTAGAAAAATCAGATGAACTACAAGGTGCTAATTTTGCTGGAGAAAATTATGGAAATGTAGAGTGGGATGGTACAGATTATAAGATAGAGCCTATATTTGAAAAAATGCTTTATGAAAGATTATCTGACGAACATCCAAGCCACGATACACTTACAACTATATGTCAAGGTGCTATGCTTGATAAAGACTTTAATGCTACTATTGGTAAACCATTATTGTTATATATAGCTAATCAAACTGCAACACCAAACTTTTTATTTGCTAATGCAGATGGTGGTGGTAATGAAACTGTAACTGCATACAACAGACCAAGTCAAGTATTAGTACAATCTGGTGGCACAGTTTTAGATGCTTCAAGTTCTTTAAATTATGGTGTTGAAAGAGATGAGTTCTTTTTAGAGCCTAAGGGTACAAACTTATTAGCTAAATATTATTTAGACTATGTACAGAGTGTGTTTAACAGACAGGCACGAATAAACAAAGTAGATGCTTATTTACCTTTACACATTATTTTAAAATATCAATTAAACGACAAGTTTGTAATAGGTAATAAGACTTACAGAATAAATAGTATAAAAACAAATCTATTAAACAACAAAAGTTCTTTAGAATTATATAGCTTATCGCAAAGTATAACAGGGATAGAAAACGACCAAACAGCAAGTTTAGGTAGATTAGCAAGTCTTAATGTTACAGTTAAAGGTTCAGACTTTATTACTATAGAGTGGACTGCTTTACCAAATCCTGTAGCTAATAATATTACTGGTTATGATTTATATGTAGATGACACATTTTCTCAAACATTACCAAATACAACTGTATCTAAAAAAGTAACAGGATTACAAAGCGAGATAACATATAAGTTTGCAATTAGAGTAAGATATACTATTAGTAGTGTTGTTTCTTTTTCAAATGATACAATAGCGTATGGTACAACTTTACCAGCATCTACAGCTCTTGCAGAAAACGGAGATACGCTAATAACTGAACAAAGTGATACAATAATATTAGAATAATGATAAAGAATATATTAGAACTTTTAAAACACGCAAACGGAGAAACAGAAAACATCCGTATAGCACAAGGTAAACATAAACTACCTTTAACTATAAGAGAGGGATATAAAGCACTTAAACAAGAAATACAATGGCGATAGAGAAAACAATATTAATAGACGTAAATAGTAAAGATGCTGAAAAAAGCATAGATTCATTAGATAAAGGTCTTACAGGACTTGATAAAAGTGCAGATAAAGGTGCTAAAGGTATTGGTGGAGTATCTAAGGCTTTTAAAGGTTTAGGTGTTGCTATTAAAGCTGCTGGTATTGGTTTAGTTATTGCTGCTTTAGCAAAACTATCTGAGATATTTATGCAAAACCAAAAGGTTGCAAATTTATTTAACACAGCATTTGAAGCAGTAAGTATTGCATTTAATGACTTTGTAAATTTTGTAGTAAATAATGGTGGTGCTGTTGTAGATTTCTTTAAGGCTATATTTGAAAATCCTTTAGAAAGTGTTAAGGCTTTAGGTAGAAGTATTAAAGCTAATATAATAGAAAGATTTGAAAGTTTTCTTGATACTTTAGGATTTTTAGCAAGTGCAGTTAAAAAAGTATTTAGTGGAGATTTTAAAGGTGCTTTAGAAGATGTAAAGGCAGCTGGTAAAGAAAGTATTGATGTTTTAACTGGTGTAAACAACACAGTAGATAGAGCATCTGAGTTTGTAGAAAAAACTGCTAATGCTGTTAAGAACTATGCAATAGAAACTGTTAAAGCTGCTAAGGCTAATGTAGAACTAAGTAGAACTGCAGAGATAGGTATTGCTCAAAACAGATTATTATTAGAGCAATTTGATAGACAAGCAGAATTACAAAGACAAATAAGAGATGATGAGAGTAAAACAATAGAAGAAAGAATTGCAGCAAATGAAAGGCTTGGAGAACTATTAGCAGAGCAAGAAAAATTAATGTTAGCCAATGCAGATGCTGTAGTATTAGCTGCACAAGCACAATTTGACAAACTTGCAAATGATGAAAATGAAATAGCTTTACTTGAAGCTAAAGCAGAAAGAGAGGGTGTACTTGCACAGATAACAGGCTTGAGGTCTGAGCAATTAGTAAATACAAATGCTTTAGAAAGAGAAAGAGTGGACTTATTAGCTGAAAATGCTGAGGCTGAAATAGCAATACAAGAACAAGTAACAAAAGCTAAAGCAGAGGCAGTTGATGCTGCTATTAGTTTATTTGGTGCTGAAACTGCTGCTGGTAAGGCAGCACTTGTAGCTAAACAACTTTTAGCGGTACAAGAAATGGTTAATGAAGCGAAAAAAACAATTACTTTTTCTTCTTTAGTTGCAGCTCGTTCTGCTGCTGCTGTTGCAGAGGGTACTGCACAAACAGCTAAAATAGGTTTTCCACAAAATATACCTATGTTAATAGGGTATGCTTTACAAGCTGTAGGTATTGTTAGTGCTATAACAAGTGCAGTAGGTAAAAGTAAATCTGTAGCAAGTAGTTTGGGTGGTGGTGGTGGTGCATCTACACCATCAATACAACAACCACAAGCCACAGCATCTACACCCCCATCCTTTAACATAGTAGGCGCAAGTGATACAAACCAATTAGCTGTTGCTATAGGTGGTCAAACACAACAACCAGTACAAGCGTATGTAGTAGCTAATGATGTAACAACTGCACAAAGCTTAGAGAATAATATTGTAGAGGGTGCAACTTTAGGATAAAAACAAAATAAATTAAAAACTATTATATATTAATATGCGAATAGTAGAACTAATATTAGACGAAGAACAAGAGATAGGGATAGAAGCTATATCAGTAGTAGAAAACCCAGCAATAGAAGAAGATTTTATTGCACTTAAATCACAAGAGTTTAAACTTGCAGAGGTAGATAAAGAAAAGCGTATTTTAATGGGTGCTTTATTAATCCCAAATAAGCCTATATACAGACGAAACGGAGAAGATGAATACTACATATACTTCTCAAAAGATACTGTCTTAAAAGCCTCGCAAATGTACTTAATGCAAGGCAAACAGAACAACTCAACCTTAGAACACCAATACCAAATAAACGGACTTAGTTTAGTAGAGAGTTGGATAGTAGAAGATAAGGTACACGACAAGTCTGTAAAGTATGGTATGGATTTACCATTAGGTACTTGGGTAGGTGCTGTAAAAGTAAACAACGATAAGATTTGGAGTGAGTTTGTTAAGACAGGAAAAGTAAAAGGGTTTTCTATAGAGGGTTACTTTGCTGATAAAATGGAACGTCCTAAAGAAAGCATAAAAGACGAACTTGCTAAGATAGAACAAGAAGAAGCAGAGTATTTACTAGGTCAAGTAAAGGCTATTATTAAAAACGACAAGCGTGTTAAGGGTGGTAAGAAGATGATTCTAGAAAGCTATAAAGATTACCCTAGTGGTGTAAAGAACAACGCTAAAAGAGGCTTAGAATTAAACGAGAAAGTCAATAATAAGTGTGCTACACAAGTCGGTAAAGTTCGTGCTACACAATTAGCACAAGGCAAACCAATCTCTAAAGAAACTATAAAACGTATGTACTCCTATTTGTCAAGAGCTGAGGAGTATTACGATGAAGGCGATTCTAAGGCTTGTGGCACTATTTCATATTTACTATGGGGTGGTTTAGCTGGTAAGCGTTGGGCAGAGAGTAAACTAAAAGAACTTGGAGAGATAGAGTTAGCAAGTGAGGTTATAAATGATAGTATGGCTATTATTGATGATAGGTTAGCTTATGCAACTAAAGAACTTGCTATAAAAGCTGCACAGGATATAGGATGTGATAAATACCACGAACACGAGTATGAGGGTAAGACTTGGTATATGCCTTGTGAACAACACAACCTTAAAAAACCTTGTCAAGCTGGATATGAGCAATACGGAATGAAAATGAAGAATGGTAAATTAGTACCAAATTGTATTCCTATAAAATGAGAAAAGTAGCGATACAAATAGAGAAAAAGAAAATAAGACGTAAAGGAGTACACGCTAAAAGTAAAACAAGTCAATTAAAGTCAAGTAAGAACTATAAGAAACTATATAGAGGTCAAGGATGCTAAAAAAGATTAAGAAATTTATAACACCAAGTAAAACAAGTCCTAAAGGTCGTCGTAGAGGTTGTCTTTGTGAGGATAACACTTACAAGATAGAGTGTTGTGATGGTAGCCTTAGAGCGCAAGGTATAGGAAAAGTATAACTAACAAATAAATTAAATAATGAACACATTTCAAAAAGTACTAAATCAATTATCAAAAGCACAAAAGTTGCAACATAAAACAGAACTAACAACTCAAAAAGTAGAGTTAGGGATTGTAGATGATTTAAATAAAATTTTAAAGCCGTCAGAAGAATTAATAAAACAAATTAAATCTTTAGATAATGACATAAATCAATTAGATAAATCTTCTAAAAGCAATAGTAAAAATATTGCTAAATTAAAGCAAGAAGTACAAAAACAAGAAGATAAAGTTTTTAAATTAGAAAGAGAATTCAGAACTTCAAGTAATGAATTAGAGAGAACAAAAAAACAATTTGATAGTGCAGTTTTTCAGCAAAAACAATATGTTAGTGATATTGACAAAAAGAATTCTAAACAAGACCCATTAATAAAAGAAGCGAAAAAAAATATAGCAACTTTTGATAAATTAATAGACGAAGCTGAAAAAATGGCACAAGAATTAGGTGTTAAAATACCTACAGGCTCTTTTTCTAAAATGAGAGATAGATTAAGAAAAGTAATCTAAAAATGCAAAATTAATTTTTAACACTTATATATTAATATGAATACAAATGATATGATTAGTAAAATCAAAGAAGTTGTAGGCTTATCTGAAGAAGTTAAGTTAGAACAACAGACGTTAGAAAACGGAACTGTCCTTGAGGCAGAAGCGTTTGAAGCTGGTAACGAAATCTTTATCGTAACAGAAGATGAGAAAGTAGCTGTACCAGTAGGAGAATACGAAATGGAAGATGGTCGTATTTTAGTAGTAGCAGAAGAAGGTCTTATTGCTGAAATCAAAACTGGAGAAGAAGAAGAAGTTGAGGAAGTAGAAGCAAAAGAAGAAGAAGAAGAAATGTACGCTACTAAAACTGAATTAGCTGAGGTTAAAGAAATGATTGAAGAAATCAAAGCTATGTTAGAGCCTAAGGAAGAAATGAGCGAGGAACTAAATGCTGATGAGTTAGGAAATCTTATGACTGAGGAACTATGCAAACACGACAAGGTTGAGTTAAGCGAAGTGCCAGAGGAAGTACAAGAGGAGCTAAACAAACCATCTGCTGAGCCAATCGTTGCAAATCCAGAGGCTAATACAAAAAATAATGATGGCTATAAATTTGGTAAAAACAGAAAACCAAGTATAGCTGATAGAGTAATGCAAAGAATAATTAATATTAATAACTAAAATTTAAACAAATGAGTGTAACAATTACAAGTTCGTATGCTGGAGAATTTGCTGGAAAATATATAGCTGCAAGTTTATTAGCTGCGAAAACAATCGATGATGGTGCTATTACAGTATTACCTAACATCAAATACAAGGCTGCTATGAAAGTAGGAGCTTTCTCAAACTTAATTAAAGGTGCAAGTTGTGATTTCGATACAGCTACTTCAAGTTTGGCTTTAACTGAAAAGGTACTTACTCCAAAAGAGTTACAAGTAAACCTTGACATTTGCAAGAAAACACTTCACTCTGACTGGGAAGCTGCTCAAATGGGATATTCTGCATTTGATAACTTACCTCCACTATTTAGTGATTTCGTAATTTCAAGAGTTGCTGCTGAGGTTGCTTCTGCTACTGAAACTTCTCTTTGGGATGGTGCTGCTGGAGCTGATGATTTTGATGGGTTTAGAGCTTTAGCTTTAGCTGATGGTACTGTAAATGATGTTACAGGAACTACAGTTACTTCTGCTAACGTTGTTGCTGAGCTTGGAAAAATCGTTGATGCTATTCCATCTGGAGTATATGGTGCTGAGGATTTAAAAATATATGTATCACAAAATATCTTTAAGGCTTATGTAAGAGCTTTAGGTGGATTTGCTGCTACTAACTCTGGTGTAGATGCTCAATCACATATGTGGTATCAAGGTGGTGCAACTTCTTTTGATGGTGTTGATTTATACCCAACAAGTGGTTTAAGAGATAACTGTGCAATCGCAGCAAGAACTTCTAACTTATTCTTCGGAACAGGTCTATTAGATGACAGAAACGAAGTAAGAGTTATTGATATGGCTGAGAATGATGGTAGTATGAATGTGCGTATCGTAATGCGATATACTGCTGGTGTACAAATCGGTGTTGGTGCTGACGTAGTTCTTTACGATTAATAAATTAAACTAACTAACATAAAGAGGGTGGGCAAAACTGCCTACCCTTTTTTATTAAAACAAATAATATGGCTTGTGCAATAACAAAAGGTAGAGGGGTTGGATGTAAGACTGCCTTTGCTGGAATTAAAAATATTTACATCTTAGATTATAGTGCTGTTGTAGCTGCATTGTCAGATTCAAGTGGAACTATTACTCTACCTACTGATAACTCTGCTGAGTTTTTTAAGTTTGAAGTTAAAGGTGGGCAATCATCTTTAGAAACAGTAGTGAACTCATCAAGAGAGAATGGTACTACTTTTTACGAAAGTACTTTAAATGTAACTTTTCAAGTTTTAGACGTAGCGACACAAGAGGAGATAAAACTTCTTAATAGAGGTAGAGCGCACTACGTTATAGAGTTATATCCAAATGGTGCTGGAGTTACTAAGTATTTACTATTAGGTAGAGATAATGGTGCTGAGATTACTGGTGGTACAATCGTAACAGGTGCTGCTGCTGGAGATTTACAAGGGTTTACTTTAACTGCTGTAGCAACTGAGGTATTTCCTCCGTTCTTCTGTACTGTACCAGATGTAGCTTCTGCTACGCCAATTAGTCCAGCTTAGGTTTAAATATATTTTTGTATATTTGTCCTATGTCTGTTTTGGTTGACGACATAAAGAAATTAGCCATCTCTTAAATGGGGTGGCTTTTTTTATTAATACAATACAAAATAAATTAGTTTTGTTTATATATTAGTATGAAGTTAATAGGAACTAATGGCGATAAGACTTTTAAGGTTATACCTCGTCAATTTATTAATGGTGCAATTACTGTAAATCTTACAAGTGAAAGCACAGGAACTAATGTAAGTATTACACCTACAGGCTCAACAGATGGCAATTATATGTCTTTTGTTGCTGCTTTTGGTACATTAACTGAGGGAGATTTTTATACCTTAGAAATAAAAAATGGTACTGCTGTTATATACAAGGATAGAGTTTTTTGTACAGACCAGACAGTAAACCAAACAAATAATGATTACTATTCA